>Ga0196962_10000315_pt1 | contig 22325 bp, 19 predicted proteins | sample S3v_20metaG_FD_183186 | JGI IMG/M metagenome (GOLD analysis project Ga0196962, IMG submission 183186) | Soil microbial communities from Anza Borrego desert, Southern California, United States - S3+v_20 | ecosystem: Environmental > Terrestrial > Soil > Desert | place: USA: California | collected...
TCCCAGGTCGCCGGCGGAGGGGTAGCGATCCTCCGGCCGCTTCGACATCGCCCGGGCGACGACGTCGTCGAGCGCCATCGAGACACCCGGCGCGTAAAGCGACGGCGCCGGCGGCGGGTCGTTGAGATGGGCGTAAAGCCGCGCCGCCTCGCCCTCGCGGGGGAACGGCACCTCCCCGGTCAGCAGCTTGAACAGGAGGCAGCCCAGGGCGTAGACGTCGACTCGGGCGTCGCTCGTGCCGCCGGAGATCTGCTCCGGCGCGACGTAGTCGAGGGTGCCGACGAAGCGCCCGGTCTGGGTCAGGCCGGACTCGGTGGCGAGGTTGCGGGCGACGCCGAAGTCGGTGATGTAGGCGTGCTCGGACCCCTCTTCGCCGCTGAGCAGGACGTTGGCCGGCTTGACGTCGCGGTGAATCAGGCCGGCGGCGTGGATCGCGTCGAGCCCGTCGGCGACCTGGGCGATCAGCCCCACGGCGCGCTCGGAGCCCATCCGGCCCTCGTCGAGCAGGCGCCGGCTCAGGTCCGATCCCGAGACGTAGCGCATGGCGATGTACGGGACGTCGCCCTCCGCGCCGGCGGCATAGATCGGGACCACGTTGGGATGCTCGATCGAGGCGGCGATCCGCGACTCCTCGGCGAATCGCTTCGCGAAGACCGCGTCGGCGGCGGCCTCCGGCGCGATCAGCTTCAGCGCCACACGGCGATCGAGACCGGGCTCGATCGCGAGGTAGAGGATCCCCATGCCGCCGCGACCGAGGCGGCGCTCGATCCGGTAGCCGGCGAACTCGTCGCCCGCGGACAGCTCGCTCCAACCGCCAGTCTCAACCATCGCTCAACCCTAGCCGCAGAATCCGCTACCTAGACTGCTTGCTGAACGCCATGCGCAAGCGCCTCTCCCTACCGATCCTCGTCGCCCTCGCGGCCCTCCTGCTCACCGTGCCCGCTCAGGGCGAGCGCAGCCAGGAGGGCAACCTGCAGATCTCCTTCGACGGCGACTTCTTCCCCAAGTCTTTGCCGCGAGACAGGCCGGCGCCGATCAGCGTCCACGTCGAGGGAGCGATCGGGACCACCGACGGCAGCCACCCGCCCCCCGTCCGCCAGGTCGAGATCGCCCTCAACCGCAACGGCAGGCTGACCACCCGCGGCCTCCCCACCTGCACGAACGCCCGGCTCCAGTCGACCAGCACCGAGACGGCCCTGGCCCGCTGTCGCCCCGCCCTCGTCGGTCGCGGCCGCTTCGGCGCCGAAGTCGAATTCCCCGGCGTGGATCCCTTCCCCGCAACCGGACAAGCGCTTGCCTTCTACGGCAGGCGAGGACGGCACCCGGCTCTCCTGCTCCACTTCTACATCACCGTGCCGACCCGGATCACCCTGATCGTGCCGCTGAAGATCTCGCGCCGCGAGCGCGGCCAGTTCGGGACCGTCCTCGCCGCCAAGATCCCGTCGCTCGCGGGCGGCCTCGGCTCGGTCACCGAAATCGACCTGACGATCGGCCGCAACTACCGCTTCCGCGGCGAGCGCCACAGCTTCCTCAGCGCCAGCTGCGACGCTCCGGCCGGCTTCACCGGAGGGATCTTCCCCCTCGCGCGAGGCAGCTTCCAGTTCGCCGACGGCCGCACGATCCGCACGACGCTGATCCGCAACTGCCGGGTCCGCTAGCCGAGGCCCAGGCCCCCGACGCCGCGCTCGTCCCAGCCGAGATGGTGGGCGAGCTCGTGGCGCAGCGTGCGCTCGACCTGCCGCGCCAACAGCTCGCGATCGTGGCCGAAGTCGCGCTCGAGGGTGTCGCGGTAGATGACGATCCGGTCTTCGAAGCCCTCGCGCACCGCCCCGTCGCCGAAGTACTCGCCGTAGGCCCTGTGCTCCAGGCCAAGGTCGGAGACGACCACGGGAACCCCTTCGAGCAGCCGCTGAAGCTCCGCCGGCAAGGCGTCGATCGCGTCGGCGACCAGCTCTTCGAACTCTCCCATCGGCGCGTTTTCCGTCATCGCGCCAACGGTAGAGTCATCGCGACCGAGAATCCACCCTGGGGAGAGTCATGAGAGACGCAGAGCAAGGCAGCACCAAACTTCGCGCCCTGAGCGTCGTCCTCGCCGCCCTCGCGATCTTCGCGGGCGGCGCCGTCTGGTCCGGCTGCGGCGACGACGAGACGACCGAAACCACCAATCAGGCCAAGGAAGAAGTCGAAGAAGGCGTCGAGCAGGCCGAAGAGGGGCTGGAAGAAGGCACCGAAGAAGCCAAGAAAGGCCTCGAAGACGCCAAAAAACAGCTCGAAGACAGCAAAGGCAGCGCCTCCAAGGGGCTCGAAGAAGGCGTGAAGCAAGCCGAAAAGGGCGTCGAAGAAGGCAGGGTGCAGGCCGAAAAGAGCATCAAAGAAGCGAAGGAAGAAGCGGAAAAGTACCTGCCCTAGGCGGCCTGCCTGTGGCTCTCCACGAAGATCTCGAACTGCTTGGCGGTCGGCTCGCGGACCTTCCCGTTGCCGTGGAAGACCCGCACGAGCTCCATCCCGACCGATGACATGATCTCCGCCAGCTCCTCTACCGTGTAGAGGCGCTGGCGGAATTCGATCGGCTTCAGCTCGTCGAGGACCTCGCCGAAGCGGATCGGGATCATCGCCCCTTCCATGTAGCGGTCGCTCTTGTTCCAGCGGTGCTCGACCAGTTCGATCATCGAGGAGCCTGAGATCCAGGACTTCTGGGGCAGGTGCTCGCGCGCGTAGAGGACGTTCGGGAGCTGCATCAGGTGCTTGCCGCCAGGCTTGAGCGAGCGCGAGATCACCTCGAAGGTGCGCAGGTTCTCCTCGTCGGTCTCGAGGTAGCCGATCGCCCCGTCGTTGAGGCTGAGCACGATGTCGAACTCGGCGTCGAAATCGAGCTCGCGCAGGTCTGCCTCGACGAAGGTGACGTCGAGGTTCTCCTGTTCGGCATCGCGGCGTGCGATCTCCAACAGCTCGGGCGAGATATCGGCGCCCACCGCGTCGAAGCCCTGGCGCACCAGCTCGAGGGAATGCCGCCCGGAGCCGCAGGCGAGGTCGAGCACCCGCTCGCCTCCCTCGGGCTTCAGCATCCGCATCGCCCGCTCGACTTCCTTCTCGGTCCGGTCGGTCCAGGCCATGTCGGCCGTGTCGGCAAAAGCCGTTTGGTACCAGTCCTCCGGTATCTCCTTCGCCAGAACGCTCATCTCCGCCTCCCCGGCCGTTGAACGTCAACGGCCCTCAAGCACTCAACAAACCTCTAGTGGCGAGAAGATAGCGGACGTGGCCTCAACGAACGTACTCACAGTGGCTGGCCCTGTCGCGGGCTCGTCCACCGATGCACCTGTCGCCGCCGCCGCGCCCGTCCAGGCTGTCCAAACCGCCGCGCCCCAGGAGGGTCTCCTCCCCGGCCGACCCGGCCAGCACGTCCGGCCCGGTCGAGCCCTCGATCTTCTCGACGTCGGCGGCAATCCAGCCGGTGGCGCATGGGGCCGCATCGGGATCCCGGACGGCGCCGCCCACGGCAGCTTCGACGACGATCCCTTCGTTGCGGACCCGGGCAAAGGAGGCGCTGTCGTTGGCATCGCCTCCGCCGCGGAATCGATCCCCGTCGCAAGGCTGCCCCCCGACGAGCAGGTCGCTGCCGGCCCCCCCGAGAAGCGTCGCGCCGCCGCTGCCTTTGCGCGGATGCAGGATGTTGATGCCGAACAACGCGTCGTTGCCCGCCCCTCCACTCAGCCGGTCGCGTTCCTGGTCGTCGCCGCCGTAGAGGGTGTCGGCCCCCGATCCGCCCCAGACCCGATCGGCGCCCGGCCCGCCGTCGACGGTGACGAGAGTTCCGCGCGGCACCCCGCCGCGTACCACCAGCCGATCGTCGCCCGCCCCGAGTGAAGCGACGATCGAGTCGACGGGACCGAGACACGAGACGAACGGCCCCCGCTGGCGACAGCCTGCGCCCAGCGGAAAGGCGCCGAGCCGCACCGGGTCGCCCACGGTACGAACGACGAGGCGACGGCCCCGCAAACCGACGAAGACCGAGCTCGGCTCGTCGTCTCCCACGATCGCGAGACCGGGCGCCCGGCCCAGGCCTCCGTGCAGTTCCACCTGGGTCCCCATGTCCACCGGCGAGACGCCACACGAGCTGGAGACGGCGAAGGACCCAGCGCAAAGATCGCTGCCAGGGCCGCCGAACGCCTCGTCGCCAGGCGAGCCGGCGAGCAGGCGATCGTCCCCGGCTCCGCCCTCGAGCCGATTCGGAGAGCTGCGCGAGCCGGTCAGCACGTCGTCGGCCAGGCTGCCGACGACATCCTCGATGCCGGACAAGCGCTCCGCCTCGGCGCCGGCCACGGTCCCACGAACCAGGTTGACCTCGATCGGTCCGCCGGCGGTGCGATAGGAGGCGACGTCGTGCCCTCCCGGGCCGCCGTCGACGCGATCCCGGCCGATGCCTCCCAAGATCGCGTCGAAGCCACCGCGCCCGCCGGCGACGTCGTCGTCCCCGGGGCCGCCGTCGACGAGGTCGCGGTCGCCGGGGCCGCCGCGAACGACGTCGTTGCCGCTGTCGCCGAGGACGCGGTCCCTGCCCGTTCCCCCGTCGAGCTCGTCCGAACCGCGCCCGCCCCGAACGAGGTCGCGGTCCCTCCTGCCGTCGATCGCGTCTTTCCCGCGACCGCCGAAAATCTCGTCGCGCCCGACCCCCCCGCAGATCAGGTCGTTGCCGCGCCCGCCGACGATCTTGTTCGGGCCCCGCCCCCCGACGATCACGTCGGGACCGCGGGTGCCCCGGACCGACCGCTCGTTGGACGCGATCGTCGCTTCCCGGCCCTCGCAGAGGGCCGACAACGCCTCGGGCGAGGAGGGGAGAAGCAGACCCAGGAGGGCAGCGCCAAGAAGCACCGCGCACGCCCCGCACAACCACTTGGTCGCTTGCCGACTCACTGGCCTCCCGATCCGCCGACCACCGGCCGTTCCGGGGTCGGCTCTGTTGCTCAGCTACCCGCGGGAGCGCGCGTCAAATCGCGACCCAAGACCTCAGCAGTACCCCGCCGCGGCGTCGGCGACGGTGCGCACCCTGACTTTGCCTTCTTTCTGCAGGGCGCGGACGTGGTCGACGATGTCGTCGAATTCGGCGTCGTTGAAGTCGGTGGATTCGGAGGGGGCGCCACCGACGATGTCGTGGAAGGAGAGCATCAGCCAGGTGCCGTCGGCCGCTGCCTTGTCGATCGCTGCTTCGACCTCGGGGCCTTTGGTCTCCAGGCCGTTGATCGACCAGCCCCGCAGGGTGTAGCGGTCTCGCGGCGGCAGCGTTTCGGGGCCGCGGGCGGTCACCCGTCCGAGGCAGAAGTCGCGGGCGACGTACTGGCGCACTTCGGGGTTCTGCGCGCCCTTCGGGTAGGCCATGCTGGTGCGGCGGAACCCTTTTTCGTCGAGCCAGTCCCGCATGTTGTTCATCTCGGTTTCGAGCGCTGCGGGGTCGAGGTCGGTCAAGCCGTCGGGCAGGTTGTGGGCTGCGATCGAGTAGGAGTGCCCGCCGATCTCCCAGTGGTGCTGGTTGCGCAGCTGGTAGAGCTGTTCGAGGGTGACGTTGCCGGCGTTGCCGACGATGTCGGCGATCACGTAGGCCGTCGCGGGATAGCGGTAGGTCGAGAGCTTTTTCAGCCCGCGGGTGATCGTCGAGGCGTGCCCGTCGTCGAAAGCGAAGCTGATGGTCGCCTTCTGCTGGGCCGGCACCGCGTAGATGCCGGCGACGTAGAAGCTGACCGGTTCGGCGCTCGCCTCGTTGTCGGTGACGATCAGCTGGGCGCGGTCGATCTGCGACCAGTCGACGTTCCCGGTGACCGCGAAGTCGCCGAGCGGCAGCGACTGGAACTCGAAGGTGCTGCCGAGGATGACCGGGTCGAAGTCTTGGCGCCAGACCGTCGCCTCGGCGTAGTCGGTCGCGATGCTGCCGGAGGAGAGCCGGATCTTCACTTCCTCGAGCCGGTTGCTGAAGCTGACCTGCGCGTGCACGGAGACGTGGGACTGCCGCAGGTCGACCGCTTCGAGGGCCGGCGAGGTCGCGATCGACTCGGCTCCCAGGCCGTTGGTGGTGATCCGGTAGGAGCGGTCGCCGTTGACGATGAACGGTCCGCCGGCGTCGCCGAAGCTGCCGACGCCGTTGTTGGTCCAGCCATGGCCGAACGGGAACATCGCGATCGGCCGCTCTTCGAATTCGAGCTCCTCGTCGTTTTCTTCTTCTTCGGAGGGCGGCGGTTCGTTGTTTTCCTCTTGCGGAGATTCAGGGGTAGCCGAAGGCGCCGCCGCAGGCAGTGGGACGGGGCGTGGCGACCGGTCGGACGGCAGGCCCTCGACGCGCTCGCAGTTGGCGGCTACCTTGTCGGCCGCGTCCACCGTCGCGACGTCGGAGCCGCTGCCGCAGTTCACCCTGTCGCCGGCGCCGTCCCTGGCGAGCAGCCGGTCGTTGCCGCTGTCGCCCAGCAGCTGGTCGACACCGGCGCCGCCGGTGATCTTGTCGGCACCGGCCCCGCCGAGCAGCTTGTCGGCATCGCCCTTTCCGGTCAGGGTGTCGTTCCCCCCCAAGCCGCGCAGGGTGTCGGCACGGGGCGTGCCGACGAGGCTCTCCGAGCCGGGCCCGCCGGCTTTCACGATCGCAAGGGCGGCCCCAGCCGGGGCCAGGATCGCCGCCAGGGCGATCGCCGTGATGGCCAGGAACCCGCCGACGCCGCGAACGCCGCTTCTGCTGCCGCTTCTCACTCTCTCCCCCTACCTATGTCTGAATGGATGGCTGGACCGGAAATGTTGGCATCTCGCCGACTGCGGCCGTTTGATTTCGGCGGGAACGAAAGACCCGACCCATCTCGCAGCGCGTTGTTTCGCATTCGGGGCGCCGGTTATTCGTCCAGGAGGCCCGAACTCGCTCGCGGCGCTTCACCGGTCACGCCCCCGCTCGCAGAGGCGTCCAGGTCGTCGTGCTGTTCACGGGCGGTCGGCCCGGAGGAGCCATTGCCCAGCGTGATCGTGGACACCTGTCAGCGGGGTCGGGCGCTCGCCGCGATGCGCTCCTGGGCGCTCATGGGGCGGGCTGGACTCGAACCAGCGACCGACGGATTATGAGTCCGCTGCTCTGACCAACTGAGCTACCGCCCCGGAGGGGCGAGCGTACCGCGGCGCCTCGGGCGCAGCGGGGAGGCTAGCCGGCCCCTTTCTCACCCTTGCTGACCTTGATCGCGACTTTGGCCCCCGCCGGGAGGACTTTGCCCGGTTTGGCCCGCTGTTTGATCACGCGGCCTTTGTTGACTTTGCCCGAGAAGGCGCGTTTGACTTTGCCGGCTTTGCAGTTCGCTTTTTTCAGCGCTTTGCGGGCTGCTTTTGCTTTCTTACCCCTCAGTTTGGGGACGATGCAGGCCGGCGTTTTGAAGGTGGCGTCGGCGCTTGCAGTGACGAAGCCGGCGATATTGGTCGCGACCAAACGGAAGTGGTAGGTGGTGTTCGGTTTCAGACCGGTGACGAACTGGGCCACCGGTTGGTTCGCGGCGGCGGCGCCGACCGGAGCCTCGCCGGCAGGGGCTCGCGAGCCATAGGCCGTCGTCGTCCCGTAGGCGAAGTGGTAGGTGGTGGCTCCCGAGTTCGGGTTGACCAACCCGTTCAGGACCGCGCTGCCGCTTTTCAGGGCGGTCGGGGCGGAGGTCGAAACGGTAGGCGCGCCGATTTTGGTGACCACTCCGGGCGCACCGGTCGGTTCCGTGCTCGGATCGCCGGAGAAAGCGTTGGACTGGCCACCCGAAACGTCGGCCGTCCCGGCCATGGCGAGGGCTTGATACTGGAGAGCGATGCGGCCTCCCCCGCCGCCCCCGCCGTTGCCGCAACAGCCGCCTTCGCCGCCGTCGCCACCGCGTGCGCTGAGCAGGCCGTCCACCAGCAGATTCACGCCGCGAAGCAGGATGCCGCCTCCTGAGCCGCCGCCCGAGGCGCCGGTGCCGCCTTCGCCGCCGTTTCCGCCGTCGGCGCGTACTTCGGCGCCTGGCAAGATTCGGACGGTCGCGCCGAAGAGCGCCACGACGCCACCGCCGCCGCCGCCGCCCACGTTGGAGGCGCCGCTGCCTCCGCTACCGCCCTGGAGGACGGTGTTGAGGTCGCCGTAGGCAGGCCCGCCGAGCCCCGAGAGGTCGCCTTCGTCGATGCCGCCGCGAGCGCCCGCGCCCCCGAATCCGCCGCCGCCGCCGCCGTTGCGTTCGATCGGAGACACGCCGCCGCCGCCGGGACCGGCGCCGGCATCGGCCCCGTCGACTCCGCCGGCGCCGCCCCCCGGGCCACCGGGCACCGGGCCTGCTTCCTGTGCGGAGGCGCTGAACCCGCTGGCTTCGATCGCGCCCGCGACGACGAGTTCACCGCCGGCGAGGAGCTTGAACGGCCGACTGCCTTCCACTTCCAGCAGCACCGTCGGTGCGATGCTCACGTTGTCGAAGCTGAATACGGCGACCCCGCCCTGGTCAGTGCCGGCGATGCTCGTTCCCGGCCCCGTCAGGGTGAGCGCGGTGGTGTCGACGGTGTACGTGCCCGGCGCGGGAATGAAGCTCACTGCGCTGGCGGAGGCCGCGGCGACGAGCATCGTCAGGCAGGCGACGAGCATGGCTGAAAGCGAACGGAACTTTGTCGACATCGAGTTCTCCTTGATGGGGGGCACAAGCCCAGCGGGGGGGCACTGAAGGATCTTCGAGCGATCCTATTTCCCGGAGCCGCCTCTTCGCAAGCTAAGCGCTGAAGAGCTGGGCGAGGGAGCGGCCGACGTCCGGCGGCTCTTCTTCGCCTTTGGCGGCGGCCACGGCGCCCTCGGCGAGCGCCTTGGCGGCGTCGGCAACCTGGTGGGAGCGGCCCCCGCGGATCGTGCCGGTCGTCTTCGCTTCCGCCAGGTCGGACTCCATCAGGCCGGCCAGCTCGGCAAGGCGGCGGAGCCCGACGACGCCGGCGGTGCCGCGCAGCGCGTGCGCTTCGGCGCGCATCGTCTCGAAGTCGGCCGACTCGGTCGCGAGGCCGGCGGCGATCACGTCGCAGCGGCGCCGTGCCTCCTCGGCGAAGCTCTCGAGCAGCTCCTGCGAGACGGCGTCGCCGTCGGAGGCCGCCTTGTCGCTCATTCCGCCACCGCCTCTTTCACCGCGGCGGTCAGTGCCTCGGGGCCAAATGCGCCCTGGAGAGTCGAACCCACCCGCCCGTCGCGGTCGACCACGAACAGCCACGGCTCGCTGGGAAGGTTGAAACTGCGCACCTGAGGGTTCGTTTTCGTGCCGGGCTGGTTGTCTTGCCAGATCTCCATGTGGATGAAAGCCGCCTCGTCTCCGTACTCTTGCTTCACCTGCTCGGCCACGTCGACGACGGGGCCGCACACCCGACTTTCGCAGAACTGGGGGGTCGCGAACAAGAGCACGATCGGTTCCTTGCCGTACGCATCCGCGTAGTCGACCTGGTGTTGGGTGTCCGGCGGGATCCGGGTGTCGATCTGCGAGAGATCGCCGCCGACGTCGTCCGCGGTCGGAGTGTGGATTTTCGGGGCTCGCTGGCCGGGGCGAGGAATTCCCTCGTATTCACCCACTGCCGTGCCCCCCACCAAGGTGCCTTTGAGTTCCCCGTCTTCTCGGATCAGAGCGGCGATCGCCCACTCGCCGTCGCTGGGGAAATCCAACTCGGTCGAGTAGGCGACGGTGGCGGCGTCGGGGTCGTCGCTCGTCGTTTTCGCGCGGAAGGCCGGCTCGGTGACGAGGCTTTCGATCGCGGCGGGGAACGGGCCGATCGCCGGCCCGTCGAGCGCCTGAGAGGCGGATTTCGCCGCCGGCCCTTTGCCGCCGGCTCCACCCTGTCCCGGCTTCGGCGCCGGAGCTTTGGCGATGTAGAGAGCCACTTCCGCGTCGGAGACCTGGCTGCGATCGCGTTCGAAGACGCCGAACGGGTAACGGTTCTCGCCCTCGTAGAAGGCCAGCCCCGCCGGCGAGACGACGAGTTCGGACGGGGCGTCCGCCGCTTTCAGGATCTCGCGCAGAGTCCGCCCTTCCGTAGCGGGAAACGCGCTTTTCGGCGGTGCGGGGCGGCTCTCGGCGCTGCCGGAGCTCGCGGTGGACTCGGAGTCGGAATCCCCGCCGCAGCCGAAGGCGAACGCCGCGAGGGCGAGTGAGCAGGCGAGGGCCATGACGATCCGTGGGGCGGCACGCATCGGCGGCATGTTATTGAGACGGGGAATTGGACCGGTGTGCCGCGAGCTCACCCGAGCGGCCGGTAGGGTGCGGGCGGCGTCGAACCGAGGAGGAGAGCCGAGATGACGGAGCGTGCTGCACTCATAACGGGAGCGTCGAGCGGGATCGGCTTGGCGATCGCTCGCACCCTCGGCGAAGAGGGTCACGCGCTGACCATCTCCGCCCGCCGCGCGGAGAAGCTCGAGGGGGCCGCCGAGAGCCTGCGCTCCGAGGGCTTCGAAGTGACTTCGGTCGCCGCGAACATGACCGACGAGGACGACGTCGTCGGCGTCTTCGCCGCCCACAAAGAGGCCTATGGCCGCCTCGACACGCTCGTCAACAACGCCGGCGTCGGGATCGGGGCGCCGATGGAGGAGATCCAGACCAAGCACCTCGACATGCAGCTCGCGGTCAACCTGCGGGCGCTGATCCTCGGCACCCGCGAGGGCCTGCCGCTGCTGCGCGAGGCCGGCGCCGAGCACGGCAAGGCGCTGATCGTCAACACCGCCTCGATCGCCGGCAAGGGCGGACAGGCCTGGCTCTCGATCTACGCCGCGACCAAGGCCGCGGTGATCAACTTCACCCAGTCGACCCACCGCGAGGCGGGCGGCGCGGGCATCCAGTGCACCGCTCTCGCTCCCGGGTTCGTCGAGACCCCGATGACCGAGTTCGTCCAGGGCCAGATCCCGCCCGAGCAGATGATCCGGCCCACGGACCTCGGCGAGGCGGTCCGCTTCCTGCTCCGCACCTCCCCGAACTGCCACGTGCCGGAGATCGTCTTCACGCGGCCCGGCGAGGGACTCGACACGCCTTGAGGATCCTCGTCGCCGCCTTCGGCGACGCCGGACACGCGTTTCCGGCGATTGCGCTGGGACAGGCCCTCGCGGGCCGCGGGCACGAGGTCGTGGTCGAGGCCTGGGAGGAGCGGCGCGCGGCGGTCGAGGGCGCGGGCCTGGGGTTCGCCGCGGCCGAGGAATACCGGATGTTCCCGCCGCCCGAGCCCGACTCGGAGGACGGGCAGCACGCGGCCGAGGCGGCGCGGGCCCTGCTGCCGCTGCTGGCGGACCTGCGACCCCAGGTGGTGGTCAGCGACATCCTCACCCTCGCCCCCTCGCTTGCGGCGGAGCGCGCGGGCGTGCCGCTGGCGACCCTGATCCCCCATATCTACCCGGTGGTCGAGCCTGGGCTGCCCTTCTTCGCGATCGGCCTGCGGCCACCCCGGACCCCGCTCGGCCGCGCGGTCTGGCGAGCCGGGCAGCGGGCCCTCGACGTCGGCCTCGAGCACGGTCGCCGCGACCTCAACCTGCAGCGCGAGCGGCTCGGCCTGCCGCCGACCGAGCGCTTCCACGGCGGCATCAGCCCGGACCTCGCCCTGGTCGCGACCTACCCGCAGCTCGAGTACCCGCGGGCGTGGCCCCCGGGGGTCGAGGTGACGGGACCGATGACGTTCGAGGTCCCCCACCCGGAGATCGAGCTGCCCCCCGGGGGCCAGCCGTTGGTCCTGGTCGCGCCCAGCACCGCCCACGACTCCGACAACCACCTGGTGCGCACGGCGCTGGAGGCGCTTGCGACCGAGCCGGTGCGGGTCGTGGCGACGACCAACCGGGTTAAGCCCCAGCGCCCGATCGAGGTGCCGCCGAACGCCGTCCTCGTCGACTGGCTCAGCTACAGCCAGCTGATGCCCGCCGCCGCCCTGGTCGTCTCCCACGGCGGCCACGGGACCGTCGCCCGGGCGCTCGGGGCCGGAACGCCGGTCCTGATCTCCCCGATCACCGGCGACATGAGCGAGACCGCGATGCGGGTCGCCTGGGCCAAGGCCGGACTCTCTCTCCCCTGGCGCCTCTGCCGGCCGGGGCCGCTGCGCTGGGCGGCGCGGCGAATCCTCGGCGACCCGGCCTTCGCCGCCGGGGCCGGGGAGATCGCCGCTTGGGGACGGGAGAACGATGGCGCCGCACGGGGAGCCGAGCTGGTCGAGCGCCTCGCCGCCCGGAGCAGCAGCGCTCTCAGCGCCTGAAAATAGGCTCCGGGGGTGGGACTCGAACCCACAACCCTTCGGTTAACAGCCGAATGCTCTGCCGATTGAGCTACCCCGGAACGGTCGCCCGGCAAGTTGCCGGACCGCTCGGAATTTACCGACTCGGGGAAGCGATCAGCTCTCGACTCGCTGCGCGTGGGCGATCCGTTCGACCAGCGCCGCGCGTTCGCGGCTGAGGTCGGCGCGCCGCTCGTAGTCGCCGCGCTCGCCGGCGCTGGCGATCTCGCCCTCGATCCGCCGCTGCTCGAGCAGCAGGAAGTTGAGCTCCATCGACTCGCGCGAGGCGGGCTCGTCGTGGGCGAGCATGACCAGTTCGGTGATCAGCCCGGTCAGCTCTCCGTCGTCGTGCGGCAGGCTCGAGGCGGGGTCCTGCGGGTTCTCGCGCAGCCACCTGGCGGCCCGCATGCCGGTCGGCGAGAGGTGGGCGTCGGTGAGCCGAGCCAGGTACTCGCGACCCTCCTCGGGCAGGGCAACGCACATCGCCAGCAGCGCCCGCTCGCGGCGTTCGCGCGAGGTCAGCTCGGCGCCGCGACGGGGTTGGGCGGGAGCGCCGGCGCGCGGCTCTGCCGCTCGCGCCGGTCCGCCGCTGGCCGGGGTCGCGGCCACCAGCCGACCCATCACCATCGCCGGCTCCAGATCGAGCCGCTCGGCCACCTTGCGCACGAGGTCTTCGCGGCTGGCCCCATCCCCCATCGCGGCGAGCACGGGCGCCACCTCGTCCAGCGCGCGGTCGCGATCGGTCGGCGAGGCGACGTCGGTGCGGGCGAGGACGAGGCCGACCTGGAAGGCCTCGAGCTCGAGCGCGCCGTCGACCAGGGCGCGGAAGCGCTCGGCGCCGCCCGGCTCGGCCATCATCTCCGCCGGGTCCTCGCCGGCCGGCATCGCCGCGACCCGCAGGCGCATCTTGCGCCCTGCCGCGACGCGCTGCGCGCGCAGCATCGCCTCCTGGCCGGCGGAGTCGGCGTCGAGCGCCAGCACCACCTCCTCGACCAGGCCCGACAGCGTCGCCACCTGCTCGCCGGTGATCGCCGTTCCCATCACGCCGACCGCCTCCTCGAACCCGGCCTGGTGCAGGGCCAGCACGTCGGTGTACCCCTCGACCACGACCGCCCGCGCCGCTTTCGCGATCGCCCCCTTGGCCATGTCCACTCCGTAGAGCAGCTGGCTCTTGTGGAAGAAGTCCGTCTCGGCGGTGTTGACGTACTTGGCGCCCTGGTCGGAGCGCATCGCGCGCCCGCCGAAGCCGAGGGTGCGGCCGCGACGATCCCGGATCGGGAACATGATCCGGGAGCGGAAGCGGTCGTACTCCCCTCCCCCCCGTCCCCGCTGGGCGAGGCCGACGCTGCGCAGCTCCTCGACCCGAAACCCGGCTCGCTGGCCCAGCACCAGCAGCTTGTCCCAGGCGCTGGGCGCATAGCCGACGCCGAAGCCGCGCAGCACCTCCTCCCCGAGGCCGCGCTCGGCGAGGTAGTCGCGCGCCTTGCCGGCCTCCTGCGAGTCCCACAGATAATTGGAGTAGAAGCTCGCAGCCCGTTCCAGCAGCTGCTCGAGCCGGCGGCGCTGCTGGCGGCGCGCCTCCGCCCGCGGGTCCTCCTGCTCGCGCTCCAGTTCGACCCCGTAGCGGTCGGCCAGCAGCTCGACCGCCTCGGCGAAGCCCAGCCCCTCCTTCTCCTCGACGAACTTGATCACGTCCCCCCCGACCCCGCAGCCGAAGCAGTGGTAGAGCTTCTCCTGCGCGTCGACCGAGAACGAGGGCGTGCGCTCCTCGTGAAACGGGCAGAGGCCGACCCAGCGGGCGCCCTGGCGGCGCAGGTCGGTGTGGGCGGAGACAACCTCGACGATGTCCGCCGTCTGCTTCAGCCGCTCGAGGCTCTCGGCGGAGATCAGCGCCATCGGGGGGGCGCCTCAGCGGGCACGGTCAGCTCGACGAACTGGGCGATGCAGAAGCGGTCGGTCATGCCGGCGACGTAGTCGGTGACGCGCTGGATCCCATCCGCCTTCGGATCCCACGCGGGGAGCCCCTCGGGGTGCTCGAGGAAGTGGTCGAAGAGCCCCTGCAGGGTGCGGGTCACCTTCTCGTGCTCGCGCTCGGTGTCAGGGCTCAGGTAGACGCGCTCGAACATGAACTTGCGCAGCCGCAGCATCGCGTCGCCGATCTCCGGGCCTTGGACGATGTCCCCGGCGCCTTCGGAGTGCTCGACGATGTCGCGCACCAGCGTGTCGATCCGCTGCGATCCGGTCGGGCCCAGCAGCTCGATCTCCGCGGCGGGGAGGTCCGCGGTCCGCAGGATGCCCGCCCGCACGGCGTCGTCGATGTCGTGGTTGATGTAGGCGACGCGGTCGACGAGTTTGACGACGCGCCCCTCCAGCGTCTCCGGCTTCGCCGAGCCGGTGTGGTTGAGGATGCCGTCGCGCACCTGCTCGGTCAGGTTGAGTCCGCGGCCGTCGCGCTCCAACACCTCGACCACCCGCAGCGAGTGCTCGTTGTGCTTGAAGCCGCTGCCGCCACGCTCGCGGACCACTGCGTCGAGCGCGTCCTCGCCCGCGTGCCCGAAGGGCGGGTGGCCGAGGTCGTGGCCGAGCCCGATCGCCTCGGTCAGGTCCTCGTTGAGGCCGAGCGCGCGCGCCACCGTGCGGGCGATCCCGCAGGCCTCCAGAGTGTGGGTGAGGCGCGTGCGGTAGTGGTCGCCCTCGGGGGAGACGAAGACCTGGGTCTTGTGCTTCAGCCGCCGGAAGGACTTGGAGTGGACGATGCGGTCGCGGTCGCGCTGAAACGGCGTGCGCAGGGGGCTGTCCGGCTCCTCTTCGGCACGCCGCGCCGGGTAGGACTTCGTGGCCTCCGGAACCAGGAACTGCTGCTCCCAAGTGGAGACGCGATCCTCGAACGTGGCGGTAGCGTGCACTCCGACGATCATAAGGAGACCGGGGAGGGGTCGCCGGTGCCTCCCCGCCGTTGCTCCGCCGACCCCTCCCCGGTCTCCTCCTAAGCAGCCGCCCGCAGCTGCACATGAGCGTGGTGCTCGAGCGTCTCCCCGACCGCCCGCTCGACCTGGCGCAGCGCCAGCGGCTCGGCGGGCGGAGCTGCGGCAAGCGGCTGGGCCAGCGCCTCGACCATGAACCCGTGCGCCTCCTCGGAGAGGGCGAAGGAGCCGGCTTCGCAGCCGGCGCAGACCACGCCGCCGGCCGCCCCGGAGAAACCGGCCAGCTGGCCCGCCTCGCCGCAGCGGGCGCAGGAGGCGAGCTCGGGCGCGAACCCGGCGACCAGCGCCAGCTTGAGCCGGAACGAGAGGGCGGCTTCGAGCGAGGCGCCCCGCGGCTCGGTGGGATCGTCGAGCAGGGCGAGGTAGCGGCAAAGCAGGCTGTAGGCGGGTTGGTTGGGCTCGGCCGCGTCGAGCAGGCGCAGCACCGCGTCACAGGCGCGGGCGCCGGCGCTGAGCGCCGGGCCGGAGGAGCGCAGCCGCGGGTAGCCGTCGAGGGTGGTCGCCGCGGTCACCGTCATCAGGTCGCTGCGCCCTTCGTGCAGGATGAGATCGAGGCGGAAGAAGGGCTCCAGCCGGCCCCCGAAGCGCGACTTCGGCTTGCGGGCTCCCTTCGCGATCGCCCCGATGCGCCCCCGATCCTGCGAGTAGAGGTGGAGGACGCGGTCCGCCTCGCCATAGCGGATGCTGCGTAGGACGACTGCCTCCGTCTTGACGGACTTTCCGGCCACCGTCCTACTTTGCCCGGCGGCGCGGACGGCGGCGCAGCCGGACCTGGCAGCTCGGGCAGAAGTAGGTCGAACGGCCGGCGACGACGATGCGGACGACCTCCGTGCCGCAAGACGGGCAAGGCTTGCCCTCGCGGGTGTGGACGAGGAACTCGTCCTGCATCGTCCCTTTCTCGCCGCGGCCGTCGCGGTAGTCGTCGATCGAGGAGCCGCCATGGTCGATGCCGGCTTCGAGGGCGGCGACGACCGCGTCGCGTAGCGCCTCGGTGTGCTCGGGCTTCATCGACCCGGCGGGAGAGAGCGGGTGCAGCCGGGCGCGGTACAGCGCCTCGTCGGCGTAGATGTTGCCGACCCCGGCGACCCCGGACTGGTCGAGAAGGAACGACTTCAGCGGGGCGGTGCGGCCCGAGGCCATGGCGGCCAGCGCCTCCGGAGTGAACTCGGGCGAGAGCGGCTCGACTCCCACCCTGCCGGCGAAGCGCGCCTCGAGGTCGACGTCGGCGATCAGGAACGCCTCGCCGAAGCGGCGCGGGTCGGTGAACCAGACCTCGCGGCCGTCGTCGAGGGTGAAGCGAGCGCGCAGATGGCGTTCCTCGGTCGAGCGCTCGCTCTCGTAGAGCCGGCGACCCTCAGCGGGGTCCAGCATCTCCTCGCCCTCGCGCAGGATCAGGTTGCCGGTCATCCGCAGGTGCATGACCAGGGTCCTGCCGCCGTCGAGCGCCAGCAGCAGGTACTTGCCACGCCGCCCCAGGCCCTCGATCGTCCGCCCGCTCACCGCCTCGCCAAGCTCGGCCGGCGGCAGCGGCCGCGACCAGCGCTCGTCGAGCACCGCCAGCCGCTCGATCCGGTGCCCTTCCAGCTCCGGCTCGAGCTGACGTACAACCGTCTCGACCTCCGGAAGCTCGGGCATGCCCCCGTTCTACCGGATGGCGTTCGTCCTTTCGGCGAGATACCTCGCAAAAGGACGAACGCCGCTGCTAGAACGCCGCGATTATTCGGAGCTCGCCCGCGGATGGGCGCTGAAGTAGACCTCCTTGAGGCGGTCGCCGGAGAGGTGGGTGTACATCTGCGTGGTCGAGATGTCGGCGTGGCCGAGCATCTCCTGCACGGCGCGCAGGTCGCAGCCGCCGGCGAGCAGGTGGGTGGCGAAGCTGTGGCGCAGCGTGTGGGGGCTCATCCGGCCCGAGAGGCCGGCCTCGCGGGCGTGCTTCTGGACGATCTTGTAGAGGCCCTGGCGGGTCAAAGGCCCGCCGCGAAAGTTGACGAACAGCTTCGGCTCGTGGCGGTCGCCGACGAGTTTCGGCCGGCCACCGCGCAGATAGGCGTTGATCGCCGCGATCGCCTGGCGCCCCAGCGGCACCAGCCGCTCCTTCGAGCCCTTGCCACGGGCGCGCAGGAAGCCCTCGTGCGTATCGACGTCGGCAAGTTCGAGGCCGATCGTCTCCGAGGCCCGCAGGCCGCACGCGTACATCACCTCCAGCAGCGCCCGGTCGCGCAACGTCGTCGGCTCGCTCCCCCGCGGGGCCGCCAGCAGCTTCTGAACCTCGGAGTAGTTGAGGACGTGCGGCAGCTTCTTGGCCCGGCGCGGCGCGTTGAGGGCCGCGGTCGGGTCGTCGCCGATCAGCTCGTCGCGACGCAGGTGCTTGTAGAAGGAGCGCAGGCAGGCGGCCTTGCGGTGGATCGTCGCGGCCGAGCAGGCGGGACGCTCACCCTCGCCGGTTGCCAGCTCGGCGAGGAAGTCGGCGACGTCGGCCGGACGGGCCTCCAAGGCGTCGAGCTCATGGCCCGAGAGGTAGACGCCGTACTGGAAGAGGTCGGTGCGATAGGCATCGAGCGTGTTGCGGGAGAGGCCCCGCTCCAGCTCCAGGTAGGAGAGAAAGTCGAGGACGAGGCTCTGGAAGCGAGCGTCGGCGCCCGGAGCGGCGGGCGCGGCGGGGGCGGCGGGTTTGACGGCGATCGCCATGAGCGGGTGGTTCGGCCCGCCCCGGCGCAACCCTTGGCGCGCAAGGGACCGTGCGCGGGCCTACCCGGCGAGCAGGCGACCCGCGGCGAGCGGAGCCGCGAAGAAGAGCGGGTCCCGCTCGAGGGCGCGCCCCATGGCGTGGACGGGCAGGCCGGCGGCCGCGTAGCCGTCGAGGTCTGCCGGCGCGGAGCGCAGGCGGTGCTTCCCCGGAGCTGCTTCGAGGGCAGCGGCGATGCCGTCCTCGCCCTCCGGAACCGCGACGTCGACTGGGGCGAGGAGCAGCTCGAGCACCGTGTACGTGTGGTGGCTGACGTCGACGTGGCGCTCGCGCGGGTCGCTCGAAGAGAGGCGCGGCGAGAGGAGCGTCGGCAGCTTCAGCGAGAGCGCCGCGTGGGCGCTGTCGAGCGCCGCCATCCCGCCGTGGCCGAACTCGGTGTTCGAGCCGATGATCCCCGGCCCGGGGCCGACCAGGATCGCGTCCCAGCCGAGCCGGCCGGCGGCCGCGTCGAGCGCCCCGGCAGTGCTCAGGGCGTCATGCTCGCCGCCATAGGCGGGCGCCGCGGTGACGTGGCCGCAGAGCAGCTCCCGTTCGCGCAGCTCCGCCACGTCCCGCGAGAGCGAACCAGGTAGGGCGCCGCCGCCGGTCTGCACGTACCCGACCCGGAGCTCGGGGGAGGCCTGGGACGCTGCCCACGCCGCCGGGGCGAGATGACCGTGAAGCGGCAGGACCAGTACCGGCGCGTGCGACGAGGCGGCGCCGGACTCGGCGAGCGGCGCAGACCCCGCCGCCCGCAGGCCCTCGACCGGTTCGACCGGATGCTGCAGCGAGGTGTAGTTGAGCTTGATCACGTGCTCATCGCCGCCGGCGCCGCCCTCCAGCCCACGGGTCAGGTTGACGTGGACGACGTCGAAGCCGCCGGAGCCGAGGGCTAGATCGAGCGCCGCGACGTTGACCACGACCTCGTCGCCCTCCTGCATCTCCCCGACCATGGCCTCGTCGGCCCAAGCCGGCCGGCGCTCGCCCCCGACCTCGACCGTGAGCGGGTCGGAGGAGACGACGACCCCGTGGCGCAGCTTCAGGCGTCCGCTCACGCCGCGCCCGGCCCGGCCGGCTCGCCCGCCGCCACCGCGGCGACGATCCCCTCGCAGACTTCGAGCATCTTCGCGAGGGCCGCCGCCGAGACGTGCTCGTCGGAGGTGTGTACGGCGTTGGTGCCGTTGGCGAGCAGCACGCAGTCGAAGCCGTCGAGGCGGAAGGCGTTGGCGTCGCTGCCGCCGCCGATCGCGGCCCGCGCCGGCTCGACCCCGGCGCTCCGCAGCCCCGCCTCCGCCAGCCGCAGGGCCGGCGAGGACGAGGGAACCTCGTAGCCGCGAAACAGCTCTTCGATCCGCACGTCAGCGTCGCAGCCGTGCTCGCTCGCGCCCCAGGCGCAGGAGTCGGAGATCTGGCCGGCGACCTCCGCGGCCCGCCCCGGGTCGAGGCTGCGCGCCTCGGCCTGGATCCAGCAGTGACCCGGCACGACGTTGCCCGAGGTCCCGCCTTCGATCAGGCCGACGTTGGCGGTGGTCCCCTCGTCGAGCCGCCCCAGCTCCATCCGCCCGATCGCAGCCGCCGCGGCCGCGATCGCACTGCTGCCGTCCTCGGGCTCGATGCCGGCGTGCGCCTCGACCCCGGTGAAGTCGGCGAGGATCTTCTGCTGGGTCGGAGTCGCGACGATCACCTCGCCGACCGGCCCGGCGTGGTCGAGCACGAACCCAACCTCCGCACCCAGGGCCGACGTATCGAAGGCCTTTGCCCCCCGCAGGCCCTGCTCCTCGGCAACCGTCAGCACCAGCTCGATCCCGACCGGCGGCGGGTCGGCGGCGTGCCGCGCCACCAGCTCCATGAAGACCGCGACCGCCGCCTTGTTGTCGGCGCCGAGGATGGTGTCGCCCCGGCTGCGGAACACGCCTTCGTCCTCGACCACCTCGACCTGGCCCCGGTGCGGCACCGTGTCGAGGTGGGCACAGAACATCACCCACTCCTCGCTTCGCCCCGGCAGCCGCGCCAGCAGGTTGCCGGCCCCTGCATGGGCCGGAACAGCAGCATCGTCCTCGCTCACCTCCAGGCCCAGCGCGCGCAGCTCGGCGGCGACGGTGTCGGCGATCTCCCGCTCCTCGCCGGTCGGACTGCGTATCTCACATAGACGGACGAAGGTCTCGCTGAGACGACTCAGTGGCATCGCCCGACTCTAACTCGCCCCCGTCGGCCGGCCTCTGGCCGGCGTGGCTGGCGGCCGCGCCGACGAACTCGCGGAACAGCGGCTCGGGGCGGTTGGGGCGGGAGTTGAACTCCGGGTGGTACTGGGAGGCGACGAAGAACGGGTGGTCGGGCAGCTCGACCATCTCGACCAGGCGCTCGTCGGGGGAGGTGCCGCCGCAGACCAGCCCCTCGTCTTCGAGCCGGCGGCGCAGCTGGTTGTTGACCTCGTAGCGGTGGCGGTGGCGCTTGTAGATGACCGCCTCGCCGAAGATCTCGCGTGCTTTCGTCCCCTCGTGGAGTTTCACCGGGTCGGCGCCGAGCCGCATCGTCCCGCCCATGTCGGAGACCTCCTTCTGCTCCGGCAGCAGGTCGACGACCGGGAACGGCGTCTCCGGGTCGAACTCGGCCGAGTTGGCGCCATCCATGCCGACGACGTGGCGGGCGAACTCGACCACCGCGATCTGCATGCCGAGGCAGATGCCGAAGTAGGGGATCGAGCGTTCGCGGGCTATCCGGGCCGCCTGGACCTTTCCCTCGATGCCGCGCTCGCCGAAGCCGCCCGGGATCAAGATCCCGTCCATCCCCTCGAGCTGCTCGGGGTCGAAGTTCTCGGAGTCGACCAGTTCGACCTTGACGCCGACGCCGTGATGGAATCCGCCGTGCTCGAGCGCCTCGATCACCGACTTGTAGGCGTCGGCGAGCTGCACGTACTTCCCGACCACCGCGATCCGCACCTCGCCCTCGGCGGAGTCGGCGCGGCGCACCATCTCCTCCCACTCCGTCAGGTCGGGAGACGGCGCCTCCATCCCGAAGTGGTCGAGGACGAGGTCGTCGACCCCCTCCGCGCGGAAGACCAACGGCACCTTGTAGATGTTGTCGACGTCGTGGGCGGAGATCACTCCGTCCACGGGAAGGCTGGCGAAGAGGGCGATCTTGCTGCGAATCTCGCGGTCGAGCCGCCCCTCGGAGCGACAGACCAGCGCATGCGGCTGGATCCCGATCCGGCGCAGCTCGTTGACCGAGTGCTGGGTCGGCTTCGTCTTCAGCTCGCCCGCGTGGCCGACGTACGGCACCAGCGTCAGGTGGACGAACATCGCCCGTTTCGGCCCGAGGTCGGTGTAGAGCTGGCGAATCGACTCGAGGAAGGGCAGCGACTCGATGTCGCCGACCGTCCCGCCGATCTCGGTGATCACGAAGTCGACCGCCTGCGACTCGGCGACGATGAGGATTTTCTGCTTGATCTCGTTGGTGATGTGCGGGATCACCTGCACGGTGGCGCCGAGGTAGTCGCCGCGGCGCTCGCGCCGGATCACCGAGTTGTAGACCGCGCCGGCCGTCACGTTCGACGCCCGCGAGGTGTTCTCGTCGGTGAAGCGCTCGTAGTGGCCGAGGTCGAGATCGGTCTCCGCCCCGTCCTCGGTGACGAAGACCTCGCCGTGCTGGAACGGGCTCATCGTCCCCGGGTCGACGTTGATGTAGGGGTCGAACTTCTGCATCTGGACCCGGTAGCCGCGAGAGGCGAGCAGGCGCCCGATCGAGGCGGCGGCGATCCCCTTGCCGAGCGCCGACACCACTCCCCCGGTGACGAAAATGAACTTGGTGTCGCCTTTGTGGGAAGGATTCATGCTCTGCCGAGCGAGTCTAGCCAGCGCAGTGGCGGAACCGATTCGATCGTCGCCGAAAGAGACCGCAACTCGCCGTAAACGGTCAGCGCGGCGGCGATCGCGAGGGCGACCAAGCGGGCATCGCCGCCCAAGACCGTGAGCAGCCAGACCCCGGCGATCGCCCCGATCAAGTTGGAGCCGGTGTCGCCGAGCATCGCCTGCTCGCGCAGGGTGAGCCAGGCGCCGACGAGAACCGGGCCGACGAAGATCCCCAGCAGCTCCAGCGGCGCGAAGGTCCAGGCCCCGAGGCAGAGCCCCGCCCCGAGCAGCGCCAGCGCCTTCTCGGCCCGTCCCGGGCGCAGGTCGAGCAGGTTGAAGAGATTCGTGGCGAGGATCAGCAGCGCGACGTCGGCGACGTAGCGCCAGTCCTCGAGGCCCCGGCCCGAGACCACGTAGGCGGCGAGGGCCAGCGCCCCGATCGCCTTGATCGCCCCGGTCGAGAGCGAGCCGGAGCGCAGCGCGGCCCAGTGCCCGCGCCAGCCGCGCGGGGTGCCGCTCCTCTCCCCCTGACCCAGGGCGTCG
>Ga0196962_10000316_pt1 | contig 22310 bp, 18 predicted proteins | sample S3v_20metaG_FD_183186 | JGI IMG/M metagenome (GOLD analysis project Ga0196962, IMG submission 183186) | Soil microbial communities from Anza Borrego desert, Southern California, United States - S3+v_20 | ecosystem: Environmental > Terrestrial > Soil > Desert | place: USA: California | collected...
CCGGCAACGCCGGCCGGTTCCAGTACACCGGGCAGGCGTGGTTGCCCGAGCTCGGCATGTACTACTACAAGGCGCGGATGTACTCGCCCACGCTCGGCCGGTTCATGCAGACCGATCCCATCGGGTACGAGGACCAGTTCAACCTGTATGGGTACGTGGGGAACGATCCGGTCAACCTCGTCGATCCGACGGGGTTGGCGATAAACGTCATTAATGTAACGGCGCCTAGACCATATTGCGACGTCACATGCGCACAGGTGAACCGCTGGCGCGTCGAAGGCATGCTTCGAGATATCTCGAATGCCGACAGGCGGACTCGCGACCCGAGAGGTACCGTGGCTGTGCGGTACACGCCGCAAAATGAGCATCATTACGAATTCAGTGTAGTAACGCGATGCTCAGCAGGCAGGGCTTTCGAAGCCGTGAGAGCGGCCGGAAACTCTGCGCCTGGCGCTCCCTATGCACGAGCGGGCACGCACGATGTTTTCCTGACCGACATAGTTCCTTGGAGGGAAAATCCGATCACTCAAACGGTCAATGTCGGCCAAAGGACCATCACGAATGTGACCGGAGAAGCCCATCGATTCCATCCCGGTTCGGTCAGAATCACCGTCAATGATCTTGGGGGCAATTACTCTTCAATCAACATCGTCGGAACAGGGTCGGGCGCGAACCCGCTCTTCAACAATGCTGTGGGGGGCGCGTTCTTTGGCGGCATGGCACATGCCGTGGCTGACTACTGCGCCGCAGCAAGCGGCTCCCCAAACATGAAGAACTAGAGCGATGGATTATCCTACCGTCAGGTCTTTGGCGTTAGCGGGGGCTGTTTTCATACTCAGCTCCTGCGGTAGCCGCGTCCCCGATCAGGTGTTTCACGTTTGCCTTGACCGTGGCGAAATCAATGAAAGCGTCGTCAGCGAAATTCGAACGGTTGCCGAACGGCATCGCCTTACCTTCAACGACAATAGCCAAAACGCAAAAGCGGACCTTATCGAGATCGATGCAGAGGACGGTGTTGCTCCAGACGGCGTTCCCGTATTCTTCGACATACAGAAGGGTGGTCGTGGAGTTTTGATCGGTAGTAATTTTGGGAGTCAGGGGGAAGATTTGAGATTAAGCTTTTTTGATGCTGACAGTGAGCCTGATTTTAAATCAGATATGATGGAGATATTGAGCTCACTACCGGATGCTCGAGTTCTTACCGTCGATCCTGCCTCCGATGGCCCGAGCCCCTGCTGAGAGGTGCCTAAGCCTCGCTAGAAACGAGCCGGAATTGCTCTGGGAAGGCGCCTTGGGAGCGACAGCAAGATAAAAGCACCGGCTCCCCCTGCGGTGTAACCTATTGTCTGCACATCGTTTTTGAGGGAGACAAGAGTTACGGTGACACGTGCAATAACCCCTAAATTGACGATCGCGCACGCAGATGCTAGCGGGTCGCCATGGCCCGCCTTCCCCGCTTCGTTCTTCCCGGCATCCCGCACCATGTGACCCAGCGCGGGAATCGCCGCGAGCAGACCTTCTTCGAGGATGACGACTATGCGCTCTACCTCGACCTGCTCGCCGACGCCGCCGCGCGGGCGCAGGTGGAGATCTGGGCTTATTGCCTGATGCCCAATCACGTCCACATCGTTGCCGTACCGCACGACGCCGACGGCCTTGGCCGCTGCTTTCGCTACGTCCATCGCCACTACACCGGCTACGTCAACGCTCGCCAGCGTTGGACCGGCCACTTATGGCAGGGGCGGTTCAGCTCGGTGGCGATGGACGAGCCACATCTCGTCTGCGCGCTGCGCTACGTGTCGCTGAACCCGGTGCGCGCCCGGCTCGTGCGCCGGCCCGAAGACTGGCGCTGGTCGAGCGTGCGGGCGCATTTGGCCGGCGAGGGCGATCGCGTGGTAACCGTCGCGCCGGCAATCGACCGGGTCGGCGACTTCGGCGTGTTCCTCAGCGCGGAGTTCGATGAGGCGCTGAACTATGCCGCGTTGCGCAAGGCCGAAAGCGTCGGACGCCCGGTCGGCTCGCCCGAATGGCTCGCCGACATGGAGACGCGCACCGGACTGAAGCTCGCCCCTGGGAAGCGCGGGCCGAAGCCTAAAACCTCGCAAGGATTGGGGCAATTCCACCCATCGCCATAAGGACGCTCGAAGGGCTGCAGGTACTTCCACCCGTTTGCCGATAATGTCGCCGTCACTGAGCTACTTCAGCGTCGTCGCGCTGAACGGAACGCTCGGTGCGCCGTCGATCATGAGCCGGATATAGAAGTGATGGTTGGGCAGATTGATCAGATCCAAGGCGTCAAACACCGGCTGCATCTCTAGGGCCATGAACGCCGCGTCCTCTGCGCCCACTCGAAACGAAACAAGCGTGCCCGCGTTGGCGAGGACCGAACGCCGCACTTCATCAGGCAGCTGATGAAGGTATTGGTTTGCTGCGGCGATGCCGCACCCCATCTTGCGCAGTTCCGGCATCAAGTCGGCGAAGGCGAGCGTGGTGAAACTCTGGAACTCGTCGATATGAAGGAAGAAGGGCTTACGTTCCGCCGGCGGCTCGTCCGTCCGCGATAGCGCGGCCATGGCGATGGTCGCTACGAGGATGCTGCCGAGGACGTTGGCGCTGTCGGCGCCTAAGCGGCCCTTGGCGAGATTAATGATGGAGATTCCTCCCTGGTCCATGAGACGACGAAAGCGGATCGGTTCGGGGCCGCTTACGAAACAGCGGTACACGTGGGGATCGGTGAGGAGCGCGCCGACCTTGTTCTGGATCGGGGCGAGCATCTCCGCGCGATAGCGATCGGGATATTTCGCGAATTCGTTCTTCCAGAAAGTTCGGACCGTCTCATTGCGGATTCCGGCGACGACGCCATGCCGGAACGCCTTGTCGGCGTAGAGACGGAGCAGGTCGGGAAGCGTGGAGCCGTCGCGTTCGATGAGCGCGTAGAGGGAATTGCGCAGCACGTGCTCCATGCGCACGCCCCAAGCTTCGTCCCATAGCTTCTTCATGGCGTCCATGAGGCCGTTGACGGCCAGCGGAATCTTGTCGTCGCGCACGCGCCGTAGAGGATTGTAGCTGTAGGGCTGCGCAGGATCGGCGGCGTCCAGGTAGATATGAGGCCGGCCGGACTTGACAGCCGCCTCGCGCAGCTCCTCTGCGAGATCGCCGTGCGGGTCCAGGAGCGCAAAGCCGCGGCCGGCCGCGAAGTCGCCTATGGCGACAGATTTGAGCAGCGTCGATTTGCCGACGCCGGTCGCGCCGACGAGGTACATATGGCTCAGCCGGTCCGCCTGCTTGATGCCGAAGCGGACGAACTTTTGGTGATGATTGGTTTGAGCGAAGTAGGACACGTCCATCCGCTCAGGGTGAAGCACTCGTTCGTCCGCCGCACGGCGTCACGCGAGGCATCGCGAGAGCATCCCTCAGCAAAGAGCCTCCCCGCTAAGGGGAGGCTGAAAGGTGTTCATGTGGCGGCGACCAGTTCGTGCAGATACGACGCGGCGGCGCTCGCGCCACGGGCGGCCGTGAAGATCGCCCGCGCGTCCCCTCGCAAGAGCTCAAGCCAGTTCGCAACATAGGCCGCGTGGTCTCGGCGCGGCGTGTTCGCGACGTGGAGGTCGGCGCAGAGGAACGCGGCGCCGATCTCCGCAACAAGTTCTTCGGCGGCGATCTCGGCCTTACTCGTGAACGCCAGCGACCGATCGAGCCGGTGCGCCGCGCCCGTCCAATGGACGAGCTCATGCAGGACGGTGGCGTAGTAGGCTTCGGTGGCCGTCGAGGTCTCTGTGCCGGTGAACCGGTTTCGATCGGGCAGCTGGATGGCATCGTCGGGGATGCTGTAGAACGCCCGGGAACCGCCATGAGTGATGCGCGCGCCGGTCGATCGCACGAATGTGTCGACGGCCGTGAGCGTCTCCACCAGATCGCCCTTCGGGTACGATGCCGGCGGCTGCCAGCCTTCGACCTGATCGGCGTTGAAGACGCGGCTCGCCCGCGCGACCAATCGTGAGCGGGGCTGATCCTCTTCCTCTTCGGCATCGGCTCCGGGTCCGTCCAGCCGCTTGAAGAAGACAATGGTTGTTCCGTGTTCGCCGCGCTTCACCTGGGCGCCCGCGTGCTGCCACTGCTTGTAGGATGCCCAGTACCCGCTTCCGAAGCCGACAAGGCACGCCTGCGCCCACAGCGCGAGGACGTTGATGCCGTGGTATTCCATACGAGTGTAGGCGTTCTCAGGCTTGCCGATCGCCGCGCCTCCGCCATGCCAGGGCATGACGAACGTCCCCGTGCCGGCCTCGATCGCTTCAACGATGTTCTGCGTGACCGTTCGGTACACGTCGAACCGGTTTTCCGAGTGACCTTCGGACATGAATTCCTCCTGCGCACATGAGGAGCGTCGCCTGATTGCGGCGCTCCTCGATGCGCGGGAGAGCGGTTCCGATGGGGACAAAGAGGCAGGCGGCACGGAGCCGCCTGCGAGGCATTAGGAAGATGCGAGTTCGGGTTCCGGAACATCATCGCCCTCCGCGGCATCAGCCTGGGAGGTGAGATAGCTCGTGGCGGGGAAACGCATCCAGCGCGGCGCCCAGTTTTCAACCTTGGTCCGGCCGTTCTCGCCAGCCAGGCAGTCGCGCATAATGGCCTTGAGCGCCTTCGCCGGCTCCTGCGCATTGGCCTCGGCCGCCTTGGTTCCGGCAAGCTCGGCCACCAGTTCCCGAAGCACCCTGCGGTCGCGTAGCAGGACGAAAAACGCGTCGTCGGCCTCCCACGCACTTCCGAGGTCGATCGCGAGCTGCTGGCCCAATTGCTCGATCATCTCTCCGCTCGCATCGAGCGCTTCTCCCATGACGATGGGGACGATCGCGAGAACGTCTTCGTCTGGCAGACCGAGAAGAGCTTCGAACAGCACGGCAAGCGAGGCCTGATGCCCGTCCACCAGACATTCGGCTTCCGGATCGAGCCCCAGTCGCTGGAGAGCGTCTCGGCGAGCCTCCTCGAACCGGGCCTGCGACGGGCTTGCCCTCACGCTGGCTTCCGTCTCCGGCTTCTGCGCCCGCTGATGGTCCGCGTGAACGGTCCAAAGCGCAGAGCCGGCAATCGCATGAGCAAGCAGAAGCCTGAGCGCTACCTGCGGGTGATCGAGCAAGGCGGAGCGAACCGCGGCGTGCCGGTGCAGGTCGACGTACCGCCGCAGCGGAGACGACAGCTCAGGACGCGCCGACTTGACAGTCGGGTCGTTTTCACGGTCGGCCCGCCGCGTGTCCTTGTGCGGCAGAAAGCCCTCGTGGACCTCCACCTCGCCGGACTCGTGGACGACGACGTAGACGCTGCCGCCCTTGGCTTGGCTGCGCTTGTCGTATTCCCAGCGGGCGAAGTAGCTGCCGGGCTCCATCACTTCGACGGCATTCCAGCCTTCGGCCAGATATGCTTGCCGTTTGTCCTCGACCGCCTTCTGCTGGAGCGTCCAGAAGAGGGCAGCGTCGGAGAAGTAGCGGTGGTCGTCGAAGAGGTCGCCGACGATCGGCGCGGTGTACTCGGCCAGGTCGAACAGCGCGACAGAGGTGTTAATCGCAGCCCCGCCGAACAGCCACTCCTTGAGCACACGCCCAGTGGGCGCATACTGGTCGGGGCTGTCGAAGAGTGCGAGCCATTCGCGCTGTTGCGCCACGGTCGCCATGGTCAGATGCCGCACCGTCGCTGCATCGATCTGCTCGTTGCGGTAGAGCGTCCGGATGCGCGGCAGCAAGTTGCCGAGCGCCAGGATCCTTCTAACGACGCGCTCCTCGAGGCCGAAGGTTGCGGCGATCTCATCGACGCCGCGGCCTTCCTTCACGAGCCGGGCGAAGGTCTCCCACTGGGTGACCTCGTCGGCGTTGAGGCGCGCAACATTCTCTATGAGCGATGCTTCAAGCGCTGCCGCGTCGTCGCCTGACTCCATGATGGCGCAGGGCACGGACACGGGGCCGCCCTCAGCTTCGACGGACTTGGCGGCGTAGTAGCGCCTGCGGCCGGCGACGATCTCGTAAGTATCCGGTTCGCCATTGGGGCGGACCAGAAGCGGCACGAGCACGCCGCGGGCGCGGATTGAGGGAATGAGCTCGGCGACGTCGCGGTCCTTGCGCTTGGCGCGCATGTTGGCCGCGGACACGACGAGCTTCGATAGCTCGAGATGTTCTAGTTGCATGGGACGTACTCCAGGAAAGCCGGCAAGCGGCTGTGAGGAACCTGCCGCTCGCGTGAGCGCAGGCGCTGCCGGCCGGGAGTATCCCGGTCTGAAAGGTTCATCCCTTCCCCCGCAGCCTGGAGCCTCCCGGGAGGGGCGGCGAGGCTCCAGGCTGCGGAGAAGGTTCTGTGTTCAGGGTACGCGTTGCAAAACACGATGCACGACGTCACCGCAGTCGAGGACGCCTAACTGGATAGACTTGGGGACTCAGGAGACTTGTTACGGCCCTACGGGACCCGCGCAATTATGCCGATCCGGCTGTCGTGACGCCGTTACCAATCAACGGATCGCCCTCAGGCTACGGTCATGGGCATTCCTGACCGTCGGCTAGAAGCATTCATCGACGCTTACGAGCTGGGAACTGGTGAGCGACTGAGTCGCGAGGACGCGCTCGACGCTGCCATGCGTGTCCTCGCCTTCGTGGAGCTGCTTTCGAAATGGCCGAAGCGGCCGGCCCCTCGAAGCGATGAGCCAGCTGCCTCAGCCCGTTCAGCCACAGATCCCCCGCGGGATCTTCGATAACTTTACGCAACTGATACACGATTCGTGCGGCCATGGTCTTGGATTGCCATCGCTCTGGTCTCAGAGGTTCGAACCACGTCTACGCCCCGCACAGACAGTCATGAATGACTAGGTCGACCCCTTGACTCCCGCGGATCAGCGCGCGGCGATCTACGCGATAGCCGCGCAATTGCGCTTTATCTTGTCAGATGTTATCATTTCCTATCATGAACGATCAAACACTGGGAAGTGACGATATGGCGGAAAGCCCTTGGCTGACCATCGAGCAGGCCTCCGCATACCTCGGGATGGGGAGAACGGTGATCTACACGCTGGCGCGTGAGGGCCGCATTCCGGCAAACAAGGTAGGGAAGAAGTGGATGTTTCAACGAGCTCAGCTCGATGCATGGGTTCGCAGCAACCAACCTGTGAGTTCGTTCTTCACAAGCAGCGATTTCTCGATCGAAGGGAACCCTAATCTACGCGAGCCCCAGCTCGAGGCTTATAACGAAACCTTTCGCTTCTTTCGCGCAGGCAAGAACAAAGCAATTCTCCAGATCCCTGTCGGCTGCGGAAAGACCGGCCTCGCCTCCATTTTGCCCTTCGGCATCGCAAACGGTCGAGTGCTCATCATCGCGCCGAACTTGCAAATCAAGAATGGGCTGTACGAAGCGATGGACGTGACCAATCGGCCGAAGTGCTTCTGGCGGAAAGCCCGCGTTCTAACCGACGAAACCATGGCGTCGGGGCCTCTCGCCAGTACGTTGGATAGCGGCAACATTACCGTCGCGACCAAATCGCACATCGTGATCACGAACGTTCAGCAGCTGGCGACGAACGTCGAGAAGTGGCTGCACCAGTTTGATCACGAGTTTTTCGACATGATCATCGTCGATGAGGCGCACCATAGCGCCGCCGACAGCTGGAAGAGGGTCGTCGACCATTTCCCGGCGGCGAAGATTATTCATCTTACCGCCACACCGTTTCGGAGCGATCGGCAGGAAATCGATGGGGAGCTAATCTACAGGTATTCGTTCCGCAGCGCGACACTGAAGGGATACATTAAGCGGCTTAAAGCCAGTTACGTGGCTCCCTCTCAGATTGAGCTCGGATTCACTGACGAAGGCGGCAAAGTCTACACGCTCGACGAGGTCATGCAGCTAAAGGAAGAGGACTGGTTCAGTCGTGGAGTAGCGTTAGCACCCCTCTGCAATAAGCATATTGTCGATGCGAGCCTCGCAAAACTGGAAGAGCTGCGGCAGTCAGGCACGCGTCACCAGTTGATCGCCGTGGCCTGCTCGATCAATCACGCGCGTGACGTGCGGTCGCTATACGAAGAGCGTGGCTATACCGCCGAGATTATCCACAGCAAGCAACAGCCTGATGAGCAGGAGAAGGTGCTTGGCGCGCTAAGGAATGGCACGCTGGACTGCATTGTGCAGGTCTCGATGCTCGGTGAAGGTTTTGATCATCCCAAGCTGAGCGTCGCCGCGATCTTCCGACCGTTCCGGACACTCGCTCCTTACATTCAGTTTGTTGGCCGGATCATGCGCGTCATTGTTCAGAATGATCCGATCCATCCCGATAACCTTGGCCACATCGTCACCCATTTGGGGATGAATCTGGATCGGCGTCTGAGTGAGTTCAAGCAGTTTGAGAACGACGACGAGGCGTTCTGGGAGAGGGTCATTGGTGGCGAGGAGCCCGAGACTCCAGCAGGAGTTCAGGAGGGTGATACCCGACTTCGTGCCGGCGAGACGTCGGTCGTCGTGAGTGGCGAAATCGTCGACAGCCTTTGGGAGGAAGATTTCACTTCGCTCGAAGACCAGCACATCATTGCTGAGCTCCGGGAGCGGATGACGCTCCTAGGGCTCGATGCAACGGAGGTGGAACAGATAGTGAGGCGCGCCAAGCCTGGCGCGATCGCACGCACCGCTGCAGCGCCTAGCTTTCCGGTGCAACCCCAACGGCAGCTCCAAGAAATCCGAAAGCGGGTTTATGAGCAAGGTCCGCGGTTGGCGAAGATACTCTTGAACCATGCGGGTCTAAAGATCACTGGGCGGGATCTCATCACTACATACAAGTCCCTGAAGCTCACTGGGAAGAATAATCTCATCGCTGCCATTACGATGGTGAACCAGGAGATCTCAAAGCGGTTGGGGAAAGACCGAGATGCATGCTCTACTGAGGACTTTGAGGCAATCATGACCGGGCTGGATGACATCCTGCAAACCTTGGTTCGTCGCGTAAAGAAGGCTCAATCCGAATATGAACGCTCCGAAGCCTAAAGGGAAAGTCCCGTCTCTAATCGGCGGATCGTTGGGTTCGCCCCGGCGGGCCGTCGTTGAGCGCGCCAGCGAATGCAAGAGGTGCAAGGCTTCTTTGCAGAAGGGGACCAAGTGCTTTGAAATTCCTCAGCTACGATCCCCTTTCGCTGGGGCCAAAAAATACTGCGATGACTGCTTTGCCGGTATTCTCACCAAGACCCAAGAGGATTTGGAGGCGCTGAAGGAACTCTAATACCCGGCGCGGGGACTTAGGGACTTGAGGGACTTGTACCGAGGGTGTGGACCACCGTGGCATCCCAGCGGGCCCCGGCGTCAAATCGTAATTCACCCTCGTATGACCATTTCCGACAAATCCCTCGATGCCTTCATCGATGCTTACCAACACGGGACCGACGAGCGGCTTGCCCCCGAAGAGGCGCTCGATGCTGCCCACCGCGTCCTCGCGTTCATTGAATTGCTTTCGACGCCGCCGGCACTGGCGGCTCGAACTGATGCGCGAGATCCCGAAGGGTCGCGAGCCACTCATCTCCCTGTGGAGATTCCAGCAGAGCTCGCATTTCCTTTATGAGACTGCGCCCGAGACTCTCAATGGATCGAACGTCAGTGACTGGGGTGACCCCATTTGTTCGATCTACTTCTACGCCCCCGCACAGTCGTGGAAATTCGGAGAAATCGCTCCTCGCGATGAACGGTTTTGCAGCCTGAACATTGAGTTTTCGGTCGCCGAGCGTGGGGTTCGATCCGACGATTTTGAGAAGGCACCGCTTTCCCTCGTCATCGGCCTCTGAAAACCATTCCACGGCCTTGTTGCTTGCCGATAGGAGGAGGTCAAAAGGTTCGATCAACTCCTTCAACTCGGCCGTCTTACCGACACTTTCCAATGCAGAACGGCGCGTCTCCAGCTGACGGCGCGTTTCCACGAACTCCTCATCCGGCACGAGACGCCTGATGCGAAGCGAGGTCAGCTCAGCCATCTGAGCATCGAGCTCCGCGATGGCCGCCTGGCGCGCTAACGTGGCCGCTTCCTTCGCTGCAAGGCCGTTTCGGTCGATCCGACCGAACTCGGTCCGGACCCAGTCCGCCACTTCTTGCGGAACGCTGAGCCTACCAAGAAAGGAGATGACTTGCGCTTCAATCTCTCCAGCTTCGACCGAGCGTTCGCGGCAGTTCCCGTGGGACCGACCGCGGGCGGAACAATGGTAGTAGATGTAGCGCGAGCCGTAGCGGTTCCGCTTGCGCTCGGCCGTGATCTTTCGACCGCAGGAGCCACAGTTGATGAGCCCCGTGAATGGGAAGGACATTTTCCGCGCGCGGGGTGCGCTGCGCTTACCGATAATTTGCTGTACTCGTTCGAACTCTACGGGAGACACGATCGCCGGGTGGCGGCCCGCATAAGTTTCGCCATCCCATGCGATCACGCCCATATAGAAGGGATTCGCCAGCAGCTTGTAGATGGTGGACGTGGCGATGGGCTTTCCGCCGCGACGCTTGGTCCTCGGCGTCAGAAAACCCCAATCATCCCTGGCGATTTGGACCACCTGATGCGGCGTGTACCCGTGGCACAGGATCATCTCGAAAATCCGGCGGACCAAGGCGAAATGCTCTGGATGAGGCACGATGGTCTTGCTCACGGGGTCGTTCGTGTAACCTAGCGGCGCACAATTGGGTCGCCACCCGTTCTCGAGCTTGGTGCGGTTGCCGCGCTTGACGTTCTCGGAGAGGGCGTCGGAATAGTATTTGGACTGCCCGAACATGATCGAGAGCATGAACTTGCCCTGCGAGTTGTTCTCGAAAGTGTATGTGGCGAATTTAAGGTCGCGCAGCGCGCCGGTATCGAGCAGGTAGACGATACGTCCGCCGTCAACGGAATTGCGCGCCAAGCGGTCGGGCGCCCAGCTTACGATGCCGTCGGCTTCACCAGCCTCGATGCGCGATAGCATAGCGGCGAAGACCGGCCGGCCCGGCGTCTTGGCGCTGCGGGATTCTTCGAACGTCTCGACAATGTTAATCTCGTTCTTGGCGCCGAAAGACCGATCAAGCGCCTCACGCTGCGACTGTAGCGAGAGAACCTGACGCTCCTCGTCCTCGGTGGATTTTCGGCAATAGAGGAAATACTTCATATATGTCCGGACAAGTCCCCTAAGTCCCCAAGTCCACGCTTTTGCGCGCGTAGGGAAGGCGGCTTGCCGAAAGATTAGAATCCTACACCCGCGGCGAACTTCGCGCGAGTCGCCCTCGCAGTATCAGGCCAAGAGCATCCGTGACTTAGGCGTCATCCCAGTCATGGGTGGGTATGGTGACGCCTCCCGCGCGTCGCGGTCCGGCTGCATCGTGTGGACATGCCTGCCCAACCGACACCGACGATCTCCCGTATGCTTGCCGACGGCACGATAGTTGAACTCGTGCACGATCCGGAGGCCCGAACCACCGCCCTTGCGGTGGGGGAGCCGGACGGCTCGACTGCGACGGCCGAGCGTTTGGAACTTCCAGACGGCCAGGTTCTCGTGCCGTACGCGCCCGATAACAATCTGCTGACCACCGGGGCGGTCGTGCTGCCCTCAGCGATCGGCCGATATGAAGCGAAGGCGGAATTGCTCGCCGACATAAAGGCGTTCCTGCATCGCCACGTGGACCTCTCGCCGCTCTTCGAGGACATCGCCGCCCACTACGTCCTCTTTTCGTGGGTGTACGACGCATTCCAGGAGGCGCCGATGCTGAGGCTGTCGGGTGAGTTTGGCTCAGGCAAAACCCGGGGGCTCCTTGCCATCGGGTCACTGTGCCACAAGGCATTCTTCGCCTCGGGCGCTTCCACCACCTCGCCGATTTTTCATATCATCGATGCGTTCGGCGGCACGCTCGCTCTCGACGAAGCCGACCTACGCTTGTCTGACAAGACCGCCGACCTGGTGAAGATCCTCAACAACGGCACGACGCGAGGCTTGCCCGTGCTGCGTACCATGACCAATCGCCACAAGGAGTTGAACCCGACCGCGTTTCGCGTCTTCGGTCCCAAGATCGTGGCGATGCGCGGCACCTTCGACGACGAGGCGCTCGAAAGCCGGTTCATCGATGAGGTGATGGGGACGCGGCCGCTGCGCTCGGACATTCCTCTCGCCACCCCGGAAAGTCTTCGCAGCGAAGCACGGAGTCTGCGCGACCGGCTGCTCGCCTGGCGCTTTGCCGAGCGCCGAACGCTTGCGATCGACCTTTCCCGTGCGATCGAAGGTCTCTCGCCTCGTGGCAACCAAATGGCACTGCCGCTCCTCGCGCTTGCCGACGATCCGGGACTCAGGGAAGCCCTTGGCGGCCACCTCGCGAGACAGGAGGCGCGGGCGCAAGCCCGGCGCGCCGAGCGTCCCCGCGCGAAGGTGGCGGGCGTCCTCGATCGAATGTTCCGTGAAAGCGGAGCATCCGCGATCCCGGTCGCGCGCGTCGCCGAGGAGTATAATCGCGACGCGATGACGGCACTGCCCGTGAAGTCGGTAGGCCACATCGTACGCGCCGAGCTGGGGCTAGAGACCAGGAAGAGCCGCGGTGTCTATGTCGTCCCTGCGGACGAGCGCACCAAGATCGCCCAGGTTGCCGCGCGGCATCGGATCGACGGCGTGGGAGCTCACAGCGCGGCGGCATTTATCCCGCGCGAAGCGCGGGAAAAATAGTCGCCGGCGACTAGGCACGAGCGCCTGCGGTGACGCCTTTTGACGAACGCGTTCACCGGTGAAGATGGAGACAGTGGCTCGATCGAGAGGCCCCAGTTTAATTCTTTTCTACATGACCACCGAAATTGTTCTTTTGCGGCGCAAGCATGCGCTCACACAGACCGAGCTCGCTGACCTGCTCGGCATCTCGCAAAAAGCCGTCAGCCGGCTCGAGGATGCCGATAGCGGCAACATCCGCCATTTGCGCCTGGAGACTGCCTTCGCGCTTCAGGTCGTGTTCGGCAAGCGGCCGGGCCAGCTGTTCTCGCGCCTGTTCGCGGAGGTCGAGGACGCCGTCATGGGCAGAGCGGTTGCGCTCGATCGCACGCTCGATGGACGCTCCGACCGCGCCACCGAGCATAAGCGGGCGCTGCTCACGGATATGGTGCGTCGGGCGGCTAACCAGCCGCTCCTATGACTTGGCACAAGCCGCGTCTGTTCGCTCTGCATTGCAGTGCTAAGGGGTTCGGATTTATCGTCTTTGAAGGCGAGGCGGCCTACGACTGGGGCACCGTGACCGCTCGTGGCGACAAGAACGCAATCACGCTGCGCAAGCTCGTCCGCTTGCTCGACCGGTTCAGTCCAGAAGCGCTGGTGCTGGAGGAGCCGAGTGGCGTCGGGCGGGCGGATCGTATCGTCGAGCTCCATGCGGCAATCGAAACACTTTGCCGCTCACGCAACATAGGCGTTTATCAATACGCGCTGTCCGAAATTCAGCGGCGTTTCAGTCGGGTGGGTGCTCGCACTCGCCAGGAGATTGCCGAAGCGGTGGTGCGTGAGCTTGACGTGCTGTCACCGCGACTTCCGAATCCTCGCAAGCCATGGCAAAGCGAACCGCGGCGCCTCGCGATATTCTCCGCCGCCGCCATCGCGCTGACCTACCTAAGCGTCGGCCGAACTTGAAGGTGAAGTAACTAAGGCCGCCGAACCGTCGCTGCTCGCCGCCGACGGCAGAGGACTATCTTTGAGCACCCACCACAAGTCCTCCAGGCTTCTAAGTATCTCTGCGTCGGTGATCACGACACCGATCATGGGGGGAGCCTCGGCGGTCCCGTTCAATGGACGCATTCCTGCAGCTAATATCGGCACGATCAGAAAGGCTCGATGCGGGCTACCCCTCACGTTATCTCCTGACAAAATGAAGTGATAGTCCGGAACGAACTGAGTTGGAAAGAAGCATCCAGCCACCCGCAACTCACCTTGGTCGTCGAGTAAGTTATCGACGTCATGCAGGGCCTTACCATACCTCAAAGCACCCACATTCAAACCGTCTTGTGTCTTCCACAGCTTGGCAAAGGCACAGACCGCCTGCTCGATAGACTTGGGTCGACCGCCTTCAACCAAAACTCCTAAAGCCTCAAGTTCCTGATCACTTATGCCGTGGCCTTCTCTTTCGCGGCCCAGGCAGACACATTCGACCTTCTTGTCAGAAACAACTCTATGGAACTGTGTATACTCCTTCTTGTATTCGTCTTGTGTCGCAGCGCCTATGTTCGGATAATATGCGCACATTCGAACAGTTTTGCCGAATTCGACTTCCTTTTCAATAAATTTCTTACCTGCGTTGAGGACTTCTGAAAAATTCATTGCACGAGGAACTTGATCTAGTCGCACCTCGGTGAGCGCCACAGCGAGTCCAAAGAGCGCACCTACTCCTAGGAGGATTTCCGCGATGTGTACCGGCTCGATAATCTTGTCTGATAACTCCCAAGCCGCATTCCACTCTAATACCAAGCTTCCGGCACAAATGGCTGCTACAAACATCCACCAACTGACGTCGACTGCGAAAATTAGCTGCTTAACGTGGCGATCAGACCTGAACTCATCAACATAAGTGTTGATGTTAATAAATAGGAACGCTAGATTCAAGATGGCTAGGGTGAACGCGACTATGCCGAATGCTCGATCACCGCTGCCGTCTCCACTACTTAGCCACAATATTACTAATGAAATTGAACCTACCAAGGAAAAGACATAGCGCCAAGTGCGTAAGTGGCGAGAGGTACCCCAAGGTCGCCGTTGCCTAGCGGAACTGTCTTGATGCCGCCAAAATTGAAGCTTGCTCCACCAGCTTCCAGCTGACGCAGAATCAGAAACGTTCGACATTCCCCCTCCCCGCTAAAGCCAAAGCTCGAATTGTCCCTTTCAACCGAATGGCGCCACCGCTAGCTCTGTACTACCAAGCTTCCGAGGCGTTATCGGCCCCGTCACGTCATTGCTGGCCCGTCGTTATGTAATGTGGACCCATGTCGACCATTCGTCGCGAAAACAGAAGCTCGGCTGCCTCGACAAGGTAGTACCAGATGACGCCCACTAGGGCGGACACGATCACGGCTGAAAACATATGGGCCGTGTCTAGCTGCCTTGAGTAGCGGACTACCAAGTAGCCGAGGCCCGCGTTGGCCGAAATGAACTCTCCCACCATCGCGCCAACGAGTGCCAGAGAGCTTGAAACCTTGAGAGCAGAAAACAGCAGCGGCGTCGAAAATGGCAACCGTAGATAGATAAGCGTCTTGATCCATCCGACGCCCCAGGATGCAAAGAGGTCTCTAAACTCTCGATGGTCCGGCGCATCCACCAAGCGAAGTCCTCGGACTAGGCTGACAAGTGTGGGAAAGAACGCGACAGCCGCCGCCGCGGCCGCATTTGCTTGCCAGCCGCCGCCCAGCCAAAGAATCAAGATCGGCGCGAGCGCTGCGACTGGCGTTGTCTTCAGCGCAATCGCGTAGGGCATGATGCTGGTTTCGAGGAACCGCCATCGAACCATTGCGACAGCGGCCATAAAAGCGAGAGCATTCCCTAACACAAATCCAACAAACGCTTCGCGCAATGTTACCAGGACATGGAATGCGAACCGAGGCTCGTGCATCGTCGCATTCCAGACGTCGGCTAACGGAGGCAAGATCACGGGGGGCAGTGCGCCTAGAATGCGCACCGCTTCCCAAACGCCGCAGACGACCGCAAGGGCAACCAAAGGACCGAGGTACCTGCTTAGCCTCATCGTGCGTGCGTTCTTACGCCCTCATCGAGCACGGTGCGAACCTCGCGCATGAACGGTACAAGTTCAGGGCCGAGCCACTGACCAGCCGTTCTTGGGTGTGGCAGCGACACGCCGATGGTACGAACCGGGTGTGTAGGACGAGGCGACAAAACCACCACACGATCAGCAAGGAACACTGCGTCGGAAATCGAATGGGTTACGACAACCCCGATCAGACCGTTGCCGGCGATTGTCGTGGACAGGAGCAAAGCTAGCTCCCGCTTCGAAAGCTCGTCCAATCCCGAAAATGGTTCATCAAGCAGAATAACAGGGCGCTCTTCGGCAAGCGCCCGAACGAATGCGACCCGCTGGGCCATCCCCAACGATAGCTGGCTAGGAAGGCTTTGCTCGAACGCCGATAGGCCGAAATCAGCAAGCCAGGCCCGGATCGTTTGCGACGAAATTGACGCATTCCGGAGTTTGGGTGGTAATTCCAGGTTCTCGGATATTGTTAGCCAGGGTAAGAGAGTTGGGCGCTGAAAGACAAATGAACACAAGGCGAGGCGCTCTCGACCGGACTTACCGTCGATACACACGTTGCCTCCGTCCGGCCTTAGCAGCCCAGCAATGCACCGAAGGAGCGTTGTCTTTCCGCAGCCGGATGGCCCAACGAGTGCGATAATCTCTCCGGCCCGGGCATCGAATGACACGTCGTCGATAACCGGCAATTGGCCGAAGGCGAACGAAAGATTCTGGACGGTAAGGGACCTCATTGCGAGGGGGATAGGTAGGACGGATTGATCACCGCCCTCAGATCTTGCGGTCTTTGGAGAAGCGGACTTCCTCCCTGAATTGCGGTCTCGAGGAGCACTCTCTGGATGCTCGCCCAGTTCGCGAGAGACATCATTCCGAGCTGCGCGTTCGGCGCAGGCCGCCAGAGGGGTATGCTCGCTTCGAGCATGCCTCGCTCGTGGGTCCGATTGCCCTCACGGTTGCGGCGCAGCGTGGCAGCCACGGCATCATCTGGATGGTCAATCGCGTAGCTGTAGCCTTGCAGAGTAGCAGCGACAAACTTGCGGACAGCCTCGCCTTTTGCCTCGAGAACGTCCGCCCGTGTAAACAAGACATCGGCATAGAAGTTGATGCCGTAATCTGAGAGGTAGATCTCGTTGAGTTCATAGCCATTTTCTTTAAGGGCCAATGGCTCGTTCATGGCGAAGCCTGGAAGAACATCTACCGTGCCATTAATGAGCAACGTGGCATCATATCCGACAGCCACCTCCTCATAGTCGCCGGGCCCGATCCCAAACCTTCGCAACAGCGCCCGAAGCGGCACCTCAGTGTTGTCGCCATACTTAAACCCTATACGCTTCCCCCGAAGGTCCTCCGGCCGCGTGATACCGCTACTCTTGAGGGAAAAGAGTACGACTGGGCTCTTCTGATACATCGCCGCCAGTGCGACTACCGGGATCCCTTTTTCGCGTGCGATAAGGATTTGGTCTGCGCTGGTGAGACCGATGTCGTCTGTGCCAGCCGCGACCATCTTTATGGAAGGGTATTCGATTCCACCAGGACTAACGCTAACGTCGAGCCCAGCATCCTCATAGAACCCTTGATCTTCCGCTACATAAACGCCGGCGAACTGTGCTTGGTCCAGCCACGTTAGACGGACTTTAAGCGTGGCGTCGTCTTGTTGTGGACTACTAAGAAGAAGCCAACCTGCAAGGGCGACTGCCAGGACGAGCACAACGAGTGCAGAAAGTGTCCTTATCTTCATGTTCCCCCCGATGCCTGGTTGCCCGGTGCTCGGAACCTAGAGGTTCTAGAAGCCCCACCTCGGGCCCGTGTATCATACCTCAGCAAAGTAGCGCTGCAAGCGACGCTGCCTCAGCAGGTCAGCACTGGCTCAGCAAAATTGCTCCCACGCTCACACAAGCTTGCGCCGCCTATCCCGGCGATCCGAACGCTGATGGGCACCCACAACTCCAGCGTCGACGACGTGGCCAGTCTGACTTCTCTCGTCGGCGCGAGAGTGAGGATAAGAAGCGAAGCGCAACGGGTCGCCACAGCCGGCACTCACCACTGTGGAAAACGGAATCGAACCGTCGGTGCGATCAGTTTTGGGGGCATTTCCGGGGGTATAGATGGCGATCTCGATTTGATTATCCCCAATAATCAAGTGCTTTAGCCTTCACTGCGATTCCGCCCCTGGCACCATCCTTCCCCCAGCATTCGCGCCGGCCCGGGCGAGCGGCCTAGATCCCGGTGGCGGCGAAGGTGTGTCCGTCCGGATCGAGATCGCGCAAGTCGCGGCCGCGGGTCTCCTTGCCGTACCACGCGACCAGCGCCAGCGCGGCGGCGGTCGGCGCGAGGATGACCAGCGAGACGACCCCCAGCGCCGGGACGAGCGCGAGCACCGCCAGGACTTGCGCGATCATGCCCCCGGCCTTGCTGCACGCGGCGACGGTGCCCGTGGTGCGGCCGCGGATGCGCAGCGGGAAGCTCTCGGCGGCATACGGCAGCAGCATCGCGATCAGCGCGTTGGTGCCGATGATCAGCAGCGCCACCGGGATCACCGGGCTGCCCTGGCCGGAGAATTCCAGCCGCAGAACCAGCAGCAGCCCGACGATCGTCACCGCGAGCGCGCCGGTCACCGACCACTTGGTGCTCCACCGGCTGTAGGCATAAGCCGTGACGAAGATGGTCGGCAGCGCAATCAGCGCGGATTCGGCGAGCAAGGTGCTGACCAGCTTCATCTCGTAGCCCTTGGCGACGAGGTCGGCCGGCAGCCACAGCAGCAGGCCGAAGTTGACCAGGCCGTAGCAGATCGCCGCCAGGCTGAGCGCGAGCAGCTTGCCGATGAACGCGCGCCCGGTAAGCGCGGTCGCGCGGCCCCTGGCGAGCTCGGCCGCTTCCTCCGGCCGCGTCGCGCGCGCCTGGGCGCCGAACCGGGCCATGACCTGGCGGGCTTCCTGCTTGCGCCCCCGGGCGAGCAGGAACTTGGCCGATTCCGGGATCAGGCCACCGAGCAGGACCAGCGCGAGTCCGGTCGGCAGGTTCATCAGCCACAGGATGCGCCAGCTGTATATCGGCTCGAGCAGCGCGGCGGTGCCGCTGGCCGCAAAGTAGCCGCCGATCGAGCCGAGCCCGCCCACCAGCACCAGGCTCCAGCCGCGGTGCCGGCTCGGCATCATCTCGGCGAGCAGCGCGTACGTCACCGGCAGCATCCCACCGGCCGCCGCGCCCATCATGAAGCACATCACGACGTTCCAGGCGAACGACGGCATCGCCCCGCAGATCGCGGTGCCGACGAAGAACACCGCCGACAGCAGGATCGAGGCCTTGCGGCCGTAGACGTCGGCGATGAGCCCCCACGCGATCGAGCCGATGACCGTTCCGATCAGCGCGGACAGCGGAAATAGCGAAATCGTCGCCTTGGGGAGCCCGTATTCGTCCAGCATGCCGGGCATGGCGAACCCAAGGCTGGCGGGCTTCATCACGTCGATCACCAGCGCGATCACCAGCACCGCCATCAGCCGCCAGTGCGCCGGGGTCAGCGGCGCATCCTCGGGCGGCGACACGACGATCTCCTGCGAGGCCGCCAGTTGCTGGGCAACGTTCCGCGGCAACAAGCCGTACGCCGCGACGGCGATGCCCGCCACGATCAGCGCCATGCCCCAGTACATGTCGGCGCCCATGGCCATGCCGGTCAGGCGGAAGCCCATGCCCTCGCCCATCATGAACATCGGGATATGCAAGCCGACGCCGGTCGTGACGGCGATCACGCCGAGGACGAACGCCCACAGCCCCCTGCGGTCCCTGAGTGTGCCGGTACTGAGCAAGCCAGTGGTTCTCCCCGCTCGGTCAGGCCCGCGCCGGGACCGCCTCCCGCAGCGCTTCGGCGATCGCCCCGCGCATCGGCTTGGGCCGGTATTGCCCGTCGTAGGGAGAGCTCCGCACTTCCATCCCGTCGTCGCGCGGGGCGAAGCCCTGCAGCCAGTTGAACGGATCGACCATCCCCCAGGCGAGAATATCCCCCAGTTGCGGGTAGTCGAGCATCACGTCGAAGTAGCGCCGGGTGAAATCGGCGACCTTGGCGTCGCGTTCGGGAATCGCCCCCGGCAGAGCCTTGTCCTTCACGTCGAACTCGGTGATGAGCAGCCGGTAGCCCATCGCCACCACCTCGTCGAGGAAATCGCGCCACTCGCGCTCGAGATAGGGGCCGACGCCGGTGGCCGGATCGATCGAGTACATCTCGATATGCGACTGGATGCCGAGGGCATCGACCGGGACGTCGCGCCGGCGGAAGCCCTCGAGCAGGCGCAGCACGTCGGCGACGTGCTTGCGGTGGTCGGGCTCCCAGCTCATGTAGTCGTTGTACACCAGCTGGCCTTGCGGCAGCTGGTCGCGCGCGGTGTGGAAGGCGAGGTCGAGGACCGCTTCGGCGCTGCCCATCGCCCGGCTGAGGCTGGTCTGCATCAGCCCGTTGGTGTCGTGATCGATTGCCTCGTTGACCACGTCGTAACTGGTGATGACGCCGTCGTAGCGCTCGGTCACGGTGCGGATATGCTCGGTCAGCAGCCGCTCGGCCTCGCGCGCCGGGGTGGCGCCGAAATCGTAGTTGTTGAGCCACTCGGGAAACCACCGCGGGCGGTGCCACAGCAGCGTGTGGCCGCGCACGGCAAGGCCGTTTTGCTGCGCCCAGCGCACGATGCCATCCATCGCCTCGAAGTCGAAACGGTCGGGCGCCGGCCGCGTCCACTGCCATTTCAGCTCGTTTTCGGGCACGACGAGGCCGCATTCGGCCTTCACGACCGCCGCGTAGTTAGGGTTCTGGATCGAGCCCCCGGGCGTGCCGCTGCGGGTATACCCGATGGCGCTGCCGAACCGTCGCCCGCCCTCCGCCGCCAGGGCATTGAGGCTCGGCGTCGGGAACCCGCTCGGCGCCGGAGTGGTGACATCGGGCGATTCGCTGCCCGCCGACGAGCCGCCGCCGCCGCAACCGACGAGCGGGAGCGCGGCGAGCCCCGCCAGGGCCTGGCGGCGCGAGGCCACAAACGGAGGTCTTGTCATCGGGAACTCTCCCTCGCGGGAGCCATCGGGGCGGGCTCCATTCGCGGCACGAGAAGATGGATCACGCCGAGCGCGATCAGATAGGCGAGCCCGGCATAGGCGACGATCCAGACGTAGGAACCGGTCAGCTCGAGCGTCCAGCCGGTCGCCTGCGCGATCAGGATGCCGCCGATCGCGCCCGCCATGCCGCCCATCCCGGCGATGGTCGCCACCGCGCGGCGCGGGTAGAGGTCGGTGATCATCGTGAAGATGTTCGACGAGAAGGCCTGGTGCGCGGCGGTGCCGAGCCCGATAACGAGCACCGCAACCATCGGATTGGGCGCGCTGACTACCCCGACCATCGGCACCGCGCACAGCGCGGCGATCAGGAGCGTCGTCTTGCGCGCCCGATTGACGCTCCAGCCGCGCTTGATGAAGTGCGAGGAGACCCAGCCGCCGGCGATAGAGCCGACATCGGCCAGCAGGTAGACGCCGATCAGCGCCGGGCCGATCGTCGCCAGGATGCCGCTGTCCCCGGTCGGGAACAGCTCCATGTCCTGGGTCTTGGCGAAGAAGTCGGGCAGCCAGAACAGGAACAGGTACCATACCGGGTCGGTGAAGAACTTGCCGCAGATGAAGTACCACGCCTGGCGCTGGCGGATCGCGTCGCGCCACTTGAGGGGCTCGCCCGCCGTGTCCTCGCCGTCCTGGCGGATGTAGGCGAGCTCCGCCTGAGTGACCTTGGAATGGTCGTCGGGCTGCCGGAACAGCCACAGCCACAGCGCCAGCACCACGAAGCCGAGCAGCCCGGTGACCAGGAAAGCGGCGCGCCAGCCGTACTGGCCCGCGACCATTATCCCGACGATCGGCGTGAGGACGACACCGACGTTGGCGCCGGCGTTGAGAATGCCGACCCCGAGCGCGCGCTCGCGGCGCGGAAACCACTCGGCGACCGACTTGACCGCGCCGGGATAGGCCGCGCTCTCGGCGATGCCGAGGGCGACGCGGGCGAGGATGAAGGCCAGCACCGAGCGCGCCGCCGAATGGAACGCGGCGGCGAGGCTCCACAGCGCGATCGCGATGGCAAGGCCCTTGCGGGTGCCGACCCGGTCGAGCCAGCGCCCGACCACCAGCAGTCCCAGTCCATAGCTGGCCTGGAAGGCGGTGACGATGTTGCCGTAGTCGACCTCGCTCCAGCCCATGTCATCTTCGATGATCGGCTTGAGCACGCCGAGGACCTGGCGGTCGACGTAGTTGATGGTGATGACCATGAACAGCAGGGCGCAGATCGCCCAGCGGTAGCGGCCGCCGGCCTGGACAATGGTATTGGCGGAGGCGGCGCCGGTCATACGACGCGGAAGCTCGCGTTCTTGAGCGCGGCCGAGCTGTTGCCGACGTGGACCGCGACCGGGCCCGGCTCGTTGACCTCGCGCATCTCGCGGTTCCAGAAGGCGAGCTGCTGCGGCGTCAGGGTAAACCGCACGGTACGGCTCTCGCCGGGCTGCAGGGTGACCCGCTCGAAGCCCTTGAGCAACAGCACCGGCTGCGCCACCGAAACCTCGCTGCGGGTGATGTAGAGC
>Ga0196962_10000317_pt1 | contig 22269 bp, 14 predicted proteins | sample S3v_20metaG_FD_183186 | JGI IMG/M metagenome (GOLD analysis project Ga0196962, IMG submission 183186) | Soil microbial communities from Anza Borrego desert, Southern California, United States - S3+v_20 | ecosystem: Environmental > Terrestrial > Soil > Desert | place: USA: California | collected...
TTAGTGAGCGCTGTCAAAGAGCGGAGTTCGTCGTCGGTTAAGCTGACGGGCTGTGCTTTCCTAGGCATGTCGGCAGCATACAAGAGGCGGGCTCATTCCTACAACAACTACTGTTACACAGCACTAGCGATTTTGCCCTTCAGATTATATGTCGTCATGTCCTATCCTCCTGCCACCCTGCTTAACAACTCCCATGCCGCGCCGCCCAACCGCCTAATCGGCGGCCCGACAGCCATTTACCCCCCGCCCCCGCCCCCGCCCGCGTGTCGGGTTACGCGACAGCTAACGCTACAGTTGAAGTGATACGGCACAGTCCTAAAGGGCCATTCTTTATTGCCCATAAAATTGCGTGCATGATACAATGTTTCACACACGGCCGAGAGCTATTCGCTTACTTTCTTACGCTTAAGTGGATAGGGGGATAGTTGGTGTTGTGCGGGAGGGCTATGAGTTCACCTTCTTAATAATCATTCCAATAGGGGGCTGGATTCTGTATACTGCGCTATTAGTTATATTGTTCCACCCATTTAAGGTCACGCGATGGCCAACTTAACCTACAGGCAGCGCATTAAGAGAACTTACGGCGGCGAAGACCCGCGGGAGGTTCCTCTCTATTCAATACCGCGCGCCTCTCGTTATCTTAAAATCCCCCAAAGGACAATTAGGGACTGGGTCATGGGGTGGAAGTATCAGACCATGCAGGGGGAGCGGCTTCTTGACCCTGTCATTAAGTTGCCAAAGCCTGACGTACCCGTCCTGTCATTTATGAATCTGGTAGAGGCGCACGTCCTCGGTGGGATGCGCCGCCTCGAAAATGTTCCCTTCCCTAAAGTTCGTAGGGGGCTGAATTTTCTCGAAGAACGTTATCCCTCGCGCCATCCTCTGGCAGATCGTCTTTTTGAGACGGACGGTGTAAATCTATTCATTAGGGATTTAGACCAACTGATAAATATTTCTGAGAATGGTCAAGTAGAAATGAAAGAGGTTGTGTCTGAGTATTTGCGGCGCATTGATAGAAACATAAACGTGGGCGTGGTGCGCCTTTACCCCTTCCTCAAGAAAGAGCCGTCTTTTGACGAACCTAAGAGGGTGATGATTGACCCGTTGATTTCATTCGGCAGGCCAGTCCTAGTCGGCACCGGCGTCCCCACCGACATTATTGCGGAAAGGTTTTACGCGGGGGATACCTTCGACGACTTGGCTAAGGACTATGACATCACGCCGGCGCAAGTCGAAGAAGCAATCCGATACGAAGGAGATACCCGAAAAGCGGCTTGAGCCTTTCACGTTCTTTGTAGACAGGTCGCTAGGTAGGGTAATAGTTCCTGACGCCCTTCGTAAAATCGGCCTCACCGTTGAAGTCCATGCCGATTATTTCGCGCATGATGCCCCTGATACGGAGTGGCTTGAGAAGTGTGGTAAGGAAGGCTGGATTGTCCTAGCTAAGGACAAAGCCATTAAGAAGAATCCGCTTGAGCGGGAGGCCATATTCAGACACGGCCTCGCCGCTTTTTTTCTTATTAAGACCGGGGCAACAGGTGAGGAAAATGCACAGGCAATAACTAAAGCGCTCCCCAAAATCATTGGCATCCTAGAGAATCAACGCCGCCCGTTCATAGCCAGAATCACCTCAGAGGGTAAAGTCGAACTGTGGCTGAATCACAAAGGCACGGACCTTTTAATTAAACCCCGCCCGAAGAAAGAAGGCCCGCCGAATTTATAGTCAGACCTCTTACTTCGAGGTCAGAACAGTCTTTAAGGGCAAAGCCACAAAACGGTGCTTTGCACAAAAAGCCCCATGCTTAATGTCGTCTCGACGTTGGAGCGTCTGTAGTAATGATCCGTAAACCGCCCCTGATTCACTTGGTAGTAGAAGCTCAGTCTCTCTAAATTGCGACGGGGCCGCGCAGCGTCCCACCAACGCATACGCGGCCCCGCGCGCCGCCCGCCTCTGGCCGAAGGCGGGCGGGCGAAGAGATGCGGGCTGACCCCTCGCATCTCTATCTAATCCCCGACGTAAATGCCCATAGCGTGAAGCTCCCTGTGGTATCCTGCCGGCGTTCCAGTCTTTGAAAATTAGGCAACGGTCGGATGCGTAGCTCACCCTCAACCTCAGAGAGATGAGCATCGCCGTTGAGCTTGAGAGGTTCATACTCACGGCGATTCGATTAACCGGCCACAGCCTACGCCTATTTACGCGAAAACGCAACCCGTCGGGAGGCAACTTCTGATGGGCAGGAAAGCGCGTCTGAGGCCGAACCGCCTGCCCGAGAAACTACGGCAAGTCCGTACCGCGTTGGGCCTTTCCCAAACGGAGATGCTTAGCCGTCTGGGATTCGATATTCACTATTCGAGGATTTCAGAGTACGAGTTAGGGAAGAACGAGCCGCCCTTACCTATTCTCCTGCGGTACGCCGAGGCGGCCGGCGTCTGCGTGGACGTGCTGATTAACGACGACCTCGAACTGCCCACCAAGCTGCCCGCCAAGCCGAAGCACAAACCCTAGCCCGCCAACTTTTTGCCCGAGTCAGAACTTTTGGCGCACAGTCCGTAAACGGTCATGCGGCGGGGAGGGGCGCGGCCCGTCACCTACTGGCGGCGCTTCGTCACCGGATAACGCATTTCGTCACAAATCCGTCCCGGCCCGCCGCCTTTGAACTATACTGCCCGGCTTCTCGCGGGCGACGCGGAGGCGCGGCCCAAGGCCCGCGGGGCCGGCGCCTCAGGGCCGGAACATTCCGCTTCGCACAATCGTTACAGCCTGCCCCGACGAAGAGACGCGGCGCGCGGCTTCCCGCCGGGCCGCCGACCCGATAATTGAGACCCTTAGAAGGACTTGGGGCCGCCGGCAACCGCGCGGCCCGGAAGGATGAGGATGCGTATGAAGAGACGCGAATTCATGGTGAAAGGCTCGCTCGCGCTGGCGGCGGCCGCGACCAGCGACCTCTGGCTCGGCCGCGTCGTGGCCGGCGAACAGTTGAAGAACCTCCCCGTCCTCGACACCTACTTTCAGGTGGGCAAAGAGGAACTGGACCGCCTGCTCGGCGCGGCGCTCTCGAAGGGCGCCGACTTCGCCGACCTCTTTTTCGAGTACCGCGTCAACTCGAACCTCACGTTCGAGGAGGATCAGGTCAAGTCGGCCCGGCGCGGCATCGTCTCCGGCGTCGGCATCCGCGCCGTCAAGGGCGATCAGGTCGGCTACGCCTTCTCCGAAGACCTCTCGATGGAGAAGATGCTCGCGGCGGCGGCCTCGGCCGCGGCCATCGCCAACGACCGCACGGCCCGCGTCAAGTCGGTCGGCGTCAGCGAGCTGACCCCGAAGAACCTCTACCCGGTCGTCGACCCCGTGACCTCGGCCGACCTCGGCCGCAAGCTCGCGCTCATCAAGGAGGCCAACGAGGCGGCGAAGGCTTACAGCCCGAAGATCGTCCGCACGCAGGTCTTCTTCAACGACGAGGTCAAGTACCTCGCCTACGCCAACAGCGAGGGCCGCTTCTGGCAGGACATGCAGCCGGTCTTCACCTTCACGGCCGGGTGCATCGCCGAGGAGGGCAAGAACCGCCAGCAGGCTTACGAGACCGGCGGCGGCCGCATCGGCCTCGAATACTTCAACAAGAAGCGCGGCGCGGCCGCCATCGCCAAAGAGGCCGCCAAGCTCGCCGTCCTCAACCTCGGCGCGCAGGAGGTCGAAGCCGGCCCGCAGACCGTCGTCTTAGGCCCCGGCGACTCGGCCGTGCTGCTGCACGAGGCGGTCGGCCACGGCCTCGAAGCCGACTTCAACTGGAAGAAGCTCTCGAACTATTCGAGCCGCGTCGGCCAGAAGGTCGCCTCCGACCTCTGCACCGTCATCGACGAGGGCCTGTTCGAGAACATGCGCGGCACCATCAACGTGGACGACGAGGGCAACATGCCCACCGCCACGACGCTCATCGAGCGGGGCACGCTGCGCGGCTACATGTGCGACCGCATCAGCGCCAAGCAGCTCGGCGTCAAGCCGACGGGCAACGGCCGCCGCGAGGCTTACAACTACGCGCCGATGGCCCGCATGACGAACACCTACATGCTGCCCGGCAAGAGCGACCCCGAGGAGATCATCAAGTCGGTCAAGAACGGCATCTACGCCAAGCGCTTCGCCGGCGGTCAGGTCGACATCACCAAAGGCGACTTCACCTTCACCGTCTTGGAGAGCTACCGCATCGAGGACGGCAAGCTCACGGCCCCGCTCAAGGACGTGACGCTGATCGGCAACGGCCCCGACGTGATGACGAAGGTGACGATGGTCGGCAACGACCTGAAGTTCGCCGACGGCGGCTGGACGTGCGGCAAGAACGGCCAGTCGGTGCCCGTCGGGATGGGCATCCCGACCGTCAAGGTGAGTGAGATCACCGTCGGCGGCACGAAGGTCAGGAAGGCTTAAGGGCGGCGAAGGGAGAAGAACAGAATGGACTACCGCAATCTCGCCACCGAACTCGTCGCCGCGATGCGCAAGCAGGGCGTGGACGCCTGCGACGTGCTGGTCATGGACAGCAGCGAGTTCAACACCGACGTGCGCCTCGGCAAGATCGAGAAGCTCGAACAGAACATCTCGAAGGGCCTCGGCCTCCGCATCATCAAGAACGGCGCGACGGCGCTCACCTACACCACCGACTTCACCGGCAAGTCGGTCAAGCAGCTCGTCTCCGACACGCTCGACATCGTCAAGGTGTCGAGCGCCGACCCGCACAACGGCCTCGCGCCCAAAGAGCACCTCGGCGCGCACGAGGGGCGGCTCGACCTCTTCGACGAGACGCTCGCGCGGATGTCGCCCGAGAAGAAGCTCGACATGGCGCGCGAGATGGAGGCGGCCGGGATGAAGTTCGACAAGCGGATCACGAACACCGAGGGGTCTTCGTGGTACGACTCGACGAACCAGTACACGCTCGCCAACTCCGACGGGTTCACGGGCCAATACCGGACGACCGTCGCCAGCCTCTCCACCTCCTTCCTCGCCGAGGAGAACGGGGTCAAGCAGAAGGACTACTGGTACTCGTTCAACCGCTTCGTCAACCGTCTGGCCTCGCCGAAGGAGATCGGCGAGGAGGCGGCGCGCCGCACCGTCGCCAAGCTCGGCGGGCGCAAGCCGAAGTCGCAGAAGGTTCCCGTGGTGCTCGACCCGCTCGTCGCGCGCGGCTTCATCTCGATGCTCTTCAACGCCGCGTCGGGCCGCAGCGTCTACCGCAAGTCGTCCTTCCTCGCCGACCGCGTCGGGCAGGAGATCGCCTCGCCGCTCATCACGGTCGTGGACGACGCCGTCATCCCCGACGGGCCGGCCTCGCGCCCCTTCGACGCCGAGGGCGTCAAGTCGGCCTCGATGACGCTGGTGGACAAGGGCGTGCTCAAGTCTTACGTCTGCGACGCCTACGCGGCGCGGCGGCTCGGCCTGAAGCCGACGGGCCACGCGGCGCGCAGCTACCAGTCGATGCCGGGCGTCGGCTCGACGAACCTGTACCTGAAGGCCGGCGCGAGCGACCCGAAGGAGATGGTCAAGAGCGTGAAGAACGGCCTCTACCTGAAGGCGCTGTTCGGGCAGGGCGTCAACTACGTGACGGGCGACATCTCGCGCGGGGCGGCCGGCTTCTGGATCGAGAACGGCGAGGTCACCTACCCCGTGCAGGAGATGACGCTCGCGGGCAACGCGCTCGACATCCTCAAGAACATCACCGCGGTCGGCAACGACCTCAGCTTCCGCTTCGGCGGCACGGCCTCCCCGACGATTCTCATCAGCGAGATGACCGTCGGCGGCGCGTAGCAGTTTCGGGTTCGAATAAGCAGCCCGGCCGCGAGGGGGGCGTCTGAAGATTCATCATCAGACGCCCCCCTCGCGGCCGGGCTTCTGCTTGTCCGAAACTTCTACCTCGGGCCGGCCGTGATGGACGAGTTGGCGAGTTTGATTAGTTCCCTCTTGTCGCCCGCGTCGCCGCCGGCGTTGAGCTTCAGTTGGATGGTGTAGAGCACGCCGTCGGCGACCCACTCGATCATGGCCGGGCTGCAAGAGGCCCCGCAGGTCAGCCCCTTGTAGGAGCCGCGGACGCCGCCGGCCAGCGTGACCTGCTCCAGTTCCTCCACCAACGCGCCGCCCCTCTGCGCGCTGAAGGAACCGACCGTGCAGGCGTTCGCGCCGCCGCAGTCGGGCGCGAGCGCGAGCGTCACGTCGTAGCCGCCCTCGCTCGGGCCGCCGTCCACGTAGAGCCGGTCTTCGCGCACCGAGGCCGGCAGGTCGTCGGGCAGCAGCACGGGCACGCCCGCCCGCCGGAGCCTCACCAGCAGCGGCCGGAACTCGCGCGCGACCCCCGTCGCGGCGACGGGCTGGCGCGCAGGGCGCGTCGGCGCGGCGTTATCAATCCTCACCTCGAACGAGTAGGCCCCGCCCGCGCCCGGCGTCAGCACGTTGATGTAATACTCGTCGCCCTCGGGCAGACGGCCCGACCACTCGCGCTGCAACCGGTCGGCCTCGGTCACGGGCAGAGCCTCAAGGCCGGTCGTCACGAAAACGTCGAAGCCCACGCGCGGGTCGGCCGCGTCGAGCCGCACGGTCATCACCTGACCGGCGCGCGCGCGGATCATGTACTGGTCGCGGTCGGCGCGCGTGATGCGGCCCCGGACGACGGCCGAGTTGCTGCCGCGCGCGAAGCGAATCTGGCCGCGGTCGTGAGTCGTCGTCTCCCAATCGACCTGCGCCGCCGCCGCCCCGCCGCCCGCCAACAGCGCCAGCACGAAGCACGCCGCGCGCAACTGCGCACACCTCTTCATCGTTTCGTCCTCTCAGGAAGCAGTAGCCGTTTGTCGGGGCGCGGCGGCCGGGAGCAGCGCCGGCAGGAAGACGGCCGCGCCGTTAGCTTTTAACATAATCGTTCACGCGGGCGAACCGGGCGGCGTTTAACTTCTCCCCGAAGCGCCCCCTCCGGCGCCCCCCGCGATTGCGCATCCCGACGAACGTTAAGAGGCGAGCACGGCCCGCCTCTTAACGAGAGCTAAGTTGTTCCGCGAGCCGCTCTAAAACCCGAGACCCCTGACCACGCGCCGCTTCAGCGAGGACGGCTTACTCGGCGCGGCCTTCGGGGCGACCTCCTCGTCGCGTCTCGGGGCGGCGCCCGCCGCCGGCGCGCCGGCGCTCTGGCGGGCGGCGGCGTCGTTGTCGGCCGCGGCGCCTTCGTCGTTCATGCCGGCGTCGGCGTCGGCGCCGCCGTCGTCAGCGGGCGCGCCGGTGTAGAGCTGTGTGGCGTCTTTGACCTCGCGGTAGCCGGCCGGGACTTCGAAGAGCGCGGCGTCGAGCACGGCCTTCGAGATTTCGATGACCTCGTGCGTGAAGCTCGTGGTCTGGCGGCCCGTCTCGTCGAACATCGTGGTGGTGACGTGGACGGGGTAGCCGGCGCGGGCCGTGCCGACCTGCTTCATGCGGTAGGTGTCGCGGCAGCCCTGCCGGTTCGTCGAGCTGTAGGAGGCGGCGCCCTTGTCGTAGCAGTCGAAGCCGACGCTGAAGTCTATGTACCAGCCGTCGGACTCCATGCGCGACTTCATCGGCGTGCAGGAGTCGGGCGACGACTCGGTGACCATCGAGGTCTTGAGGCGGCGCGCGGTGTAGCCGAACATCTGCTTGCGCTCGCCCGTGTCGGTGACGGTCATCGTCGTGGTGATGACGCCGCCGCGCTCGGCGGGCGCGGGCATCGTGGCGGCGGCCGCGGCCCGCGTCGCCGCGGGCGTCGGGCCGCTGTCGAAGGGCGTCACCGTGTAGGTTCTGGTCGAGCCGTTCATCATTACGGTGCGGCTCAGGTCGCACATGGTGACGGTCGCGATGCCGCCGGGCATCTCGGAGCGCTGGCGCTTGCCCTTGATGTAGGTGGTCGTCTCGGGGCCGGCTTGGCCCGCGAAGCTGCTGCGGGACTTAATCTTGATGTCGGCGCTCGCGGCCGTCGCGCAGCAGAGCAGCAACAGCGTGGCGTAGAGGAAGCGTCTGGCGTGCATGGGGATGAATCCTTTCAGTATGAATCGCGGCGGCCCGGTTGGGCTTTTGAGTTTTCCGTCCCGGCGGGCCTGTCCCGCCCGACTCTTAACGCGCAGAGCCGCGCCCGTTTCAATCACCGCCCGGGAAAAGGAAGGGCGGCCCCACGGGCGGGCCGCCGGCAGAGAAACTTCCGTCTTCGCGGTTCGGGCCGGGTGTTGCGCCGCCGCCGTTCAGAGCCGAACAAGTTGTGAGGGGAGGATTGCTCGGAGTGTTTCAGGTGGGAGGGTCGTCACGGGGTGACGAGGCCCTTCTTGATGTTGCGCTGCCACGCCTCGAAGTTCTTGACGCGCCGCTTGGCCTGCTTGCGCGTCAGGTTCATCGACTGCGCGACGAAATTGATCCGCTCGGTGCGGTCGAGTTTCTTGTTGTGCGGTACGCCGGGCGCTTGCTGGTAGTACCTGTAGGCCCGCTTCCACTCTTCCTTCACGTCTTCCGTGGCCTGTTTACCTCGTAACTCTGGCATGTGCTCTCTGATCCTTTGGAGTTGGAGTTAAGGGGATTGCAATCAGTATCCCGATTATAAATCAGAACTCATCCGGACGCTCAAGGGCGCGTGTCGCGCGCGGCGGGGAGGGGGCGCGGGTGGGGCGACGCTCGCCGGTCGTTGTTATACGTTCACACAATCGGCAGGTTTCGTAAAGGGTTTTCGGGCCACGCGTGGCGCGGGTAGCGGCGGCCCAGCTCGCGCCGCGCCCGCGGGTAGTGGCGCTCCCAGAAGCCGGCGAGGTCGGTCGTCACCTGCACGGGCCGGCGGTTGGGCGCGAGCAGGTGGAGCACGAGCGGCGCGCGCCCGCCCGCGATGCGCGGCCCCTCGCGCATCCCGAAGAAGTCCTGAAGCCGCGAGGCGACGAAAGGGTCGCGTCCCGCCTCGTAGGAGACGCGCGCCTGCCGGCCGCCGGCCAGCGCCACGCGCTCCGGGGCCATCTGCGCCAAAAGCCTCGACTGCTCGGGCGTCAGGCGGCGGCGCAAAATCTCGAACAACTCGCCCCCGCGCGCCGCCTCGCGCAATTCGGCGAACGAGCGCCTGCCCTCGCACATCTCGGCGAGCGCCGCCCGCGCCTCCTCCTCCCCGAGCGCCGGGAAATTTGCTTCGGGGAAGACGCGCGCCACGAACTCGGCGCGCGCGAGGAAACGCTCCAGCGCCTCGCGCTCGACGAAGGCCGAAGGCCCCGCGTCGAGCGCGGCTGCGGCCAGCACGCGCGCAGCCTCCTCGCCCCCGGCGCCGCCGCGCGCGCGCCACTCGTCGATCAGCAGTTGGTCGTAGAGGAGCCGGCCGAAGACCTCGGCGCGCTCGGCCTGCGCGTTCCAGCGGGCCTCGGCGCGCTCGGCGAGCTGTTCGGCGAAGAGGTCGAGCAGCCAGTCCGGCTCAATCGCGCTGGCGACCCGCACGACGGCCTGCGCGCCGCGGGCGCGGACGGCGTCGCGCCCCGAGGGCCTGCGCGCCTCGGCGTCCACGGCGACGAGGAACTCGGCCCCGCGCACGACGCTCTCGGGCGCGAGCAGCGCCGTGCCGCCCCCTGACAAAAGCAGTTCCCCGATTTCGTCTTTCACGTCGCGGCGGCGCGCGACGCGGTCGGGGTAGCCGGCGAGCACCGAGACGAGCAGCGCCTCCTCGCGCTCCGTCGAAAGGTTATCGCCCGCGCCGCCTTCAGGTTTCCTCGGGCCGCCCCCGAGCGCGCCCTGCAACTGCCGGCGCGCCCGCTCGACGTGGCGCACGGCCGCCGCGTTCAGCCCCAACGCGCTCAAAGCCGACGGCGCGAACCGCGCCGCCCGCGCCGACTCGAAGAGGTCGAAGAGTTCGAGCAAGTCCGACGAGCCGCGGCGCGCGCCCTTCCGCCTCTCGCGCCCCTCGCCCGCCCCGGCGCGCGCGCCGAACAAATCGCCCCCGGCCCGTATGTCGCGCTCGGCCGCGAGCGCCGCGACGACGCACGCCTCGCGCCCGACGCCGCGCGCCTCGCCCTCGGCCACGATGCGCGCCAGCCGCGGGTGCAGGGGCAGGCGCAGCATCCTCCGGCCGAGCGGCGTCAATTCGCCGCCCGCGCCGGTCGCGCCGAGGCGCGCGAGCAGAGTTTCGGCGGCGGCGAGCGCTTCCGGGGCCGGGGCCTCGTACCAGTCGAACTCGCCGAGGCCGCTGACGCCCGCCGCGCGCAGTTCCAGCACCGCCTCGGCGAGATCGAGCCGCCTCACCTCGGGCGTCTCGTGCGGCGGCCGGGCGGCAAAGTCCTGCGCCGTGTAGAGCCGCAGGCAGCGACCGGCGCGCGTCCGGCCGGCCCGCCCCGCGCGCTGCGCGGCCGAAGCCTGACTGACCCTCGCCACCTGTAGGGCCGGCAAGCCCGACCACGGCGAGTGGCCGGCGACTCGCGCCAGCCCCGAATCGACGACGGCCACCACGCCCTCAATCGTCACCGAAGTCTCGGCCACGTTGGTCGAAAGAATCAGCTTGCGCCGCCCGGCGGGTCGCACGGCGCGGTCTTGTTCCTCGGCCGGCAACTCGCCGTGCAGGGGCAGGACGAGCAGGTCGTGCTCCGCGGCGAGGCGCGCGCACGAGCTTTGCGCCCGCCGGATGGCGGCCGCGCCCGGCAGGAAGACGAGCACGTCGCCGTCGAGGCCCTCGGCGCAGAGGCGTCCGACGGCCGCCTCGACCTGCGCTTCGAGCGGGCGCGCGTCCTCGCGCGTGAGGTGTTCGACGGCGACCTCGAAGCGGCGGCCCTCGGAGCGCAGGACGGGGCAGTCGTCGAGGTAGCGCGCGAGCGGCGCGGCGTCGAGCGTGGCCGACATGGCGACGAGCTTCAGGTCGGGCCGCGACTGCTTTTGCAGGCGCTTGAGCAGGGCGAGCGCGAGGTCGGCTTGCAGGTGGCGCTCGTGGAACTCGTCGAGGATGACGACGCCGACCTGCCCCAGACGCGGGTCTGAAAGCATCCGCCGCGTCAGCACGCCCTCGGTCAAAAACCGCAGGCGCGTCCGCGGCCCCGCCACCTCCTCAAAGCGCACCTGATAGCCGACCGTCTCGCCGAGGCGCTCGCCGCGCTCCTCGGCCACGCGCCGCGCCGACAGACGCGCCGCCAGCCGCCGCGGCTCCAACACCCACACCTCGCGCCCGCCGCTCACGGCGTCGTCGAGCAGAAGGGGCGGGACGCGCGTCGTCTTGCCCGCGCCCGGCGGGGCCTCCACGACAAGGCTCGGCCCGCGCCCGAGAACCGTTAAGACCTCCGGCAACAGCGCATCAATCGGCAACGTCTGCACGAAGATTTTTTAAAGCGGCCGGTCGGCTTTCGCAAGGCGGGAGCGGACGCGAGGCCGTCCTTGACGGGGGCGGGGGACGACCCGCGCAAAGCAAAAGGCGAAAGTGGAAGACGAAGGCCGCGGTGGCTCTCGTCCTTCACTTTCGCCTTCCCTGAGACGCCCTCCCCGGCGGCCGGGACTGCCGCCCTTAGCGGTGGACGACGCGGGGCGCCGCGGCGGGGCTGAGCAGGTGCAGGGCGCGGTCGTCCTGCTTGTAGTCCGTGTAGTAACGCACCTGCGCCTTGACGGTCTCGCCGGTGTCGCGGAGGTCTTTGACGCTCCACGGCGTGCGCTGGCCGGCGCAGGTGACGATGGGGCCTTCGGGCGTCACGTCGTATTCGGCCGGCCCCCAGCCGCGAAAGGCCCTCCAGACTTCCGGCGTGTAGAGGAAATAACCGCCGCGGTGGTCGCGCGTGGCGATAACTTTAGCGCCGTCCGGCAAAAGGTAAACGCCGCCTTCCCGCATGCTCGACGAAGAGAACATGTCAACACCTCCGAACCTAAAGCCGTGAGGTCGAAGCGCGGGCGCACAGGCCCGCTCGAAAACATTCGCCGGGTACAGGTCTAAACTTTGGGGCGGGAGTTTAGTGTCCGCCATTTTAGCCGAAACGGGCGACTTTCACGGTACGCTTACGCACACTCGGACGGCGCGCGCGCCGCCGTTAGTCTTTTCGGCGCGGGGCCGTTTAGAATCTGGGCCAGAATCAAAACCGTCAACGAGCAGAGCCGGGCGATGGAACCTGTAAATTTTCGGAGGCTTCCGTGCGGGGCGGAGGCTTCGCCCGAGGGGGGCGTTCACTTCCGCGTATGGGCGCCGCGCCGCCGCCGCGTCGAGGTCGTTGTCGAGGACGGCGGCCGCGCCGAAGCCTTCGAGCTGCGGGCCGAGGAGGAAGGTCACTTCTCCGGCCGCGTCGCGCGCGCCCGCGCCGGCACCGACTACCGCTTCAGGCTCGACGGCGGCGCGGGGCCGTACTCGGACCCGTGCTCGCGCTTCCAGCCGCGCGGGCCGCACGGCCCCTCGCGCGTCGTTGACCCGTCGGCCTTCCGCTGGACGGACGCCGACTGGCGCGGCGCCGCCTTGCGCGGGCAGGTCGTCTACGAAATGCACGTCGGCACGTTCACGCCCGAGGGCACTTGGGAGGCGGCGCGGCGCGAGCTGCGCGAGCTGGCGCGGTGCGGCGTGACCTGCGTCGAGATGATGCCGGTCTCGGACTTCCCCGGCCGCTTCGGCTGGGGCTACGACGGCGTCAACCTCTTCGCCCCGACGCGCCTCTACGGCGAGCCGGACGACCTGCGCCGCTTCGTGGACGAGGCGCACCGCCACCGCGTCGCGGTCATCCTCGACGTGGTTTACAACCACCTCGGCCCCGACGGCAACTACCTCTCGCAGTTCGCCGCGGAGTATTTCTCCGAAAAGTACCGCACCGAGTGGGGCGAGGCGCTCAACTTCGACGGCCCCGGCTCGCGCCCCGTCCGCGAGTTCTTCCTCGCGAACGCCGCCTACTGGGTCGAGGAGTTCCACTTCGACGGGCTGCGCCTCGACGCCACGCAGCAAATCTTCGACTCGTCGGCCGAGCACATCGTCGCCGCCGTCGGGCGCCGCGTGCGCGAGGCCGCCCGAGGCCGCGAGACGATCGTCGTCGGCGAGAACGAGCCGCAGCACGCGCGCCTCATGCGCCCCGCCGCCGAGGGCGGCTGCGGACTCGACGGCCTCTGGAACGACGACTTTCACCACAGCGCGATGGTCGCGCTCACCGGAAGGAGCGAGGCTTACTACACCGACCACCGCGGCGCGCCGCAGGAGTTCGTCTCGGCCCTGAAGTACGGCTTCCTCTTTCAGGGTCAGCGCTACAAGTGGCAGCGGGCGCGGCGCGGCACGCCCTCGCTCGACATCGAGCCGGCCGCCTTCGTCAACTTCATACAGAACCACGATCAGGTCGCCAACTCCGGCCGCGGCGAGCGGGTTGACAAGCTGACCAGCCCCGGCCGCCTGCGCGCGATGACGGCGCTGCTGCTGCTCGCGCCCTCGACGCCCATGCTCTTTCAGGGTCAGGAGTTCGCCGCCTCCGGCCCGTTCCTCTACTTCGCCGACCACGAGCCGGCGCTGGCCGAGAAGGTGCGCGAGGGGCGCACCGAATTCCTCGCGCAGTTCCCCAGCCTCGCGACCGCCGAGACGCGCGCGTGCCTCGCGGCCCCGCACGACCCGGCGACCTTCGAGCGCTGCAAGCTCGATCTGTCTGAAAGGGAGAGGCACTCGCAAGTGTACGCGCTACACCGAGACCTCTTGCGGCTGCGGCGCGAAGACCCGGTCTTCAGCCTTCAGAGGCGGCGCGGCCTCGACGGCGCGGTGCTCGGCCCCGAAGCCTTCGTGCTCCGCTTCTTCGACGACGAAGGCGGCGCGGGCGACCGCCTGCTGGCCGTCAACCTCGGGGCCGACCTCCGCCTCGACCCCGCGCCCGAGCCTCTGCTCGCGCCGCCCGAAGGCGCGCAATGGGAACTGCTCTGGTCGAGCGAGTCCGTCACCTACGGCGGCTGCGGCGCGACCCCGCCCGACGCCGACGGCGGCTGGCGCATCCCCGGCCACGCGGCCGTCGCGGCGAAGGCAATTAAGAATTAAGAATTAAGAATTAAGAATGTTGTGTTCGGGAATCCTGAAGGGCGCTTCCTTGCCACACGAATTTTTAATTCTTAATTCTTAATTCTTAATTGAGATAACCATGCTGATTCGCAAACTCTCTTTCGACGCGGAGGACGCGCGCGCGGGCGAGTCTTTGATCGACCGCGAGTGGCTGGTGACGAACGGGCTGGGCGGGTTCGCCTCCGGGTCGGTGGCGGGCGTGCCGACCCGGCGCTATCACGGGCTGCTCGTCTCGGCGCTGCCCACCCCGCTCGGCCGCACCGTCATGCTCAACCACCTCTCCGAGTGGGCGCGCCTGCCCGACGGGCTGCGCTTCCAGCTCGGCGGTCAGGAGCGCGCGGGCGGCGAGCTGGAGCTGCCCGGCGCGCGACACCTGCGCGAGTTCCGCCTCGAAGACGGCCTGCCCGTGTGGCTCTACGAGCTGAACGGAACCGTCGTCGAGAAGCGCGTCCTGATGCCGCACCTCCAGAACACCGTCCACGTCGCCTACCGCCTCGTCGCGGGCGAGGGCGCGGTGCGTCTGAAGCTGCGGCCGGCGGCGCAGTTCCGCCCGCTCGAAGACGTGGTCGGCCGGCCCGTCGAGGCCGACCACGCGGTGACGGCCGTCGGCGACCGTCTGGAGATTTCGCAGGCCGGCGACGCCTACCCGCCGCTGCGCCTCAAGCTCCACGGCGCGCGCGCCACCTTCACGCTCGACGGCCGCAAGCTCGAACGCCTCCTCTACCGCGTCGAGCGGCGGCGCGGCTACGACCACACGGGCGAGCTCTACAGCCCCGGCTACTTCAGCGTCGACCTGACGGCCGGCGGGGGCGCGACGCTCGTCGCCTCGACCGAGCGCTGGGAGACGATGCGCGCGCTCTCGCCCGACGCCGCGCGCGAGGCCGAGGGCGAAAGGCGTCGCCGCCTGCTCTCGCTCGCCGACGCGCGCGCGCGCGAAGGCGTCGCGGGCGAGCTCGTCCTCGCCGCGGATCAGTTCGTCATCACGCCCGCGGGCCGCCGGGAGGAGGCGGCCCGCGCGCGCGCCACCGGCGAGGAGCTGCGCTCGGTCATCGCCGGCTACCACTGGTTCACGGACTGGGGCCGCGACACGATGATCAGCCTCGAAGGCTTGACCGTCACGACGGGCCGCCACCGGGAGGCCGGTTGGATTCTGCGCACCTTCGGCCACTACGTCCGCGACGGCCTCATCCCGAACATGTTCCCCGACGGCTCGAACGAAGGTCTTTATCACACGGCGGACGCCACGCTCTGGTTCTTCCACGCCGTGGATCGCTACCTGCGGGCGACCGGCGACGGCGCCACGCTCGGCGCGCTCCTGCCGCGCCTGCGCGACATCGTCGAGCAACACCTGCGCGGCACGCGCTTCGGCATCAAGGTTGACGAGGCGGACGGCCTGCTGCGTCAGGGGGCCGAAGGGTATCAACTGACTTGGATGGACGCGAAGTGCGACGGCTGGGTGGTGACGCCGCGGCGCGGCAAGGCCGTCGAGATCAACGCGCTCTGGCACAACGCGCTCCGCCTGCTCGAAGGCTGGGAGCGCGAGGCCGGCGACGCGCCCCGCGCCGACGCGCTCGCCGCGCACGCCGCGCGCGCCTACGAATCCTTCAACCGGCGCTTCTGGTACGAGGCGGGCGGGCACCTCTACGACGTGATCGACGGCGAGGGCGGCGACGACGCGGCCTGCCGCCCGAACCAACTACTCGCCGTCTCGCTCAAGCACCCGGCGCTCGACCCGGCGCGCTGGGGGTCGGTGGTCAACGTCGCGAGAGAGAAGCTTTTGACGCCGGTCGGCCTGCGCTCGCTGGCGCCCGACCACCCCGACTACAAGCCGACCTACCACGGCGACCTGCGGACGCGCGACGCCGCCTACCATCAGGGCACGGTCTGGGGCTGGCTCATCGGCCCGTTCATAGACGCGTGGCTGAAAACTCACCCGCGCGACCGCGCCGGCGCGCGCCGCCTGCTCGAAGGCTTCCTCCCGCATCTGGACGAGGCGTGCGTCGGCTCGATCAGCGAAATCTTCGACGCCGAGCCGCCCTTCACGGCGCGCGGCTGCGTCGCGCAGGCGTGGAGCGTGGCGGAAGTCTTAAGGTGCTGGGTGCTGACGGCGGAGGAATGAGTTATCAGTTTTTCACGCCGGCGATCTGCGCGGCAGCGGACAGTGTAAATGTCGAAGGCCGGTCATAACTGACGACCGATCATTCATCTGACGACTTCCGACGAACGAGGGCTGGCGATGAAATTCAAAAGATCAAGCGGCGTCCTGCTCCACCCGACCTCTCTGCCGGGCCGCTACGGCATCGGCGACCTCGGCGGGGAGGCTTACAAATTTGTGGATTGGCTCGCCTCCGCCGGGCAACGTTACTGGCAGATCATGCCGCTCGGGCCGACCGGCTACGGCGACTCGCCTTACTCGTCCTTCTCCGCCTTCGCCGGCAACACGAACCTCGTCAGCCCCGACGAGATGTTGAAGGACGACCTCCTCGACGAAGCCGACCTCGCGGGCGCGGGGGGGGTGCCGGCCGGGCGCGTCGATTACGGCAAGGCCATCGAGTTCAAGCGCGGCCTGCTGGAGAGGGCCTTCCGCAATTTCAAGTCGGGGCGCGGGGGGGGCTTGCGCGAAGACTACGGCGGCTTCCTCGACTTCGCCAAGCTCTGGCTCGAAGACTACGCGCTCTTCGCCGCGCTCAGGGACGAGAACGCGGACGCGTCGTGGCACGAGTGGGTTCCCGGCTTGGCGAAGCGCGAGCCGGGGGCGCTTGCCGAGGCGCGGCGCGACTTCGCCGAGTCGGTCGAGGCGCACAAGTTTTACCAGTACCTCTTCTTCCGCCAGTGGCTCAAGCTGAAGAAGTACGCTTACGAGCGGGGCGTCGGCGTCGTCGGCGACATGCCCATCTTCGTCGCGCACAACTCGGCCGACGTGTGGGCGCGGCCTCGCCTCTTCAAGCTCGACGGGGCGGGCGCGCCCGCGGTCGTGGCCGGCGTCCCGCCCGACGCCTTCAGCGAGACGGGGCAGCTCTGGGGCAACCCCATTTACGATTGGGAGCGGATGCGCGAGGACGGCTTCGGCTGGTGGGTTGACCGCGTGCGCGAGACCTTGAAGCTGGTGGACGTGGTCAGGCTCGACCACTTCCGCGGCTTCGCCGCCGCGTGGGAGGTGCCCGCGGGCCACGCCACGGCCGAGCGCGGCCGCTGGGTCGAGACGCCGGGCCGCGACATCTTCAACGCGATGCGGGCCGCGATGGGACAGGAACTCCCCATCGTCGCCGAAGACCTCGGCACGATCACGCCCGACGTTCACCGCCTGCGCGACGAGTTCGGCTTCCCCGGCATGCGCGTCCTCCAGTTCGCCTTCGGCGGCGACCCGCACGACACGCACCTGCCGCACGAGTACACGCGCGCCTCCTTCGCCTACACGGGGACGCACGACAACGACACGGTCGTCGGCTGGTTCGCGGCGCGCTCGAATGAGGGCGCGGGCGCGGGCGAGCGGCGCGAGCGCGAGAACTGTCTGAAGTACCTCGGCACGGAAGGCGAAGAGATCAACTGGGACTTCATCCGCGCCGTGCAGATGTCGGTCGCCGTCGTCTCGGTCGCGCAGCTTCAGGACGTGCTCGGCCTCGGCTCCGAGGCCCGCATGAACGTCCCCGCCAGCGCCGAGGGCAACTGGGGCTGGCGCTTCGAGGCAGGCGACCTGACCGAAGAGTTGGCCGCGAGGCTGAAAGGGATGACGGCGCTCTACGGGCGACTGTGAGAGGGGCGTCGGGTGACGGGTGTCGGGCGTCGGAAGGCAGGTTGCTTTCGCGCGACGCCTGACACCCGTCGCCCTTTTACGCCACCCTCCGCTCGGCGCCCGCCGGCGGGCTGAGACTCTGGAGCGGCAACCCCAGCTCCGCCATCATCGCCGCGTCCCACGCCTCGATGGGGTCTCGGCCGGCGACGTAGGTGCGCGCCGGATTCTTAATGGGGTTGCGCACGCTGAGGATTTCCGGGCCGGAGGCGAGGATCACTTTCTTGTAGTCGGGCGCGTCGCTCGCCCACAGCTTCGAGCCGTAGTGGCGGGCCACGTTCGGCAGGCTCCCCAACTGCCGGCACAGGCGCTTGAAGTGCTCGACGACCTCGGCCGGCCCCATCCCCTCGGGGCGGTGGCAGAGCGTGTAGCCGTCGTAGTCGCGGCTGACCGTGTCGGGGAGTATTCGCCCCTCGCGCGCTAGCTGGCGGTAGAAGGGCGTTTCCGGGTAGGGGCAGACGATGCCGACGAACGTGACGTTGAAGTAGCGCAGGTCGGCGAGGTACTCGGGGAGGCGTTCGAGGTACTCGTGCGTGTCGCCGTCCGAGCCGACGAGCAGGCCGAACGAGAGCATGATGCCGTTGGCGAAACAACTCCGGATGACTTTATCGACCTCGCCGATCTTGTTCTGACCCTTGTTCATCGCCTTGATGGAGTCGGGGTTCAGGGACTCAAGCCCCGTGTAGACGTAGCGGCAGCCGGCGCGCGCCATCAGCCTCACGGTCTCCTCGTCCTTCAGCACGTTGAAGGTCAGCGCGCAGCCCCACGTCTTCTTCAGGGGGACGAGCGCCTCGCACAGCTCGCGCAGGTAGCGGACGTTGCCGCCGAGGTTGTTGTCGAGGAACTGGAAGCCGTCTGCGAGCAGGCCGAAGTAGTTCCGGTTCCAGCTCATCTTGAATTTGATCTCGTCAACCACGGCCTGCACCGGGCGGTAGCGGTACTTCTCGTGCCCCGTCAGCACGCAGAAGTTGCACGTGAAGGGGCAGCCGCGCGAAGCCTCGATGCCGGGCAGGCGAATCTTGTTGGTGCGGAAGTCGACGAGGTCGTAGCGGTAGGGCTTGATCGCCTCGGGGCCGCGCGGGGGCAGGTTGTAACGCCGCTGCAAGCGGCCGCGCTCGAAGTCGGAGACGACGGCGGGCACGTTCGACTCCGGCTCGCCGGTGACGACCGCGTCGAAGTAGAGCTCGCAGTCGTCGGCGAAGTGCGAGGCGTGGCGGCCGCCGGCCACGGTCTTGATGCCGCGGCGGCGCAGCAAGGTCGAGAGCACTTTGGTGTGCTCGTAGTAGGAGTGGAGGTAGGAGAAGAAGACCAAGTCCCAGTCGCGGTCGAGGGGGATGTCGGCCTCCTTCTCGTTGTAGACCTCGACCTCTGCGTGGTCGGGGCAGAGCGCGGCGATCAGTTCCGGCACGGCCGACTGCATGATGCCGCGCTCCTTGCGCGGCTGGCGCGTCGGGTGCGTGTAGGTCGAGATGATGGCGATGCGCATGGGGCAATCCTCAAGAAGTAGTCAGTAGTCAGTAGTCAGTAGTCAGTAGAAAAACCTTCGCCATCGAAGCTTCAGTATGTCAGCGTCGGCGGCCCGAACGCGGGGCGCTACTGGCTACTGGCTACTGGCTACTGGCTACTCGCCTTTAGATTTCGCTGTGGTGGAGGCCGGCGCTGGGCGTCGTCTTGCGCTCGACACGGTAGGTGCCGAAGACGAGGTCGAAGAGCGGCGAGGTGACGCCGAAGCGCGCCTCGGCGTCGCAGTGGTGGTGCAAAAGGTGGTAGCGGCGGAAGTAGCGGACGACGCGGCCGCGCGCCGCCCCGTGGTGCGCCTGATAGTCGAGGTACTCGTAGAAGAAGTAGCCGAGCATCAGCCCGTCGTAGAGAAATGTCATCGAGCGCCAACTGCCGGTCGCGGCCCACGCGAGCAGGCAGTAGGCGGCGCAGATGGGCAGGCTCTCGGAGAGCTGCACGTTGAGGCGGTCGAGCGCGTAAGGGTCTGCGTGGTGCGCGAGGTGGACGCGGTTGCCGTGCAGCCGCGCGTCGTCGAGGCGCGGCTCGCGGTGCAAGACCCAGCGGTGGATCGAATACTCGACGAGGCCCCACGCGAGCAGGCCGGCGCAGACGAACGCGGCGACGGCCGCGGGCGCGTGGTCGCCGCCGCGGAGCGCCGCGGCGTTGAGCGCGACGAGCAAGACGGCGTAGAAGGCGAAGGGCTTGTAAAGTTCGACCCTGTTGATGAGCAGGCGACGGTCTCGGCGTGTGGTCTTGGCGTTTCCCATGTTCGATCTCCGGCCTGCCGCCGGTTTGATTGACGCTTTTCGCGGCCGGTGTTGGCCGCACGTCTGCTCGGCAGGCTTCGGGCTTCAAACCCTAAAGCGGAAACCGTCAGCGGAGTGAATCACCTGCGGAATATTTTTTACAAATGAGGTGCGCGGGGTTTTAAAACGGAGCGGCGGGCGGGTCGCAAGTAACGTCAGAGGTGAGCCCTGACGTTACTTGCGACCCGCCCGCCGCCCTGTTTCTTATTCGGCCTGCTCGTCCGTCTCGCCCGCTTCGGTCGTGGCTTCGCCCTGCGCCTCGGTCTCGGGGACGGGGGTGGTGGCGTAGCCGAGTTGGTTGAGCAGTTCCGGCGTCAGCGCGTGGTGGACGCCGTCGTCGGCGGTCACGCGCCGGCTGCAACCGCGGCAGAAGTCGCCGTCGAGCGGGACGATGCCGTCGGAGAGCGAGCAGAAGACGGACTCGGTCGGGGGCTCGCCCGCCGGAGGCGGCGCGGCCGCGTGCGTCTCGGCCTCGGCGGGCGCGGCCGTCTCCGGGTCGCTCACCTCGGGCGTCCCGGCGTCCGCGGGCGCACCCGTCTCGGCTTCCGTGACCGCGGGAGTTTCGGCATCCGCGTCCGCGGGGCGCGCCGCTTCGTCAACGACTTCCGACGCCGCTTCGGCGCCCGTCTCGTCGCCTTCGCGTTCGTGCTCGCGCGCGCCGTCGCCGGCCGGCTGGAGGCGGAAGAGCGCCAGCGAGCGGCCCTCCATGCGGTAGGTCGTCCCGCCTTTGATGAGGCGGCGCGTGCGCCGCCGGCCGTGCCCCTCGCGCGTGTCTATGACCTGCTCCCAGTTGACGCCGGGCCGGTGCGCGGGCATCAGGAACGAGACGCCGCGCTGGTGCGCGTTCAGGAGGATGAGCAGCGTGTCGTCGGTGATGCGGCGGCCGCGCTCGTCAACCTCCTCGATGGCGTCGCCGGCGAGGCGGACGGCGAGGCTGCGCTGCTGCGCGTTGCGCCAGTCCGATTCCGACATCTCCTCGCCGTCGGGTCGGAACCACGAGATGTCTTTGATCTCGGCGCCGCGGACGGGCCGGCCGTGGAAGAACTTGCGGCGGCGCAGGACGGGGTGGCGGCGGAAGATGCGGATCAGCTCGCGCGTGAACTCAAGCAGCTCGCGCCGGTCTTCCGACAGGTTCCAGTCCACCCACGAAATCTCGTTGTCCTGACACCACGCGTTGTTGTTGCCGCGCTGCGTGCGCGCGAACTCGTCGCCGGCGACGAGCATCGGGACGCCCTGCGAGAGCAGCAGGGTGGCGAGGAAGTTGCGCATCTGGCGCGCGCGCAGATTCAGTATCTCGGGGTCGTCGGTCGGCCCCTCAACGCCGTGGTTCCAGCTGAGGTTGTGGTCGTGGCCGTCGCGGTTGCCCTCGCGGTTCTCCTCGTTGTGCTTCTCGTTGTAGCTGACGAGGTCGGCGAGGGTGAAGCCGTCGTGCGCGGTGACGAAGTTGACGCTGGCGTAAGGGCGGCGCCCGCTGCGCTCGTAGAGGTCGCTGCTGCCGGTCAGGCGGAAGGCGAGGTCGTCGATCTGGCCGGGGTCGCCGCGCCAGAACTTGCGGATGGAGTCGCGGTAGATGCCGTTCCACTCGGCCCACAGCACGGGGAAGTTGCCGACCTGATAGCCGCCCTCGCCCAAGTCCCACGGCTCGGCGATGAGCTTGACCTGCGAGAGCACGGGGTCTTGGTGGATGATGTCGAAGAAGGCGCCGAGGCGGTCAACCTCGTGCAGCTCGCGCGCGAGGGCCGAGGCGAGGTCGAAGCGGAAGCCGTCGACGCGCATCTCCAGAACCCAGTAGCGCAGCGAGTCCATGATGAGCTGGAGCGTGCGCGGGTGGGTCATGTTGAGCGTGTTGCCGCAGCCGGTGTAGTCCATGTAGTAGCGCGGCTGGTGCGGGACGCGGCGGTAGTAGGCGGCGTTGTCGATGCCCCGGAAAGAGAGCGTCGGCCCGAGGTGGTTGCCCTCGCCCGTGTGGTTGTAGACCACGTCGAGGATGACTTCGAGGCCCTCGCGGTGGAGCGTCCTGACCATCGTCTTGAACTCGGCGACCTGCTGGCCGAGCGCCCCGCTCGAAGAGTAGCGCACGTCGGGCGCGAAGAAGCCGATGGAGTTGTAGCCCCAGTAATTCGTCAGGCCGCGATCCTGTATGAACTTGTCGGAGACGAAGTGGTGGACGGGCATCAGCTCGACGGCCGTGACGCCGAGCGAGTGCAGGTAA
>Ga0196962_10000318_pt1 | contig 22219 bp, 14 predicted proteins | sample S3v_20metaG_FD_183186 | JGI IMG/M metagenome (GOLD analysis project Ga0196962, IMG submission 183186) | Soil microbial communities from Anza Borrego desert, Southern California, United States - S3+v_20 | ecosystem: Environmental > Terrestrial > Soil > Desert | place: USA: California | collected...
AGCGCTCTTACCCGTGCCGCCGCCGCTTCTGGGCCGCCCGCAAGTACTCGTTCCATCCACCGGACCCCCTCGCTCAGGTAGCCTCGGTCGTGCCAGAATCGCCAGAGTGCGGCACCGAACCGGAGCCCAACCTCACCTTCCCCTCGTTGGAGGGTCCACGAGAGGGCCGCCCGCAGGTTGTCGTGCTCCGTGTCCAGCTGCCCCACCCAAAGATCCTGCCGGGATCCGGCCAGCTCCGGTTCGGCCTCTTCCGCCAGGGCGAGGAAGAAGGCGGCATGTCTGATCCGCACCTCGTCCGCCTCCCCGCTCTCCTCCAGCTTCTCCTTGGCGTACTGGCGGATGGGCTCGAGCATCCGGTAGCGCGTCACGTTGTTCGCGGTCGATCCTACCATCACGAGCGACTTGTCAACCAGTTCGGTGAGGAGATCCAGGACTTCGTCCTGCGCGATGCCTTCCCCGGAACACACCGTTTCGGTGGCCTCCAGGGACCAACCTCCTGCAAAAACTGCGAGTCGGCCGAACAGTTTCCCCTCTGCCTCATCCAGTAGGGCGTAGCTCCAGTCGAGAGAACCCCGCAACGTCCTTTGCCTTAAGGTGAGCGTACGACCGCCGCCGGTAAGGAGCCCGAGGGAGTCGGAGAGCCGTTCGGAGATCTGCTCTACCGCCAGCACCCCCACCCTCGCCGCCGCAAGCTCTATGGCCAGCGGGATACCTTCCAGTTGCCTGCAGACCTCGGCCACCGCTCCCGCGTTCTCGAGCGTAAGCGCGAAGGCCGAGGGACGCTGGAGCGCCCGCTCCGCGAACAGGCGCGCCGACCCAGAGGCTTCGAGCTCCTCGACCGTCGCCGGCCGCCCCGGATCTGGCAGTGACAGGGTTGGCACCGGCCAGTTGACCTCGCCGGGGATGCCCAGGGCCTCGCGACTCGTGGCGAGGACCCGCAGGTCCGGGCACGAGCGCAGGAGATACCCTACCAACCGCGCCACAGCATCGACCAGGTGCTCGCAGTTGTCCAGTACCAGCAACACCCGTCTCGACCGCAATGAATCGACCAACTCGTCGAGGAGCGGTCCCCCCGAACGTTCTTGCACCCCAAGGACCCCGGCTACCTCGTGAACCACCAGCCCAGGCTCGGATAGCGGTGCGAGCTCGACCAGCCACACGCCCTCGGGGTAAGCCCCGACCAGATCTCCGGCCACCTCCAGCGCCAGGCGCGTCTTGCCAGAGCCGCCCGGACCCGTCAACGTCAGGAGCCGCGTCATGGCGAGGGTTCGCTTCACCTCTACGAGCTCGCGCTCGCGGCCCACGAGACTGGTCATTCGGGCGGGCAGGTTGTGATCCGCCGCTCCGAACATCTCCCCCGGCTGCGGGACGGCTCGCCGTCCCGCCGGATACCTGCCGGCGGCTATGTCCTCTTGAAGCATCCGGGTCTCCGCCGCAGGTTCGGTATCAAAATGCTGCGAGAGTACATCCCGTAGCCGCTCGTACTGGGCCAGTGCTTCGCCCCGACGGTCGGAGATGGCGTAGAGGCGCATCAGACGGGCGTGCGCCACCTCGTCGGTCGGATCCTCGGCCACGACGTCCCTGAGTGTCTCGGCGGCCGGGTCGTACTCTCCCTGCTCTTCGTAGAGACCGGCCAGTTCCGTGAGCAGCGCGAGGTGCACGCGCTGCAGGTCAGCACGCCTGTCTTCCGCCCATTCCTCGTAGCGGTCCTCAGGGAGCAACTCCCCGGCGTAGAGGTCGATAGCCATGCGGTAGGCCGCCGGTTTGCGGGAGCGTCTGGCGGCGAGCGCGGCTTCCTCGAACACTTCTGCGTCGACCCAGAGCTCGGCCTCCGGGCAGAGCACCAGCGACCCGTCCTCGGAGACCAGGTGGCCCGACCCTTCTGTGCCCAGTGCCCTGCGGGCGGCGTGGAGGGTCTGACGCAGTTTGTTGGAGGTCGTCGTCCCTGCGGATTCGGGCCAGAGGTATTCCATCGCCTGTCTCCTGGACATGCGATGTTGCCGTGCCAGGGCGAGCAGCTTGATCAGGCTCGCCGACTTCCTCAGACGCCACGCCTCGCCCTCGATGCTTCGGGGACCCACCGAGACCCTGAAGCCGCCGAGTAGCCGGATACGAATGGCCGCGGATCTATCTATGTCTTCAAACCCGGCAGGAATATACACCCCATCCCCTGGATCGCTCTTCGATATTCTGCTAGGGATTGGAACACCGGTCAATGCATCAGGGAAGGCAAGATCCTCCCGCTCATTTCCCTGGGCTTATCGCTTGCGGGAATCGCCAGGGTCCAAGGAACCAGGCCCCGATTAGGGACCTGGCTCCCTGGATGTTCTGGACCTATTCTACCGTCAGATGGTAGGTATTGTCCTGCGAGAAACCGGCGTTCGGAGCACTTATCTGGAAGTGGATCTCGTGCTCGCCTTCAGGCAAGGGCGGCAGCGTTACCCAGAGCCCATCGGCTACTCCATCGTAGGAACCCGCGTCCAACAGACCGCCCTCCGGGACCGTGGCGGTGAAGAGTGGAGAATCTGACCGGATTATCTGGTTTCGCTTGATCTTCTTGCCGTCGACGCTAACGCGCATCTTGAAACTGGGATCGGCCAGCACATCGTCCATATAGCCGTTGACGTAATCGCGCGCCATCTGCTCGGTCTCGCCGGGCTCGGTGATGAGGAACACTATGTTCCCCGCGGGGAAGAAAAGCTGCGTGCCGGCCGGCGCGGTGCAGGTGCGTTCCACTTCGCTCCCGTCGAGCGTCCCCGCCAGGAACCACACGTCGCCAGGTGTGCCGGTCACGGGCTGACCGTCGCACTGTTCCTCGCCGTAGTCGGGGTCGCCGCCGATGAGCGGATTGCCCTCAAAGGGTTTGGACAGGGCCCATTGCCACCAGGTGGCGGCCAGCTCCGCGGTCTCCCCGGACGCCTTCTCCCCCTGCCCGGCCTGCGCGAGGGCCATCGGCGAGGCCACGGCCAGCGCCAACAGAACTCCGGCAACCATCAACACTATGCGCCTCATTGCGCTACCTCCTTCTACAACCCTTCTGCGTTTTGGGTTGCGTTCGCTTCCCTACGGGAATCAGGGTAGGAAGGGGGCGTTATCTGGGCGTTAGCCGAGGAGGCTCAAGGCGTGAGCATTTCTACTCAATATCGGTCCACGGCCGGGAAATCGACTAGCATTGGGAGCGCTCTGGAGGGACAGCGAACCCTAAAACGCGCTTTGCGAACGGGGGAACGTCGCTCTAATCGGGGACGTGCGTGGACAACCCGTGTTCGGTTGCCCAGGTGGCGATCTGGGTGCGCGAGCCCAGTCCCAGCTTCTTGAGTATCCTGCCGACGTGGTTGCCCGCCGTGCGCTCGGAGATCGAGAGCCTGGTAGAGATCTCGCGGTTGGTGAAGCCCAGGGCGACGAGGGTCGCTACCTCCTCCTCCCTGCGTGTAAGCGAGCTCATGAGTTCGCCGGCCGGTGGCCTCTCCGGCACAGGTGCGGCGGGTGGAGCGGTCTTCTCTTTGGAGAGGGCGTACTCGCTGGCTTCTTCGAGCGTCATAGTCCGTCCCTCGGCCAATGTCTTTTCCCACTTCCTCTCCCCAAGCCGGGTTCGGGCCGAGATCAGGTAAGGTTCGTGCAGCGTCCGCTCGCCGGGTGGCAGAACAATCGCGGTAGCTTCCCGCGCCGCCTCCGCCGCTCCCCACAGGCGTGCCGAACGAGTTTGCTCTCCGAGGACCCCGGCCAGGCTGGCCATCGCCTCCAGGCTGTTGATGACGGTCGCCTTTCTTCCTGCGTTGCGGCCCATCACCAGTGCCTCTTCAAAGGACATCCTCCCGCGGTCGTAGTCACCTTGCAGCAGCGCAACAAGGCCGCTGTTGACCAGGGTTTCGGGGATGATCTCTACGCCGGCGCTCCCAAGCTCGTAGGCGAGCGCCAGCGCCTCTTCGCAACGCATCATCGCACGCTCGTAATTCCCCTGCATCAGCGCTGTGTACCCCAGGTTGGAGAGGGTTGCCCCTACCAGAAAGGTGTCTCCCACTTCCTGGACCGATGCCAGGCTTTCCTCCAACAACGCCTCACCTCGAGCGTAGTCATTGTCTTCATTGATCGCCAAAGATCCCAGCAGATTGAACGCATAGAATCTCTTGAGCGTCGTGGCTGCGTTTCGTTCGTTCTCGAGCTCCCTGAGCACCGTCATGTTCTCTTCGAGCATTACCCTCGCCCGCTCATAGTCGCCTTCTCCCACCGCAAGTGTGCCCAGGCTGTTGAGGGCGGTCGCGACGTTCCCCTTATCGTCCAACTCCCGGGATAGCTCTAGCATCTCTTCGTACGCCGCTTCCGCTAGTCCGGTCTCGCCCTGAATCTGGGTCAGCCATCCCATCCCCTCGAGTGCCCTCACCCGTACTTGCGATGCTGCCGTTTCACCTTCCGCAAGCACTCGTTCCATCCACCTGATACCCTCGCTCAGGTAGCCTCGGTGGTGCCAGTATCGCCAGAGCGCCGCTCCCAGTCGCAGCGCCGGTTCACCCTTCCCCTCTTCGAGAACCAACGAGAGGACCTCCCTGAGATTGTCGTGTTCACCCTCCAACCGCTCCACCCAGAATCTCTGCTGCGGCCCGTCTAGCTCGGGCTGGGCTTCTTCGGCTAAGGCGAGGAAGAAGGTTGCGTGCCGGACTCTCGCCTCGTAGTCTTGATCGCCCTCTTCCAGCTTCTCCTTGGCGTACTGGCGGATTGACTCGAGCATCCGGTAGCGCATCTCACCGACAGCAGCCGGAGCGGCCACCACGAGTGACTTGTCCACCAGACTGCCGAGGAGATCGAGGACCTCGTCCTGCTCGATGCTGGAGCCTGAACATACCCGTTCGGCCGCTTCTAAAGTCCATCCTCCTGCAAAGACCGATAGTCGCCCGAACGATGCTCTCTCTATCTCGCCCAAGAGGTTGTAACTCCAGTCGAGCGTTGACCTCAGGGTCTGATGCTTCGGTTCGGCGCTCCGGCCGCTGCTCTGCAGCAGATCCAGGGACACTTCGAGCCTGCCAGCGACCTGCTCGACCGCCAGGTCCCCCAGCTGTGCTGCTGCCAGCTCTATGGCTAGCGGTATCCCGTCGAGCCTCTTGCAGACCCTGACCACCGCACCGGCGTTTCCTTCCGTCAGCCCGAAGTCAGGCACCGTGACGCGGGCGCGCTCCACGAACAGTCGCACAGCTTCGCAGCGCATCAGACTCTCAGCTGTTGATTGTCCGTCTGAAGTCTCTGGCAGGGAAAGGGGGCCTACCTGCCTGACAGCCTCTCCCCCGATACCCAGAGGCTCCCGGCTCGTGGCGAGTATTCGCAGGCGTGGACACGAAGATAGAAGCTCCTCAGCGAGGCTCGCGGAAGCCTGGATCAGGTGCTCGCAGTTGTCCATAACGAGCAGCAACTCTTTGCTCCGCATCGCTTCTACCAGAGTACCCTCAAGCGGACGTCCAGGCTGCTCGCTTATCCCGAGCGCACGAGCCACGGCCTGCGGCACGAGACCGGGTTCCGAGAGCGGCGCCAGCTCGGCCATCCACACCCCATCCGGGTACGCCCCTGCCAGGCCGCCCGCCGCCTCCACGGCCAGTCGCGTCTTACCCGATCCACCTGCCCCGGTCAGGGTCAGAAGACGGGTCATGGAGAGCATCCTCCTGGCCTCGGCGATCTCACGCTCTCGCCCAACGAATCTGGTCGATGAGGCGGGCAGGTTGTGCTGGCCGGAGTCTTCTGACTCCCTCCCGTCGGCTCCTGCGCTCTCCTGAGGAAAGCTCCCTGCCCTTATCCTCTCGTAGAGGCGCCTGGTCTCGGCTCCGGGTTCTCTGGTGAGGGTTTCCACGAGCAGCTCATACTGCAGCACGGCCTCCCGGCGGCGCCTGCAATGGGCATACTGGCGCATCAGGCCGGCGTGCGTCTCTTCCCTGGATGGATCTTCGGAGAGCGCCCGCCGAAGCACCCTGATGCCCCTCTCGTATTCCTCGCGTCCTTCGTAGAGCGTTGCCAGATCCAGGAGCAACGTGAGGTACAGGCGGCGCAGCTCCTCCCGCCTGTCTTGAGTCCACGTCTCCTTGTGGTCTCCAGGGAGCAGCTCTCCAGCGTACTGCTCGATCGCCGCTTCGTAGGCGGAGGGAGCCCTGGCGCGACGGGCGGCTATCGCCGCCTCCCCGAATGCCTCTGCATCTACCCACAGCAACCCTTCCTGGCCCAGGATGAGCGACCCGTTTTCGGAGGCCAGGTATCGTGAACCAACAACTGGATCGAGGACCCGTCGGGCGGCATGGAGAACCTGGCGCAGGTTGTTGGAGGCTGCTCTCCTCGCGAGGTCTGGCCAGAGCGCGTCCATCGCCTGCTCCCGGTGCAGCAGGTGGCCTGGCGCGAGAGCGAGCAGTTTCACCAGATTCGCCGCTTTCCTCAGGTGCCAGGCATCCTCCTCGATGGTCCTTGTCCCTACCGAGACACGGAAGCCACCGAGCAACGCTATCCGCAAGACCTCGGGTTCCCTGACACTAGTGTTTGTAGACTCGTTCTCTACCTGCGCCGGTCTTCTACTATGTTGCGACATCCCCATACCGATCTCGACAGAAGTGCCATCCCGCCGACGGGTGCCGCCCTGCGCCAGTAGCAAAGCGGCTCTCGGTCGTCTCCCTCGTGTAAGCGACACATCATAGCTTCTGGGCGGGCGCCGTGCACGTTGTCGGGGTAGGAGTTCTCCATCTGAACCGCCGGCCGGTCCCAGGGATCTACCCCCGTGCCGTGAGACCAGGATGATAGTCTTACGGTGGATGCATGCCTGATGTGAGATACTCTTTCTGTATCCTGCACAGCAACGGTCACGAGGGTAGAGAGGAAGGTTTTGGCGTCAGAGATCTGGCAGTTCCTGATGTTCGCCGTAGGGTTCTTCGTCGTCGCTTTGTTGTGGCTCTTCGTCGTGTATCTTCCAGGACGTACCATGGAGCGCTGGGAGGATAAGCGTACGAACCGCAAAGAGTGAAGAACCCGTTACGGAGGAGCGGAGGGCAGGCGTCTGCAGCGAGGTGCCTATATGCCAAGCATATCCTGAATCCTAAAACCAGTAGCCTGATGCCCGGTCGTGTATGGCCTTCCACGGACCGCTCCAGGGGCGCGTAGCAGCACCATCGGTTAAGCTAGATGGCGGCTCCCGCGCCAGGAGTAAGTTCGACCGGAGCCAGGCAATGGGTCTCGTTGCCGAGGATAGGAGATGGACTCCACCGACAACTCTCTCTTGAGGAACCCTCGCTTTTTGCGGCTCTGGATCGGCCAGGGGACCTCTTTCGTGGGCGACGCGGTCTCCATGATCGCGCTCGTGGTCCTGGTAGTAGAGATCACGGGCAGCGCCTCGGCCGTGGGAGGCGCGCTCGTCGCCCGTCTGCTGCCCACCATAGCGAGCCCGCTGGCCGGAGTCCTCGCGGATCGCGTCAACCGCAGGGTCGTCCTGGTAGCCAGCGACCTTGCGCGGGCGGTTCTCGTCCTGGGGCTGGTCTTCGCCAGGGATCTCGCCACCATCTACGTGCTTGTCTTCCTGATGGGACTCGCCCGTACTATCTTCAACCCCACGGTCCGGGCCGCCTTCCCGAGCGTGGTGGGTGGAGGGGATCTAACACGCGCCAACGCCCTCATCAGCGGCACGTTCAGCGTCTCGGAGACGGCCGGTCCAGCCCTCGGGGGCCTGCTGGTGGCGACCGTGGGCGTCGACGCCGCTTTCGTGCTCGACGCTTTGACCTACCTTGTCTCCGCCGTCATGCTTGCCCTCACCCCTCTCGCGCGCCCGCAAAGGGACGAAGACGGCGCCGGTATCGGCGAGGATCTGAAGGCAGGATTCACGTACCTTGCCGGGGCGCGCGTACCCCTCGCGATAGTTCTCGGAGCCTTCTTGACCGTGCTGACGATCAACATCACGATCCCGGCTGAGATATTCCTCGCTACAGAAACCTTCGACGCCGGCAACGCCGGTTACGGCATCCTCGTCGGCTTGTACGGGGGCGGTATGGTGCTCGGTTCGGCCCTGATGGCCGCACTCGGAGACCGGGTCAAACTGCTGCCACTGTATTTCTTCGGGATCTTCGCGACGGCGCTGGCGCTGGTCGGAGCGGGCCTCTCGCCCACTTTCGTACTCGCGCTGGGCGCGCTGGTGGTAGCCGGGGTGGCCAACGGTACGGAGAACGTGATCACCTACACCATCCTTCAAAAGTGGGTGCCCGATGCCTTCCTGGGGCGCGTATTCTCCGTCTACTTCCTTGGATTCAGCGTAGGAGAAGCCTTCGCCTACGCTGCGGGCGGCGCGATCATGGACGCCTCGGGACCACGTTTTGCGTACCTCCTGGCGGGAGTCGCAACCGCCTCAGCAGGTCTCGCCATACTCATCTATCTCGCCATAGCCTCCGACTCATAGATCCTGTAAGCGGTGCCCAAAGCAGGCAAATGGATTGGCAACGATAGAGTACTAGCGCCTTATACTAGTATCTGGTATTAGCACTTTGTACTAGCACTTCATCGGCCTGAGCACTTACGAGAATGCGCAAGTTCAGGTAGTATCCAGGTATCAGAAGGATCAATTGCAAGGAGGTGAAGGCTTCGATCGGAAGGGACTCGGTAGCCCGCCTGTAAAGAGCGTAACTCCGTAAACGAAAAACTGGGGGGTGAAGAACGTGTTTAAAAAAGCTAGCTGGTAAATAACTGACAATAAAATCAGGGTCTCACGTCTTGTGTCAAGCCCCTGTTATATGCGAGAATCGGTGCATGAGAAACCGGACTTCGTGCTGGCCGGGCATTTGAGCGAGACTCTCGAAGCGCGTCTCAAGACCTACATCGCGGTGTTGGTGGCTTTCGCTGCTGCGCTCTGTGTCTCTTGGATCTACGCCTACGGGTTCTCCTTTGACTTGCGTCTTGTGGTGGGTGCGGCGATCCTTGCCTGCTTCATCCTACTGGCAGAACTTTTCCCCGTACAAGTGAGCGAGCGGACCGTGGTCACCGCTGGTGACCTTGCGCTTATAGTAGCGGTCATAATGTTAGGTCCCACCTGGGCCGCACTGGCGGCTATCCCTACGGCTCTATTCATAGGAAAGCGAGATCTGCTGAGGACCGTCTACGAATTAGGCCACCATGTCACGATGGTCTACCTGGCTGGCGTCGTTTTTTCGCTCGTGTCCGCGTCCGTATTGACCGGTAGTTCGGCACCCCCAGCCACCATTTTTTACGGGACCCTCGTAGCAGGTGTGACGCTGGTAGGAGTCAGCGAAGTGATCAACTTGATCCTGTTAAGGATCAAGTTAGACCAGGCCTTCCATGTTTCCTGGAAAGAGATCACGCAGCCGTATCTGCTCCCGGCCGTCACCAACGTGGTGACGGCCGGGCTGGGGGTATTGGCTCTAAAAGAGTACGGGCCCGTAGCCGCGGTTGTGGTTATCGTAGGGGCCATTGGGAGCCAGACACTCGTGTATCGCTCGCGGGAGCAGGTAAAAGAGAACCGCGAGTTACGGGCGCGGGTGGGGTCTCTGGAGCAGGCCCTCACGACTTCCAACACGACGTTCGGGACCATGGTCATAAGGGACCTTGGCGCGAGGGATGGATACACCGACCGCCACGCGGCGGCCACAGCGACATACGCGGCGGATCTGGCGCGCGAGATGAAGCTGGACGAAGCCCGCGTAGGGCGGCTGCGGATGGCCGGTCTGTTGCACAACATCGGGTTATTCGGGTTGCCCGAGGATCTGCTCCTGGCGACCGGCAAGCTCAACTCCATCGCCCGGAGCCGGCTGGCCGAGCACGCAGTGCGTGGTGAGGAGGCGCTCGCTGCGGTCCCCGAGTTCGAAGAGATGGCCTCCTGGGTCAGGTGGCACCACGAGCGTCCCGACGGCAGGGGATACCCCGACAAACTGCGCGGTCCCTGGATACCACTGGAAGCCAGGATACTCGCCGTGGCGCAGGCCTACGCCGCCATGGTACTCGACCAACCCCGCCGCCCCGGTATGGAGTCCATGGAGGCCAGGGAGAAGTTGAGCGCGGGCATAGACACCGAGTTCGACGGGGTGGTGGTACGGGCGCTGTTGAGACTCCTCGATACAGAGTCCGAAGGATACCGCAGGGCCGACGACCACCGGTTCGTCTTCCCCGTCCCGGAGAGCAAGGGAGGCGCGAGGCTCGACGTGCCCGACCTGCGCGCCCAGGATGGCCTCGGCCGGATCATCCCCCGTAACAGGCCGTAGGTCCAGATAGAGGGGGGTGAGGCAAGAGAATGCGTCAGATCAAAGCGGCATCAACGGTGGCCTCCCCCGAAGCCGGACTGATCCGTGTGGCGCTGGCGGGGGCCGTAGCCCTGATATTGGCCCTGGCCTTTCCCGGGACAGGAGTTGCTTATCTCGCTCCAGGACTCGCGCTGCTCTTGGGGATGTCCTTGATCGTGGGGCGGCCCGCTGTCTTTGCGCGAGAGCGGCTCGTACGCGTCTTTCTCGACTCCGCCATCGTCGGCGTGCTGGTCGTGTTCACCGGGGGAGCGGGCTCCCCCTTCTTCCCCTTTTATTTCCTCGCGGCGCTGGGGATAGCCTGGATCGAAACGTGGCCCAAGGTAACGGCGGCTACGGCCGCGTTGGTCGCCGGGTATCCGGCAGCGGTCGCCGTCTCGGAGGGCACCGGAGCGCTCGGTTCTACCCTTGTCACCTCGAGGACCGGCCTCATCGCGCTCTTCTGTGTGGCCGCCGCATTCCTGGGCTCCGAGATGCAGGGTTTCAGGAAGCGCGCTAGCAGACTTTCTTCAGATCTGGCAACCCAGATAGACCGCGTGGAGAGGGACGAGCGTCTGATCTCGAGTTTCGGACCCGTGATGAAGGTCTTGAGCCTGGAAGGCATACTCGGATGGACCGTCGAGGCTGCCCACACGGTGGGCGGCGGGCCGTACGCGCACGTCGCCGCACTGAAAGGCAACCATCACACGACCATACTGGAGGGTAACTTCGACGTCTGTCCGAGTTGGTGGCATCCCTCGATCCAGCGTCTCGTGCTGCAAAGTTGCCGCAAGGGCGACACCGTGCGCAGCGAAGAGGAGATCCACGGGATAGAAGGCTTCATGGCCATACCCTTAGGTTCGGACGAAGACGAGAAGTGGGGAGCGGTGATCGTCGGTGGCGGTGAGTACGGCACCGAGGAGGAGCGTGTCCTGAAGCTCCTCGCCGGAGGAATAGGCCCCGCCCTGGAAGACGCCGGGGACGCCCCTGGCGGGCTGGACCAGCTCACAGGGTTGCCGAACCGTGCGTCGCTGCACCGCGTTCTGCGCCAGGAACTCACTTACAGCAGGCCGCTTACCGTTCTGGCGATGCAACCGGCCGTCGTTCGTGGCCCCGGCACGGCCACACGTGATGCCCTCCTCCAGAGGATCGGCAGGAGGCTTGCGGAGGGCAGGCAGCGCGCTTTTCGCTATGGAGACGGGGTGTTCGTCGTCATCCAGAGCGGAGCGGGCGAGAGCAGGGCCCGCCAGTCGGCGCTAGCGTTCCAGCAACATGTCTCGGAGGAAGCCGGTAGTCCTGACAACGGGGACTCGACCGCCGCCGTAGGCTGGGTGTTCGCCGAGGAGGGGGACGAAGGCTCGGTCCTCGACGCGGCCCTGCGGGCCCTGGAGAGGGCCAGGGGACGTCCCGAAGGGATCTCCGGGTTACCCGCGGGAGCTCAGGACACCGAACGATTCGTCGAAGCCGAAAGTCGAGTCTTGGAGATCGCCTGGACTCTTGTGGAGGCCCTGGAGGCAAAAGATCCTTACATCAAGGAGCATCTGAAGGCCGTGTCGGGTCTCGCCCTGCGCATCGGCAGCGAGATCTCCTTGCCGGGCGAACAGATGGAAGCCCTGGCCAGCGGGGCACTGTTGCACGACGTGGGCAAGATAGGCATACCGGATCGCATCCTGCAAAAGTCCGGTCGCCTGACCGCGGATGAGTACGCGGAGATAAAGCGGCATCCGGTACTCGGCGTCTCTATACTCACCCCTGCAACGGAGCTCGCATCCGCGTTGCCGGTCGTCAAACACCATCACGAGCGTTTCGATGGCAACGGATACCCCGACGGGCTGCGCGGCGAGGGCATCCCCTTGATAGCAAGGATAGTCTCGGTGGCCGACGCGTTCGACTCGATGATTCGTGCCAGGCCGTACGGTTACGGCATCTCCCGCAAGGCCGCTCTAAGGGAGATCGAGGATAACTCGGGGACCCAGTTCGATCCCCGTATCGTAAGGGTGCTTGTGGAGATCATCTACGCTCCCGGCGACCGTCAGGCCGGTTCCGCCGGTTAGCGACGCGTACCTGACGCCAGGTTTGCCCCGACCGGCATCTCTACCAAATTGTTCTCTTAGTGGATAAAGAATCACTCATTTGAGTGATGCGGACACCCCCATCTCCGTTGTATGCTGAAGCCGCGATGTGGTTTCGGGCGAGCCAATGCCTTTGAGGTTTCGTCCTGCGGGAAAGGAGCCGAAGCGGTTGGTCCACAGAAAATCTGCGCGTAACGACTGCGAACACATTTAGGGAGAGTCGAACCGAGGCCTTCAAGCCGAGGACAGCGATCTGGAGATAGACATGCAGGGATCATCGTTAGATCTGCCGACCGGTTACTATCTGGAGAGAGATCCGGACATATTGACCCTTCGCCGGCTCGACGGGTCCATAGTGAGCGCGTTTTCGGCCCGTGGCGTGGCCCCCGAAGCCGTGCGGCGGATGGTCGAAGAGACCGCCCAGGGAGAACATTTCACCGCTGTTCAGCCTACTTTGCGGGTCCGTTTCTTCGGACACTTCGAGATGCTCTGCGAGGGTGAGGCCATGCCACTCGGCCGTAACGGCAAAGCGTTGACCATACTCAAATACCTGCTGGCCAATCATACCCGCCCTGTCTCCCAAGATCACCTCATGGGCTGGTTGTGGCCCGATTCCAACCTCAAGAAAGCCCGGTGGTCCCTCAACTCCGCGATCCACGGCCTGCGCAAGCTGTTGAGCGGGTGTTCGGCCTCTGTCTCCATTAACTACGTCTCCCTCGAGGACGGATACTACCGTCTGTCTCCGGACGTCGGGGTGACAACGGACGTGGACGACTTCGATAATCACCACGAGCGGGGGCGTAGACTGGAGAAGGACCTCGCGATGAGGGAGGCGGCCATCGAGTACGAGAAGGCCATCGAGTTGTATCGGGACGATTACCTGGTAGAGGACCTGTACGAGGATTGGACCATGGTCGAGCGTGAGCGGCTGGCCAACGCTTACGTAGATATTCTGGACCGGCTGGCCGTCCACTACATGGAGGTCGGACAACACCAGGAGAGCATCCGCATCTGTTATAGGGTACTGGAGAAGTATCGCTGCCACGAAGACAGCTACCGCCTCCTGATGCAGTGCTACGCCAACCTCGGCCTGCGGGCCAGGGCGCTGCACCAGTTCAGGATGTGCGAGCAGATACTCGGACAGGAATACGGTACCTCACCCTCGCCAGAGACCAGATCCCTCTACCTGAAACTCCTGAGAGACCAGAGCGCGTGAGAGTTGCCGGACTCGAAGACCAGTAAACGCAGGGTTTTCGCAGAGCCCCACTTGGGTACCGACCAGAGCAGACCGAAAATGGCGGAAGGGAGCGTATGAACGACGCGATGCAGCAGCGGATCGTATCCATACTGGCGGCCGCGATAGCCTACCTCATTACCCAGTATGTCGTCGAGAGGCTCATAGATTTGCCCGAGGAGCGCGGGGTCAAAGACGACGCCATAGAGGCCTTTCTCAAGGGGGCGACGACCGCGACCTCGACCGTCCTGGCCTCCGTTCTCGTGCGGCGGCTGTTCAGATCCTGAATCGCTAGACTCACACAAAGCCGGAGCCCGGGCAGGGTTCCGGCTTTGTTGCTGCGGTTCAGGAGGGCGTATATCATCGTCGGCGGGTAGAGGGCGTGGTCGGTTTGGGAGGTTGATTTTCGTGGCAGGTCTTCTGCAGGGTCGGGTCGCCATCGTGACGGGCGGGGGTGGGGGCCTCGCCGAGGGCATCTGCGCGAGGCTCGCCTCGGACGGCGCGGCCATCGCCGCGGTCGACGTCTCGCGCGAGAAGGCGGAGAGGGTCGCGGACCAGGTCAGGGCGAATGGCACCAGCGCCGTGGCCGTGGAGGCCGACGTCTCCGACCGCCGGTCGGTCCAAGCCATGGTCGACGAAGTCGTGAGCGGGCTTGGCGGGGTGGACATCCTCGTCAACAACGCCGCCGTCTACCCACGGCGCGCCTGGACGGAGATCGAAGAAGAGGAGTGGGACAGGGTGATGGCCGTCAACCTCAAAGGCTACTTCCTGTGCGCGCGGGCCGTCTATCCTCATATGAAGGAGCGGGGACGGGGTAGCATCGTGAACGTTGCCTCGATCACCTTTTTCATCGGGTGGACGCTCTTGCTCGACTACGTTGCTTCGAAGGGTGGCATCGTCGGCTTTACGCGCACGCTCGCCCGCGAGGTCGGCCCGGACAACATCAACGTGAACGCCATAGCGCCAGGCGCATTCCCCACGGACGCCGAGAAGATCCACCCCGACCAGGAAGGCTACAACCGCTGGGTGCTCGAGCAACAGAGCATCAAGCGCCGGGGCACACCCGAAGACATCGGCAACCTCGTCGCGTTTCTCGCCTCCGACTCATCCTCCTTCATAACGGGCCAGACCATCGGCATCGACGGTGGCTGGATGATGCGTTAGGGGAGGGACCGTGGCCGAAGCCGCAACGGCAAAGAGGGAACGCAAAGAGAAGCTCGAGGACATCCTCGTCGTGGACTGCGACGTACACGTCCACGAGTCACCGGAGGCGCTTATACCCTACTGCGAGATGCCCTGGCGGAAGGCGCTCGAGACGATAAAGGACGTAAAGGAGTTCTACCTGGACATCCCGGGCTTCTCGCCGGGGACGACCGTCTACGAAGCGAAGTTCCCTTCGGGGCAGGAGGCCACCCGCATGGTCCATTCCGCCTCCCAGATGCGCGAGGAGCTCGACGAGATCCACGTGGACATCGGTGTCCTGTTCCCCGACCACTTCCTGAAGATACCGGTGATCTCACAGGTGGACTACGCTTCGGCGCTCGCCCGAGCCTACAACGCCTGGCTCCTTGCGGAGTGGTGCTCGCCCGAGAACGGCCTGCTCGGCTGCATCCTCGCCTGCCCGCAAGACCCCGTCGGCGCGGCCCATGAGATAGAGAAGTACTCGGATGAGAAGGGCATGGTGGGGGTGTTCCTGCCCTGTGCCGGGCTGGAGCGGCTCTGGGGGCACAGGCAGTACGACCCAATCTACGAGGCCGCCCAGGAGGCCGACCTGCCCGTACTCATGCACAGTGTGACCGTAATCCATCCCGTCTTCCCTTTCAACACCCAGGGCTTCGAGACGGAGTTCGGACGTCACATCTGTAGCCACACTTTCTCGATGATGGCCAACATAGTGCACATGATGACCACGGGCGTACCGGTAAGGTATCCCGACCTCCGCGTCGCCGTCACCGAGGCGGGCATCTCCTGGGTGCCCTTCCTCATGCACAAGATGGACAAGGAATACATCGAACGCCGCCGCGAGGTCCCCTTCCTCGAAGACAAACCGAGTACCTACCTGAAGAAGATGTACTTCGCCACCCAACCCGTCGAAGAGCCCGAGAACCTCTCTGACCTGGTAACTATGATGGAGCTCTACGATGGAGAAGACAACACCATCTTCGCCTCCGACTGGCCTCACCACGACTTCGACCATCCCTCGAAGGTCCACCAGATCCCCTTTACGAGCGAGGTCAGGCGCAAGGTCTTCGGCGAGAACGCCCTGAGACTCTTCAATATCGACGCCGGCGGCAACCGCCTCAGAGTGCGATGAGTAGGGAGCACGTCATAGGCGACCTCTCGGATTTCCCGCCCGGTGCTCACAGGGTCGTGAAGGTCGGGAGGCGGGAGATCGGGGTCTTCAACATCGGGGGCAAGCTCTACGGCCTTCCCAACGTGTGCCCGCACCAGACGGGACCGCTGTGCGAGGGCAAGCCGCCCCTGGGTACCCTGGTCGCAAGGAGCGAGAACGACTGGAAGTTCGAGTGGGTAGACGAGGGAGAGGTCGTGGTCTGCCCCTGGCACGGTCTCGAATACCACGTGCCGACCGGAAGATGCCTCGCCTATCCGAACATCACCCTCCGCTCCTACGAAGTATTCGTGGAAGATGGCGAGGTCAAGGTCAGGCTCTAGTGTCGGACCAGGGTCTTCGGGATGGCGGCAGGCTCTCCGTACGCGAGGAGGGGATGGCTTTCCTGGTAGTCCGGGAGGAGGACCCTGACGACTGGCTGGCGCGTTTCGAGAAAGACGGAGACTTCCCCGCCCGCGAGTGGGCCGAGAATATGGCCGACGTCTACAACCGGCGCCTCGACCGGGGCTCCACCGGACCTCCGACACCGGCGGGTACGCGCCCTGCCAGTTACCATCCCGAGCCGTAGGGCACGTTGCGATACACTCGTCGCGAGAACGCACGTCTGAAAGGATAAGGGAGGCACTGCTGTGAAGGAACGAGTTTGGGATCTCCGGGAAGTCGGACGCCTCCCCGCGCCGGGAGACAACGTGGCCATGGCGACGCGCAGACTCGAGGCGGGGACGCGAGTGTCCCACGAAGGCTCGGAGTTTACGATCGGGTATACGGTGCTCGAAGGCCACCGTTTCGCCGTCGAACGCATTGCAGAAGGGGAGGATCTCCTTTCCTGGGGCCTCCGCTTCGGACGCGCCACCAGGGACATTGCGCCCGGTGACTACGCGTGCAACGAGAAGATATTGCGCGTCTTGCGCGAACGGCTCGGGGTCTCGCCCGAACGCGAGGAAGAGGATCCCGAGGGCACCTCTGATCAGGGCGGAGGACGTGTTCCCGGAGGGCAGGACGAGGCCGGCCTGAGACTCCCCGAAGAGCCTAACTTCAGCGACGCGGAGCTCGAGCCCTACGTCCTCGACGAGGAGGGCTTCCGCCCCGGCGTGCAGGTCCCCCTCCACGACGAGCCGCGTACGTTTATGGGCTACAGACGCGGTGCAGGCAGGGGCGTCGGGACGCGCAACTACATCGTCGTGATGGGTCTCACGTCGAGGCTCACCGGGTTCGTCAGGGCGCTGGAGCTGGAGATGGAGGGCGTCGCCGACGCCTACGAGAACGTAGAAGGCATAGTCTGTGTGGCCCACACGGAAGGTGGGGAGGAGCGCTCGCCGAATAACCTGGACCTGCTGCTGAGGACCCTGAGCGGCTTCATGGTCAACCCGAACGTCGGGGCCGTGCTCGTGCTCGACCACGGCGGTGAAGAGGCCGTTACGAACAGTATGCTCGAAGCGTATCTGGAAGCGAACGGCTACCCAATTGACGACGTGCCGCACGAGTTCATGAGCCTGGAAGGTAGCTTCAGGCGGGATCTCGAAGTGGCCAAATCCGTGGTGCGGGGTTGGCTCGAGGAGGTCGATGCGGCGCGGCGCACCGAAGAGCCGGCTTCCGAGCTCAAGATAGGACTCCAGTGTGGGGGATCGGACGCCTTCTCGGGGGTCTCCGCGAACCCGCTCGTGGCGTTGGTGAGCGGGGAGGTGGTCAAGAACGGTGGTATCGCCAACCTGGCCGAGACGGACGAGTTGATCGGGGCCGAGCACTACGTCTTGAAGAACGTCAGAGACCTGCAGACCGCGCGGCGCTTCCTCTCTACGGTCGAGCGGTTCAAGGAGCGCGTCTCCTGGCACGGTCACACCGCCGAAGACAATCCGTCTGGGGGCAACAACTATCGTGGGCTCTACAACATCTCCATCAAGTCCATAGGGGCCGCGATGAAGAAGCATGAAGACGTGCGGATCGACCGTGTGATCGAGTACGCCCAGAGGATGGACGAAGGCGGCTTCTACTTCATGGACAGTCCTGGCAACGACCTGGAGAGCGTGGCGGGACAGGTCGCCTCTGGTGCGAACATGATCTTCTTCACCACGGGCAACGGGTCCATAACGAACTTCCCCTTCGTCCCGACCATAAAGTTCGTCACCACCACAGGCCGCTACGAGCTCCTCTCCAAGGACATGGACGTGAACGCCGGCGCCTACCTGGACGGCGCCCCGATGGACGAGCTTGGCCGCGAGACGTTCGAGCGGACGCTCAGGGCCGCCTCGGGCGAGAGGACCGTCGGAGAACGTGCCGGCCACTCCCAGGTCTCTATCTGGCGCGACTGGAAGCAGACGAGCGATGCGAACCTGGAGCGGCTTCGGAACGCGCCGGAGCCCGGCGGGGATCCATTGCCCGTAAAGGAGAGCGCTCCCGAGGTCGAGTTCTCCTTCGAGGCCTTAAGGAGTCGGCGTGGGCCGGTCTCGGATCAGGTCGGTCTCATCATGCCAACGAGCCTTTGCTCGGGTCAGATCTCACGCCGCATAGCGAACCGTCTGAACGAACGCGGCGCCACGCAGGGCAAAGTAACCCGCTTCGTCGCCCTGCCCCACACGGAGGGCTGCGGCGTCTCCGCCGGCTCGGCCGAGGCTATCTACTCTCGCACCGTGCTCGGCCACCTCGCCAGCCCTACTGTCAGATTCGGCCTTCTTCTGGAGCACGGTTGCGAGAAGACCCACAACGACTACTTCAGGAACTGCCTCATAGAGGCGGGCCTGGATCCAGGCCGATTCGGGTGGGCCAGCGTCCAGCTCGACGGCGGCATAGATAGCGTGGTCGCGAAAGTCGAAGACTGGTTCGAGGATACCCTGGACGACGCAGAAGCCCTGGAGTACGTGGACGCTGGCCCCGAAGCCCTGCGCCTTGGTCTGTACGCCGCCGGACCCGTTTCGGACGAGGTTTCTCTCAGCCTCGCTGAGATAACGCTCGCCGTCGCGAACTCCGGCGGTACGGTGGTCGTCCCCGAGAGGGCCGCGGTTCTCTCTTCGCCGGCTTATCTGGAGGCCGTACTGGGCGATCTCTCTGTGGAGAACACCCTCGCTTATGGGCAGGCGGTGCCCCCTGGCAAGCAGGGACTACACGTCATGGAGGCGCCGACGGACCATTGGGTGGAGACAGCGACCGGGTTGGGGGCGACCGGAGTCGAGGTCATGCTCGCGCACGTGGCGGGGCACCCTTTGCAGGCGCACCGTATGATCCCGCTGGTGCAGGCCTCGTCCGATCCCGAGACGTTGAAGAGATACGCGGATGACCTCGACGTGATCCTGCAAAAGGACGCAACCGAATGGACCGAACAGATGCTCGAGGCGGTCGCGGCCGTGGCCTCGCGAGAGTATGTCCCCAAACTGTTCGAGGCCGGCAACACCGACTTCCAGTTCACCCGAGGTCTGCTCGGGATCTCGATGTAGTCTTTAGCGTGCCAGCCAGCCGCCGTCTACGGGCAGGATCGTACCGTGAACGTAATCCGCGGCGTCGGAGGCGAGGAAGACGGCGGCGCCCTTGAGGTCCTCTGGTTCGCCGAAGCGCCCGGCGGGGAGGCGGGCGAGCAAGGCCTCGGACCTCTCGACGTCCTCGCGTAGCGCGCTTGTCAGCTCGGTGGTGAAGTAGCTAGGGGCGATGGCGTTGACGTTGATCCCCAGAGGCGCCCACTCGTTGGCGAGGGCGCGGGTAAGGTTGGCGATGCCCGCTTTGGACGCGGAGTAGGAGGGTACGATCACGCCGCCCTCGTAGGAGAGGACCGAGGCTGTGTTGATGATCCTGCCTCCCTTGTCCTCCGCGACGAAGTGCCTGGCGGCGGCCTGGGACAGGTAGAAGGCGGCGCTCAGGTTAACCTTTATGACGGCTTCCCAATCCTCCTCGCCGAACTCCAGCGCCGGTGCCCGGCGGATGATGCCGGCATTGTTGACGAGTATGTCCAGACGACCGAGTTCCGAGACGCACCCTTCGACGACTTCGGAGGCGAGCTTCGCGTCACACTCCAATAGATCTACGTTCATGGCGTGGAATTTACGGTCCTCGTTCCGGATCATATCTCCGGTCCCATCTACGGACACTATATCCAGGGCCGCCACGTCTGCGCCGGCTTCGGCGAGGCCTAGAGCGATGCCCTGACCGAGGCCGCGCGCCGCCCCGGTTACCAGGGCGACTTTGCCGTCGAGGCTGAAGTCGTCGAGTACGCCCACTAGTAGCGGAGGTCCTGGGGTTCGATGCCCTGCTCGTCGCAGAACCTCAGGTAGCGTTCCAGCTTGGAGAAGACGTCGTCCTGGTAGATCAAATTGTCGTCATCGTCTATGTACTGGACGGTCCCTTCGAGGATGAAGAGGGTCTGCATCTCCTCGACGCCCTCGTCGACGACGAGCGTGTGGATGTCGCCCGGCGGCTCGTAGACGAGCGTGCCCGGCCTCGCGACCCAGTCGCGCTCCAGGTAGTGCCAGGAGCCCTTTATGCAGAAGCCCATCACCTGGCCGCCCGTGTGGCGGTGGCGGTTGACCCTGCCTGAGCCCTGTACTTTGAGGACGTTGATCCAACGTCCCGTCGCAAGGTCGAACCTCAAGGGCTTGAACCAGACCCTATCGCCCTGCGGCACCCAGGGCAACTCGTCGCTCTGAATGGCCTGGTCGGGGAGACCGAGATCCGAGATGATCTGCTCTGTCTGCTCTTGCGTCATGGACTTCTCCTCCTGTTCGTGGCTTGACGTCCTGCTGCTCAGCGTTCCGGCGGCTCGAAGTAGAGGACAGCCTCGGGGTCGCCGCCGATCTTCTGGATCTCCGGTATGACCTCGCGGTCGAGCGTAGTCACGTCGGGCCAGTTGATCTCGACGAGGTTGCCCGCAGGGTCCCGCACATACATCTGGACGGCCCCGTCTGGCAGCTCCCTGACGGTAGAGTAGTGTCCGCTGTCCCTCGCGCCGAGTTCCTCGGCCCTTCCGTAGGCGGCCTCGAAGTCGTCGACGTCGAGCGCGAAGTGATGCCGCTGCGGGGCGGGGTCTTCGTCCAGGAAGAGGTGGAGTTGCAGACCACCGACCCGCAGCCAGCGCACGGGCCTGGAGAAGTCGGGTGAGGGGACCTCCTCCATCCCGAAGAAGTCCATGTAGAAACGGACCGACTCCTCCAGGTCGGTGGCGCTGACGCTGACGTGGGTGTACCCTCTCGCCCTCACGCTGACGCCCCCCTACAACGGCATGATGGAGACGGTCTTCCACGCCGAGTAGAAGTCAAGGGCCGCCGGCCCCTGCTCCCGCCCGCCGACGCCCGACTCCTTGTTGCCGCCGAAAGGCACCTGGAACTCCAGGCCAGCAGTCGGCAGGTTGACGTTCACCAGCCCCGTCTCCGAGCGTTGCATGAACTCGTGGGCGTAGCGCAGAGACCTGGTCGCTATCCCCGCGGTCAGACCGTAGCGGGTATCGTTGGCTAGGTCGACGGCTTCGTCGAAGTCGCTGGCCTTTATGACGGCGAGGACGGGGCCGAAGATCTCCTCCTGCGCTGTCTCAGAACGGTTGTCCACGTCGGCCACGATGGACGGGGAGATGTAGTAGCCATCGTCCTCAGAGCCGGTTGCCCCGCCTTCTAGTACCACGCGCCCCTCGCTCTTCGCCGTCTCCAGGGCTTCGAGGATACTGTCGTACTGGCTTTTGTTGACCACGGGTCCTATATCCGTGTCCTCTTCGAGCGGGTCGCCGACCTTCATGGCCTCGGTCGCGCTCTTGAGCTCCTCGATGAACTCGTCGTAGACCTCTTCGACGACGATGGCCCGGCTCGAGGCCGTGCACTTCTCGCCGGCGTATCCGAAGGCGCCGAAGGAGACCTTGGCCGCCGCGTCCGAGAGGTCGGCGTCCTCCATCACGACGTAAGGGTTCTTTCCACCAAGCTCGAGCTGAACCTTCTTACCCACGGCCCTGCCCTGGATGCCGAGGCCCACGCTCGTCGAGCCCGTGAACGAGATGCCCTTGACGCGCGGGTCGGTAACGAGGGCCTCGCCTACGGCTCCGCCTGGTCCGGTCACCATGTTCAGGACACCGTCGGGCAGGCCTGCCTCCGCGAGTATACGCACCAGTGCGGCCGCGTTCAGGGACGCGTTGCTGGCCGGCTTCATTACGATGGTATTGCCGCAGATCAGGGCCGGCGCCATCTTCCACGTCGGTATGGCGAGAGGGAAGTTCCACGGCGTAATCAGTCCGACGACCCCTAGGGGCTCCCTGACGGAGGAATGGCTCACGCCGGGCCTTGCTGAGGGCGGGGCTATGCCCGGCATGCGCCAGCCTTCGGAGCCGTAGTAGCGGAAGATGCTCGCCGCGCGTCCCACCTCCATGCGG
>Ga0196962_10000319_pt1 | contig 22208 bp, 14 predicted proteins | sample S3v_20metaG_FD_183186 | JGI IMG/M metagenome (GOLD analysis project Ga0196962, IMG submission 183186) | Soil microbial communities from Anza Borrego desert, Southern California, United States - S3+v_20 | ecosystem: Environmental > Terrestrial > Soil > Desert | place: USA: California | collected...
CCGCCCCCCGGCGCGGGCCTCGACCTGCCCGCACCGCCGGGCGCCTCGCGCGGCACGCCGCCTGCGTCCACGCCGCTGAGCGTCGACGTGAACGCGGCCGCTCCCGGCCTGCCGACCGGGGCCGGCACCCTGGACCGCACGTCGCGGCGGGTGTCCATCCCCGTCGCGTGCGGGGCGAACGGGCGCATCCGGCTCGCCGTTCCGGTGGTCTCGCGAGGGGCGCTGGCGCAGGGCGCGTACCGGTGCAGCGCCGGACGGGCGACCGCGACGCTGCGGCTCTCGAAGCGCCACGCGCGGGCGGTCGCGCGCCGGCGCAGCGTGCTCGCCGTCGTGACGCTGCGCGAGGGCGCGGCGACCGTGCGGCTGTCGGCCGGGCTGACCACCGGCGCGGCGCGGCCGCAGCTGGGCGGCGGCGTCTGGAGCGACGGGCTGCTGCAGTGCTCGAGCGAGGGCGTCCCGGTCGGGAACCTCGTCGCCCCGAACTGGACCGCGACGCCCGCGACGGCGATCTCCGCCCGCGCGTGGCTGGCGTGGTATCGCGCCGGCAGCGGCTGGCACTGGGTCGGGACCCGCGGCGCCGGGTCGAGCCAGTGGTTCCACCTCACGGCGACGCCGGCGGGCGTCGCGCAGTGGCTGCGCCCGACGGGCTTCGAGGGCGTCCTGTCCATCGAGCCCTGGTCGCTCGGCCCGGTCACCGTCCCGCTCGGCTCCGGCACGTACGTGATCGGCGCGTTCGAGGCGGTGTACTGGTGGGGCGGACGCCCCACCTGGACGTGGAGCTACGTGCGGTCGAGCCCGACCGGCATCGGCGGCGGCGAGACGTACTGCAGCTACTGACGCGTCAGCGGCGCGTCAGCGGATCGTGCGCGAGATGCACGCCGAGGGGCTCCGTGAGGTGCCCCTCGGCGGCCGCCGCGCGTTGCTTCGCCGGCTGCACGATCGGCGCCGGAACCGGATCGCTGTTCGCGACCGCCATCCCGGTGCCGCCGAGGCCGAGCGCTCCGGTGGCGAGCGCGGCCAACAGCTTGCTCTGAGCCAGGGCGCCGTGCCACGCTCCGGCGCCCCGCTGGGCGGCCTCGGCCGCGTCCGCCGCCGCGACACGCGCCTGGGCGGCGAGCACGAGCTTCGCGCCGATGGCCGCCGGCCACGGCGGGATCGCCGCGAACGCCCCGCGCAGCTGCATACGGAACGCGCGGCACGCGACGCAGTCCTCGACATGGACGCGCGCGGCGCCCGCCGTCGGATCCAGCAGCGCGGCGGCGCGACGCCGGAGCTCCCTCCGCGTCTGCCGGCAACCGCCGCTCATCTCGAGACCCGCGAGCGCCCGGCCGAGCGCCTTCATCGCGGCCAGGTGGCGGCGCTCGTACTGCTTCCTCGTGATCCGCTCGAGCTGCATCACGTCGGCCGGCTCGAGGTTGTCGTGGTAGCGCCAGTAGAGGATCCGCGCGTGCTCGTCCGGCAGCCGTCGCAGGGCCCCTTCGACCGCCTTGCGCAGCTCCTCCGGCGCGTCCCCGCTCATGAGCTCCTCGAGGCGCTGATCGACGACGCCCAGGCCCGGCTCCGCCTGCTCGCCGTCTTCGACGATCCCGTCGAGCGAGACGAGCCTCGGCCGCGCGGCGCGCGCTGATTCTCCCCGGCCGTCGCGGCTGCGCAGGACGTCCATCGCCGTGTTGGAGCAGATCCTGCGAAACCAGCAGACCGCCCGCGTCCAGTCGGGGAACGACGGCGGCGCCGGCTTGTGAAGCTCCACGGTCGCCTCTTCGTGCGCGGTCTGCAGGACGTCCGCGAGGTCCTCGTCGTTGAAGGCGTCGCCGACCTGGCCGTGCAACCAGCGCAGGTGCTGCGGGTTGTCGCGCGCCAGCCTGGTGAGCGTCGCGTCGGGGGAGTCGAACGGCGTGTGCTGCATGAGACGAGACCTTGCGGTGGACCGTGGACGGGGACGAGAATGTCGTCGAGCAAAAGCCCGGAAAAATGAGTGCTGCTGCGCACACTTTGGTCGCCGACCGACGCACCACGGCGTGATAGGACGGTGCGAGCGCTCACCACGGAGGCACCGCGATGACGACCGACCCCGCTCGCCCGGACTGGCTGCCCGCCGACCTCTACCCGTTCGAGAGCCGCTACGCGACCGTGGCCGGCGCGCGCGTGCACTACATCGACGAGGGCAGCGGGCCGCCGCTCCTGCTGCTCCACGGCAACCCGACCTGGTCGTTCCTCTACCGCGACATCGTCCGCGGACTGCGCGACCGTCACCGCTGCCTCGCCGTCGACCACCCCGGCTTCGGCTTCTCCCAGCCGCCGTCCGGCTACGGCTTCACGCCGGCCGAGCACGCACACGTGCTCGAGCAGCTGGTCCTCCAGCTCGACCTCGCGGACGTGACGATGATGACGCAGGACTGGGGCGGCCCGATCGGCTTTGCCGTCGCGACGCGCCACCCGGAGCGGTTCGCCGCCCTCGTGATCGCCAACACGTGGGCGTGGCCGAAGGACGACCCGGGCACGCAGGTCTTCTCGCGGCTCCTCGGCGGCCCGATCGGCCGCCGGCTGATCCAGAACCGCAACGTCTTCGTCGAGCGGATCCTCCCGGGCGGCGTGCGCCGCGGGCCGCTTCCGGAGGCGGTGCTGAACGCCTACCGCGGCCCGTTCCCGACCCCGGCGTCGCGTCGGCCGATCGCCGTCTTCCCGGGCGAGATCCTGGCGAGCCGCCCGTTCCTCGCCGAGGTCGAACAGCGCCTGTCGACCCTGCGCGACCGGCCGGCGCTGATCGTCTGGCCGACCGCCGACGTCGCGTTCCGCGAGCCGGAGCGGCGGCGGTGGGAGGAGCTGTTCCCCGACCACCGCACCGTCTTGCTCCAGGGTGCCGGCCACTACGTGCAGGAGGACGCGTCGAGCGAGATCGTCGCGGCGATCCGGGAATGGCGAGCGCGCTGACGCTCGCCGTGAGAGGCTTCCGCGGTGCCCCCGCTACCGCCGGTTCCGGCCGAGCCTCCGCTCATTCAGACCGCACGCTGGCTCCTGCGCCCGATCGCCTTCATGCAGTCGTGCCGGCGCGCGCTCGGCGAGACGTTCGGGCTCCAGCTGGTCGGCTTCGAGCGCCCGCTGTACATGATCTCCGACCCGGAGGCCGTCCGCGCGCTCTACACGGAGCCGCGGCACACGCTCCCGCCGGGGCGGAGCGCATCCTTGCGGCCGATGGTCGGCGCCCGGTCGCTGCTGCTGCTGGAGGGCCGGGAGCACCTTGCGCGGCGACGCGCCATGCTGCCCCCGTTCCACGGCGACCGGATGCGCGCGTACGCGTCGATCATCGAGGACGCCGCCGAGGCGGAGATCGAGCGCTGGCCGAGCGACGCGGCCTTCGCCCTGCACCCGTCGATGCAGGCGATCACGCTCGAGGTGATCGTCCGGGCGGTGTTCGGCGTCACCGACGAGACGCGGCGGACGCAGCTGATCGAGCGGCTCCGCCGGCTGCTGGACGCCACCTCGTCGCCGGCCCTGCAGTTCGCGGTCCTGCTCTCGCGCCGGGTCCCGCGGATGGATCCGCTCGCGCGCGTCGCCGCCGTCCGCCGCGAGATCGACGCGCTGCTGTTCGCCGAGATCGCCGAGCGGCGCGGGGATCCCGACGTCGCACGCCGCGACGACATCCTCTCGCTGCTCCTCGGCGTGCGGTTCGAGGACGGGGAGCGGATGGACGACCCCGAGCTGCGCGACCAGCTCATGACGCTCCTGCTCGCCGGGCACGAGACGACGGCGACCGCGCTCGCCTGGACCTTCGACCTCCTGCTCCGGCACCCCGCCGCGCTCGAGCGGCTCACGCGGGAGATCGACGGGGGGGAGCTGGCGTACCTGCGCGCCGTCATCGCCGAGTCCCTTCGCCTGCGACCCGTCGTGGCGCTGGCCGGCCGGCGACTCGTCACGGAGCTGCAGACCGACGGCGTCAATTTCCCGCCCGGCTCCGACGTGACGCCGATGATCTGGCTCACGCATACGCGGCCCGACGTCTATCCCGAGCCGTACGCGTTCCGGCCCGAGCGCTTCGTCGACGGCGCGCCGGCGCACTACGCCTGGATCCCGTTCGGCGGCGGCGTGCGCCGCTGCCTCGGCGCCGCGTTCGCGGAGTTCGAGATGCGCGTGGTGATCGAGACGGTCCTGCGTCGCTGCACGCTCGCGGCGGCGAGCCCGCAGGCCGAGCACGTGACGCGCCGGAACGTCACGTTCTCGCCGCGGCGCGGGACGCGCGTCCGGCTGGTGGCGCGCCGCGACGCGGCCGCGCGCTGACACACGGACGTATCACCGGCGCGCCGCGCCGGGTCCTTCCGATGGCCGCCTTCCGCCGGAGTCAGGCCAGACGATCGACCATGAGCTCAGAGCACGCCTCCCGACGAGCGATGCACCGCGCGCGCGACTCCCTGGTGCGTGCGCCGCTCCAGCGCGTGCGCGCTCGCGCCGGCGTACCGCGCGGGGGAGCCGCGGGGTGCTTCTTGACGCTCCGGCGGGCGCAGGGCCCGCACGAGCTCGACGGCTTCGCGGCCGGGTACCTCGCGGCGTCGGGCTACCGCGTCGATCCGGGCTTCCTGCAGCGTGCTCGCGTGTTCGTCGGCGTCCGGGACGGTCGCGTCGTCGGCGGTTTCGTCCTCAACGTCGCGCCCCCGTTCCGCACGCTGATCCGCATGCCCGAGCGCGACCAGCGCAGGCTCGCGCACGAGTTCCCGCCGGATCGCACGGTGGAGCTGGCGTGCGTCTGGCTCGCGAAGGAGGCCCGCGGTCGCCTGTGCTCGGCGCTCCTGTGGTCGAGCCTCGTCTGGCATGCGAGCCGGCAGCGTCGCCAACACGTCGTCTTCGGCACGGAGGTGGATCGCTTGCGACGGTACTACGAGCGCACGGGACCGCGGCTCCTCTACGAAGGCGAGGTCCGTGTCGACGGGCGCGTCCGGCAGGGCTGGATCTACTCGATCTTGCGCCGCCGGTGGCCCTACGTGCTGCTTCGCCTCGTCGCGCCGGTGCGGTCATGACACCCGAGCTCGCACGCGGCTTCCGCGACGTCGACGCGCAGCCGGACGCCCAGCCGTTCGGCGAGTACCTCCGCCGCGTCGCGGAGCAGCTGGCGGCGGAGAAGGCCGCGAGCCACGCCTTGCTGGAACCCGCGCCCGGCCGCACCCTGCTCGACGTGGGCTGCGGCACCGGCGAGGACGTCCGGGCGCTCGCGGCACGCGTGGCGCCGACGGGCCGGGTCGTCGGCGTCGACCGCAGCGAGGCGATGATCCGACAGGCCCGCGAGGCGCGCGCTCCCACGTGCGCGGAGTTCGTGGTCGCCGACGCGGCTGCCCTGCCTTTCGACGACGACACGTTCGACGCGGCCCGCGTGGAACGCACGCTCCAGCACGTCGAGGATCCGGCGGGCGTCCTCCGCGAGATGAAGCGGGTCGTCCGGCCCGGCGGCATCCTCGTCGCCTCCGAGCCCGATTGGGGCACGCTCGCGATCGACGGCGCCGACGCCGCGAGGACGGATGCGGCGTGCCGGGCGCTGTGTCGCGAGCACATCCGCAACGGCTGGATCGGCCGCCGGCTCTTCGCGCACTTCGCGCGCCTCGGCCTCGTGGCCGTCGCCGTCCATCCGGTGACGTTCGCGGTCACGTCGTGGCCCGTCGCCGCCGACGTGCTGGGACTGCGCCAGGCGGGCGATGACGCGTGGCTCGCAGAACTGGAGGACAGTCACGGGCAAGGGACGTTCTTCGCGTCCATGACGGGCTTCACGGTCAGCGGGCGCGTCCCGTAGGCGTCTTCAGGACTCGCGAGCGGCGCCGCCGACCCGGCGCCCGCGGCCGTGCCGGCGCGAGCGCGGCTCGATGTTCAAGCCCTTGAGCGCCCCCGGATGGATGCGGAGCGACTGGCCCGGGATCACCGTGGCGGTCGGATTGCGGTACTTGAAGGTGTGGAGCGGGCGGCGGCCCGGGGCGTCCGTCACCGTGCCGATGCAGCTGCAGTCGAACAGCGCGCGCACCAGCGTGCGCAGCTGCGCGCTCGCGAGCTCCAGGTCCCGGCCCGCGGCCTCCAGCTCCGCATAGCTGATGCGCGGGCGCTGCATGCTCGTCAGCAGCATCAGCGACCGGTCGATGTCGTCGGGTTCCAGGTAGCCCGCGAGCTCGTTGCGCAACTCGGGGACGAAGTAGTCCGTCGAGTACAGCCGCAGGCCCATCTTCACCTGCTCAGGCCTCAGCGTCGCGTCCGCGCCGGCGTACTGCTGGATCTTGCGCAGGACCTGGACGAGGTCGCGCGGGATGTGGCGCGTGTGGTCGAGGATGAGCGTGCGCGTGTCCCGGTCGTCGATCCGCCGCGGGAAGAACTCCGCGAACACGTCCGCCGGGCGGCCCAGCGACCGCTGCGCGCGCAGCCGCACCAGTCGCAGCAGCCGCGTGCGCTCCGGATCCTGCGGGGCGTCGTACCACGTGAGGCTCACGGAGTCGTCCTGGCGGATCTTGTTGATGTTCGCGCCGGGGAGCCGGTCGAAGATGTCCGTCCGGCACAGGACGACGAACTTGAACGGGCAGCCTTCTCGCCGGAAGAACTGGTTGAGGTGCGAGCACTCGTGCATGAGCGCGGCGAGCGAGGCGAACTGCAGCTCCTTCTGGCTGACGATCGCGTCGAGTCCGTCGATGAAGACGACGTGCCGGCTTCGCGTCGGGAACGCCGCGACGGCGCTCCTGAGGGCGGCGACGATCTGCTGCATCTGGAGGTGGGGTGGGGAGGCCGTCCGCTCGGCCGCGTACTCGAAGACGTGCGGCACGGACGCCTTGAACGACTGCTTGGACGACGTCGTGACGAGGGTCGCGAGGTCGGCTCCCGGCATGAGCCCGAGTTGCTCGAGCGCGCGCACGACCTTCCGGTAGGCCGGAGGAGCGTCGGCCACGCCGGCCATGTCCCGCTCGAGCGACAGGACGAGCGCGACGAGCAGCAGCCACGCCCAGGCGATGGGATAGCGGACCTCGTGCTCCGCGTCGCCCCCTGCCACGGAGCGGAAATCGCCGTAGGAGAACCGGTCGAGCGTCGTGCTCGTGACGAAGAGGTCGGGCGTGCGCTCGGCCAGGAGCCGGGCGTGCTCCGCGAGCGCCGTCTTCCCCGAGCCCTTGTAGCCGAGGAAGAGGAACGGCGACCCCCGGAGCGCGGTGTCGCTCAGGTTGGCGTCGTCGAAGAAGCCGCTGAGAAGCAGGTCCGGCGCCTCCGCGCACTCCTTCTCCGCCGACGCGAACCCGAACTCGATGTCGGTGAAGCGCGGCGCCGTCACCGCCCGAGTCTACGGCGGCATGGCGTGTTCGCATGCGGACGCCGTCCGGCGCGCCGGGAATACCGGGCGGCGTCCGACATCCGGGGCAGTAGCAGGAATCGCCCACCGACCACGGTCACGAAAGGAGGCTCGGTGTGCACGACGTTCGGCTGCTTCGCCCGGAGCCCGTCGCATAGCCGGCGCGGCCGCAGCGAGGCTCCGGATCGGCTCGTCGCGGGAGACGCTGCTTGTGTCAGCGTGCACGGCGGCATGGCTGCCGGTCGGCGCAATGCCGACACCCACCGCCCGGCGGTGGCTTGTAGGACGAGGTGACGGTCGTCGCCCACCTCGTCGCCCGCGGACCCGGTCACGGGCCTTCGAGACTTCACCGGCACCCCGGCGCCGCCGGCCGGGGTGCCGGGCGCCGGCGGGTGCTCCGCCGGTGCGCTCGACGGCGAGATCTGGCGCCGCGACACCGCTAGACTCCGCGGCGCCCTCGCCGGAGTAGCTCAGTCGGTTAGAGCAGCGGAATCATAATCCGCGTGTCGGGGGTTCGAGTCCCTCCTCCGGCATCCGTTCTCAGGCCGAAAAGCCGCTCCAGCACCCGAGATCGGCCCGGTCGGCCTTGAAGTCGACCTGACGTACTTGTCGTCCTTGAAGAACCACGCCTTGTCGCGGTACGTCGCGCTGTTCGTCGCGAGCACCGCGTGGACGAGCCCTTCATCGGTTCCTGCATTCGAGCGCCTTTTCTCGATCGGGTTCAGCGGCGAGGCCGGCCGGCCGACCCTATCCCGAGCTGAGGACGCCGTCCCCGAATAACGTTCGTCGCGGCGACGCCGCGAGCGGGCGTCGGTACCTGATTCAAACCGGAGGTCCACCATGCTCGACGCGATGCTCGCGGGAGAGGGCAGGTACAAGGGGAAGGCCTACGCGTTCCGAAACGGCTCCTACGCGCGCTTCGACTGGGCGAAGGACCGATGCGACGACGCGTATCCGGCCGCCGTCGCCGCATGGCAGCTGCCCGGCGGGATGGTGAGCCGCATCGACGACGCCGTGTCGGGACGCGCGGCGTACGAGGGAAAGGCCTACTTCTTCGCGGGCTCCGAGTACGCGCGATACGACTGGACGGCGGACCGGATGGACCCCGGCTATCCGCAGCCGCTTGCGGCGTGGAAGCTGCCCCACCCGTTCGACCTGGGGATCGGGACGGCGGTCAACGGGCGCGGCGCGTACGAGGGCAAGGCGTACTTCTTCCGCGGCGACCAGTACGTCCGCTACGACTGGAGCCGCGACGGAGTCGACCCCGGATACCCCGCGCAGCTTTCGCTCTGGAAGCTGCCGGCGCCCTTCCACCTCGGCATCGACGGAGCGATCAACGGCGAGGCCGCCTACGCCGACAAGCTCTATCTCTTCAAGGGCGACCAGTACGTCCGCTACGACTGGAACGCCGACTCGCCCGACCCCGGCTACCCACAGCCGATCAGCCAGTGGACAGGCCTGGAGGAGCTCCTCGACGTCGGTGACGCCGCGGCACTGGCACTGCGGTGGATCGGTGCGATCGGCTCGCGCCTGACGAGCATTGCGAGCCTGTCCCCCGAGGACCTGGCGCTTGTCGACGACGCCCTCACGACGCACTTCCACGTCGACGCGACGACGCTCGCGCCGTACGTCGCGACCATCGTCGACACGTTCGGGAACGTGTCGTCCACGTTGACTGACATCGGCCGCGCGATGCGGTTCCGCACGGCGACCGACGCGCGAAACGACCGAGGCGCCATGGATCCCACCGGCGTGCCGTACCCGATGTACACCTTCGCCGGGAGCAGCATCAACGCGACGAGGACGTTCGCGGGGTTCGGTCCGAAGTGTCAGGCGGCCATGGTGCTGCACGAATGCGTTCACTACGTCGGCAGCAACCCGGACCATGCGTACGAGCACCAGCCCGCGTACTCGGCGCTCCCGCCCGACAAGGCGGTGCACAACCCCTCCAGCTACACGTGCTTCGCACAGCATCTCTTCTACGGCGCGGACGAGCGCTACGGCGCCGGACGGCCCAGCGAGTAGCCTGACGGCGGGAACACGTGGTCGACTCGGATTGGCTTCTGCTGATGCGGCGGATCGCGGGCGGCGCCTGCACGCCGTTCCTTGGAGCCGGCGCCTGCCACGGAACGCTGCCGGGCGGCTCCGAGGTCGCGGCGCGCTGGGCCGACGAGCACGCGTACCCGCTGGATGACGGTCACGACCTCGCCCGCGTCGCCCAGTACATCGGCGTCCGTCAGGACGACGCGATGTACCCCAAGGAGCTCATCAGCGCGGAGCTCGCGGGCGTCGGGCCCCCGGACTTCGACGATGAGCACGAGCCACACGCGGTGCTCGCCCGCCTGCCGTTGTCCATCTACATGACGACGAACTACGACGACTTCATGGCGGCCGCGCTTCGCCACGCCGGAAAGCAGCCGCGACGGGAGATCTGTCGCTGGAACGCGAGCCCGGCCGTTCGGGAGCAGCCGACGCATCTCGACGACGGCGCGCTGCCGCCGAGCGCCGCGAACCCGGTCGTCTACCACCTGCACGGCCACCTCGACGTCCCGGAGTCGCTCGTGCTGACCGAGGACGACTACCTCGACTTCCTCGTGGCCGTGTCGCGCGACGACGGCCTGCTACCGCACCAGATCCAGCGCGCGTTGGCCGGGACGTCGCTGCTCTTCGTCGGCTACCGGCTCAGCGACTGGGACTTCCGGGTCATCCATCGCGGTCTCGTGATGGCCGGCGAGCAGAGCCTGCGGCGCCTGAGCGTGACCGTGCAACTGCCGCGCGCCGACCCCGCGCGCGCGTACCTCGACAAGTACTTCGGCGCGATGAAGGTCCGCGTCTACTGGGGGAGCGCCACCGACTTCATGAGGGAGTTGCAGGCCCGCTGGCAGGCGTTCGCCGATGACTGAGCGGCCGAACGACGAGGGGCCGTACGTCGGCCCGCGTCCGTTCTATCGCACCGAGCGCGACGTCTTCTACGGTCGCGACCACGAGGCCCGCGCGCTGGCCTCGCTCGTCGTCGCCCACCGCGTCGTCCTGCTCTACGCCGCGTCCGGGGCGGGCAAGACGTCGCTGCTCAACGCCGGGGCGATTCCCGTGCTCGAGGATGAGGACGGCTTCGAGGTGCTGCCGCCGGTCCGTCTGCGCGGGCTGGCCGACGGCGGCGCTCCCGGCAACCCCTTCTTGGCGAACCTGCTCCACAACCTGGCGCGCGAGATGGGTGAGGAGCGGCCGAGCGCGTCCACGCTCGCCGACCTGCTCGCCGACCGCCCGCACGCCGAGGGCGACGACGGCCTGCCGGCCCCCCGCGCCATCGTCATCGACCAGATGGAGGAGCTGTTCGCGCTCTATCCGGAGCGCTGGCCGTGTCGGTCGGAGGTCTTCGGCGCGCTGCGCGAGGCGCTCGACCGAGACCCGCTGCTGCGCCTGGTGCTCGCAATCCGGGAGGACTACGTCGCGCAGCTCGATCCGTATGCCGATCTCCTGCCGACCCGTCTGCGCACGCGCATGCGACTCGAGCCGCTGCGACGCCCGGCAGCCCTCGCCGCGGTCGCGCGGCCGGTGGACGGCCGGTCGCGCTGGTTCGCGCCCGGCGTGCCGGAGCGCCTGGTCGACGACCTGCTGAGGATTCGCATCCATACGAGCGGCGACGACAACGTCGAGGTGATCGGCGAGTTCGTGGAACCCGTCCAGCTGCAGGTCGTGTGCCGCAGCCTCTGGTCGACGCTGCCGGCCGAGGCCGCCGAGATCGGCGAGGCCGAGCTCGCCCGCATGGGCGGAGTCTCCGACGTGCTGTCGCGCTACTACGGGGAGGCCGTCCGGGCGGCGGCGGCCGCGGGCAAGCTGCCGGAGCCGGATCTGCGCGAACGACTCGAGGCTGCGTTCGTCACGCCGGTGGGCACGCGGGGCACGGTGGTGGGCGCCGGCGAGCGCATCGCGGGGATTCCGGCGGCGGCGATCGCCGAGTTCGAGGCGCGGCATCTCCTGCGCGCGGAGTGGCGGGCAGGGGCGCGCTGGCTCGAGCTGGCGCACGACAGCTTGATCCGCCCGATCGTGACGTCGAACGCGGAGCTGCGTCGTCGCCGCGAGCGTCGGCGCGAGCGCCGACTCAAGCGGGCCGTCGCGGGCCTCGTCGCCCTCGCCGGCGTGCTTCTCGCGCTCCTCCTGCTTCCCGGAGACGAGCCGACCAACGCGCGGCCTCCCCTGATCAGCGTGGTCGAGGCCCGCGCGCCGCTCGCCGGTCTCAGGCTCGCGCGGACCCTCACCGCCTCCGGCGAGCCCGTGGCGATGCGGTCGGCGGTGGGCGGCCGTGTGCTCGTCGTCGGCGCGGGCGACGGTCGAATCAGGGTCTGGGACATCAACGCGGGCCGAGAGGTCGCGACGCTGGACTACGGCGACACGGGGCTCTCGTCCGTCGACGTCGACGAGAGAGGCACGCAGATCGTCGCCGCCGGTCGGCTTGGGCTCCGAAGGTGGAGGACGCAGGGGCTCGGCACGCGACCGCCCGGGGCCGTCGAGATTCGCCGGCGGCGGCTGCCCACCAACGACGACCTGCGCGCGGTCACGGCCGCCGCGTTGCCCGCCGATGCGCCGCGGTCCCTCGGACTCCCGGCCTTCCTGACCCTCTCCGAGGTCGCGGTCATCCGCAACGGCGTCGGAGAGCTCGAGAGCTATCCCGACGTGTTGCCCTTCGCGGGTCGCTCGCAGCGGCTCTTCTCGGGCAAGGTCGTGCGCATCGCCTACAGCCCGGCCCGAACCGCCGTCGTGGCGGTGGACGTGGACGGGGTCGCGCGGCTCCGCGAGGTCCGCCCCGACCGGAACGGCGTGCGAGCGCCGATCGGGAGGGAGCGCATCCTGAGCCCACCCGGTCCCCGCGCGTCCGTCGTGTCCGCCGTCGCGTTCGGGCGGAAGGGGAGGCTGATCGTGACCGCATCCGCCGACGGCGTCGCGCGCCTCTGGCGCACCCGCGGAGCCCGCCTCCTGAAGGCGCTGCCGCGCGCTCCGGCTCCGCTCCGCGATGCGGCCGTGAGTCCCGACGGGGCGCTCGTCGCGACGGCGGGCGCCGACGGCATGCTCCGCGTCTGGTCGACCGAAGGCCGGTCGGTAGCCGTGATCCGGGCCTCCCGCCGGCCGCTGTCGGCCGTGAGCTGGGGCGCCGCGGGGCAGGTCTTGGTGACGGCAGCATCGGACGCCGTCGTGAGGGTGTGGGCGAACCCGGCGGTCGATCGGCCGCTCGCCGCACGAACATGCTCGGCGGCGCAGTTCCTCCTGCCCGCGTCGCCTCGCGACGTCGGCGCGCGCGCGACCGACGGCAAGGCCTACATCACGTCCGTCTCCTGCCCGGCCGGTCCCGGCGAGGTCATCCATGCACCGGAGGCCGGGACGCTCACGACTGCGTGCGGCCCGCGTTCGCAGCCGCGCGTCGCGCTGCTCGCGACCGGCGGCCGCTGCTGGGTGTTCCGCGGCGGGCGCCCCGTCGGACGACGCCGCCACGTCGAGGCGGGCGCGGAGATCGGCCGGGTCGAGCGGGCGGATCCCGAGGGCGTTCGGATCGAGCTCTGGGAGCATGCCCGCAGCCGCCGCCGGGTGGGCAACGCGTGGAACCCGATGCTCTTCCTCGACGTCCGTCCGGCCGCGTCGCCCGCATACCCGGGCGACGCCGCACCGAGGGCGCGGATCGCGCGCTGGATGGGCAGGAAAGCGCAAGCCGTCGGGCTGCCGCCGGAGCTGCCGGTGGTGGCGGCCTTGGTCTCGAGCGGCCTGCGCAACCTGTCCGGCGGCGACCGCGACAGCGTGGGCTACTTCCAGATGCGGCTGAGCATCTGGAACTTCGGGGCCTACGCCGGCTTCGCGAAGCGCCCCGATCTCCAGCTGCGATGGTTCACGGACCAGGCCAAGCGCGTCCGTGAGCGCGATGTGGCCCTCGGTCGGGACCCGTTGCAACGACCGGAGTGCTACGGCTCCTGGGCGGCCGACGTCATCATCCCGGCTGAGCGGTTCCGCGCTCGCTTCCAGCGGCAGCTCGGGCAGGCGCGTGGGCTGCTGGGCCTGCCGCGCGGCCGCATCCCCTCCCTGTCGGCGTGCACTCCGCCTCCTCAGCCGACGGCGGTTGGTTGAGCCGAGTCGGCCGGGCTCGTCGTGGACGAGCTCGCGCCCCGGGGGGCGTCGCGTCAGAACACGATCGTCCATCCCTCCCGGTGGGCCTGCTCGCCCGTGTACGAGACGCCGTCGACCTTGAGCGCGTCGGCGTCCAGCACCGTGATGGCGCCGCCTCCGTTCCCGAGCTGCACGTCGGGCGGGAGCGGCCACCGGGAGCGTCTGGCCCGGGGCAGCGTGCCGGCCGGGACGGGAGCGCTCTGCTCGGGCCGGTCGGCGAGCCGCCGACCGCTGAGGTCGACCGGCTCGGGAGAGGCGTTCGGCAAGACGACGCGCTGCGCCTCCGGGGCAGGGCCGGCGGGGTTGACCTCGAAGGCCGGTGCCGTGGCTCGTGCGAGCTCTTCAACGCCATCGCCACCCCCGCTCGTTCGCGTTCACGCCGCGAACTCCCGCGCGATGATCCGCTCGAGGTCGGGCATCGGGCCGATCTTGTCCGAGACGAGGAACGTGTCCGTGCCGTTCTCAACGTCCTGAAGCAGGAACCGCATTCGCGCCGCGTCGAGGCGACCCGGCGCGCCCAGCGGCGTCAACAGCGTCCGCAGGTGCTGGATGAGGACGCACACCCCCGCGACGATCGCCGCCGCGCCCGACGTGCCGCCGAAACCGTGGCGGCCCGGCAGGTACTCCTTGTCCGGATCCCAGTAGGCGTCGCCGGCGTGCGGCGTGTCGTACGAGCCGGTGGTCGCGATCCGGTCGCCCCAGGCGTGGCAGTCGACGCGCGACCCGTAGTTGGAGCGGGGAAGGCGGCCGTGCGGGACCGCGGGTGTGCAGGCCCCGACCATGATCGCCCCGGAGTCCTCGAACTCGAGCGGCAGGTCCCGGTTGAGGGTCGCGACGCCGCGCGCGTCCCGGTACTGGTCGAGATCCAGGCCGCCGTTGCCGGCGGCTTCCACGACGACGATCCCGAGCTTCGTCGCCAGGCGGATCGCCTCGAACACGCACCGCTCGACCTCGATCGGCAGCACGCGCTCCACGCCGCCGTTCACGGACGGCTTCTGCACCTCGAGCAGGAGAACGTCGCCGTCGCCGAGCCGCAGCGCCGCCGACCCGATCGCCTCGGCGATCCGGCAGCGCCGCCGCACGCCCGCGCGCTCCGCCCAGGAGATCACGTTGGCGGTGCAGCCGGGGGCGATGCCGACGACGCCGACGCCGTTGTCGACGCCGACGATCTCGCCGAGCACCGCCGTGCCGTGGAAGTGGCTGCTGGGCTCGTTGACGCCGGCGAGCAAGGCGATGCCGCGCGGCAGGTCCTCGTGCGCGAGGAACCACCCGAGCTCGATGTCGATCAGCGAGACGCCGCTGCCGTCGGCGCCGCGCGCCCACGCCGCGGCGACGCCGATGCCGGTGGGCGCCGCCTCGAGGTAGCGCTGCTCGGCGAACCGGGGATTGGTCGTCCCGACGACCAGCGGGTCGGAGGGGATGTCGGCGACGTAGGCGTACTCCACCAGCCCGGGGATCTGGGCGAGCACCTCCGCGACGGCCTGCGGATCGACGCCGTCGGGGCAGTCCACCTCGACGAACGCTTCCAGGTTCGGCGGCCGGTACTCCGGATCGCGCTCCTGCGCCCGCGCCACGAGCTGTGCGAGGTCCTCGGCCGGGATCGCCCCGAACGACCGCCGCACCGCGGCGCCGCCCAGGGCCTCGACGGCAGCGGCCACGCCGGGGACCGCCCCGAACGGATCGAGCACCGACGCAAGCTGACCGAAGTCGAGGTCGACGCCGACCGGGAGCGGCGCGCCGATCTCGTCGACGAGCTTCACGACCACGCTGCGGAGCCACTCCGGCGGCACCTCCTCGCCCTCGACGCGCACCCACTCGACCGGATCCCAGCGGATGACCCCGAACTCGAACGTGTTCATCCGGCCGCCGACGACGTCGGGGTCGTCGGTCTCGTCGGAGGTCGGATACCCCACCTCACTCTGCTCGGCGCCGATCTCGAGGTACGTGTCGAGGATGGCGCCGTAGCACGCGAACGGCGTCCCGACGCGCGGGTGCCAGTAGATCCGCCCGTACTCGTACTGCTGCATCCGGCCGCCGTCGTAGAGGTCGGCCTCCGGGCCCAGCGGCTCCCCCAGGCTCAGGCCTTCGGCGACGAGCTCGGCGTAGCGCTCCTCGATGACGGTCATGTCAGAAGAGGACCTGCTCCTCCTCCGTGGCCGCCGACCCGGAAACCGTCACCGCGCCGGTCGACAGGTCGCAGCGCAGCGTCCCGTACTCGAAATCCGAACGGCGGAACCCGGGCTCGTCGTCGTGCTCGTCGGTGACCGGGAAGCCCAGCGCGCCCTGCGGCCATCCGCGCTCGAGGTACTCGCTGTGGATGTTGCCGTGGACCTCGGAGGCGCCGAAGCCGCGCTTGTAGAAGATCGCCCCGAGCGTGCCGTCGATGTCGGCGATGCGCGCGACGCCGGGTGTGCGGTCCAACGGCACGGCGCCCACGGTCGGGTCGGGCACGACGGACAGACCGGTCGCCTGCAGCTCCGCCACCTTGGCGTCGATGGCGGCGACGGCCTCGTCGAGGAGCACGCAGTGGCGGTCCAGCCTGCGCAGCGTCCGCGGGCCCGCGAACCCGTCGAAGAAGCCGGTGGGCGCTCCCGGGGGGAAGCGGATGTCGTAGTGCCGCTTGTAGGCGAGCACCGTCTCATCGGTCCGCGAGCCGTAGACGCCGTCGACGAACGCCCCCTCCTGCTCGACCGGCGGCGTGATCCGATACGTCCAGCCGAGGTCAAAGAGGGCCTTCTGGACGCGCATGACGCTGTCGGGCGGACTTCCCGGCTGAAGCCTCTCCGTCCCGGTGTCCGGGTCGTTGAGGATCGCTTCGAGCACCGGGTCGCCGGCGAATCTGGGTGAGTGGAAGTCGAGCGCCATCGCGTTCCTCGGTCCAAGTGGAGTGGCGACCCTATCCGCGCGCGACATCGCGCCGCCTGCATGTCGCTGCGCTGACATACCGGAATGATGCTCGGCGTGTCGGAACCACACGGTGCTCGGCTGTTCGCGTCCGTGGCGGGCAATGTGTCCGCATGCGAACACCGCGACCCCGGACCGAATCATCGGACTGCGAGCCGACGCGCAACTGCGCAGCCCGACCCGGCGTAGCTTGCAACGGTGCCGAGATGTGCCGTGTGCGGGGACTTTGCCGCGGACGACCGCCATCCGTCGCCGTCGCGCTCCGCGGCTCCGCCGTTCCGGCGTGGTTGACAACCCCGGCGCGGCGACAAGAACATCGCGCCGCACCCACGACGACAGGAGGCGGCGCCGTGAGCGGGTCGGTGCGGGAAGAACATCGCGTGACGAGGCGGGGGTAGGGGCGGCGATGCCACCCGTCGCCGCGCCCGACCAGCTCGCCGACGCCCTGCAGCAGCTCGTCAGGCAGGCAGTCGACGAAGCCGCGGAGCAGGCCCCAGCCCCCGGCCGCCTGACCGAGATCGTGGACGACGCCCTGCAGGAGGGCCAAGAGGCCGTCCAGCTCGCAGGCGAGCAGCTCGAGCGGCTCAAGGACCAGGCGGTCCACCCCGACTGGCTCAGCCTGCTGACCTTCGCGCTCGTCCGCGCGGTCGAGCTCGCAAACGACCCGCACCTGACCGTGGTCGCCTACCCGCCGAGGGACACGGCATGGAGCCGCGGCGTGGCGCTCCGCTACGCGCAGCCCCTGCCGGACGGGGACGAGGCCGTCGTCACGCTCGCCCTCCTGATCGGCGATCCGGACAAGAAGCATGGCGTCGCGCTGCGGGTCAAGCACAAGCCGACCGTCGACTTCGCGGCCGGCCCTGCCCGCATCCGCGTCAGCGGCGACGGCGCCGACGGCGAGTGGCTGATCGCGTTCGGCGCGGGGGTGCCGGCGCCGACGGGCCTCACGGCGCTGGACGTCGACGTGCGCTTGCTCGACCCCTTCGTCAGGATCGAGGACGGCGGCCTGCGGATGGGGCTCGGCGTCCCACGGGTGACGGCGAGCGTTCGGGTCGGGACGCAGGGAGCGGCGTTCACGTGGTCTCTCGACGTCGCGCTCGAAGGCGGCGGCACGGCCGCTCCCGCCGGCGCCCACGCCTCGATCGACTTCCGCGCGTTCCTGGGCGACGCCCTCGCGCAGATGGTGCAGATCGAGCCCATCGCCTACAGCCCGATCCTGCGGCTGCGGCCGGGCGTCGCCCCGACGTTCGACCTCCGCCACGGGGAGCGGACATGAGCGACGCGTTCCGACTGTCGACCGACCTCGCGGTCGCGCCCGGCCCCGGGCTCGACCCACTCGTCCGCGTCGACGTCCTCGCCGCGGCGGGCCTCGACATCCCCGGCCTCAAGCTGACCGTCGACGGCATCGCCGTCGGCGTCGGCCTGCGGCTCGACAAGGGCCGTCAGGGCAACCACAAGGCGATCGAGGTCGTCGAAACGTTCAAGCCGCCGACCGGCGCCGGCGCAGAGGTCACGCTCCCGGCCATCTCGGGCGGCGGCTACCTCGCCAGGGAGAAGCACGACCTCCGCGGCGTCCTCGCGGCCGATCTCCACGTCGTCCGCATCACCGGCTTTGGGCTCCTGGGCCTCGAGGATCCGCCCTCGCTGCTCGTGCTCCTGGCCGGCGAGTTCCGGCCGGGGATCCAGCTGTCGTTCGGCTTCACGCTCGTCGGCATCGGCGGCATCCTCGGCATCAACCGCCGCGCGGACAGGAACGAGCTGGCCGCGGCCGTGTCGTCCGGCGACCTCGGCAAGCTGCTGTTCCCGCGCGATCCCGTCGCCGAGGCGCCCCGACTGCTGTCGACGCTCGACCGCTGCTTCCCGAAGCAGCGCGGCGGCCTGGTCGCAGGCCCGTTCGTGAAGATCGGCTGGGGCACCCCGACGATGCTCGCCGCCACGCTCGGGGTGATCGTTTCGACCGCGGACGGCGGCGTGATCATCGTCGGCCGGATGGCGCTGACGCTCCCGTTCGAGGACGTCCCGCTGATCCGCCTGCAGATGATCGTGCTCGGGACGATCGACGCCAACGGCGTGGCCATCGACGGGTCGCTCGTCGACTCGCACGTCGTCGGCATCGCGGTCGAGGGCGACCTCCGGCTGCGCATGCTCACCGGCGGCAAGGGGTTGTTCGCGCTCTCGGCCGGCGGGTTCCATCCGGCCTTCCACCCGCCGGACGGGATGAGCGGGATGCGCAGGCTCGCCGCCGAGGTGTCGCCGGGCGCGCTGATCCGCCTGCGGCTCGAAGCGTATGCCGCCATCACGACCTCCTCCCTGCAGTTCGGCGCGCGCGTCGAGGTCAGCGTCGGCATCGACGGCTTCGGCATTCACGGCCACGCGGGGTTCGACGCGCTGTTCGTGACGGAGCCGTCGTTCGGGTTCGTGGCGAGCCTCACCGCCTCGGTCAGCGTGGAGTGCGCCGACTTCAACGTGTGCAGCATCGACCTCTTCGCCGAGCTCGCCGGGCCGTCGCCTTGGCGCGTGAAGGGGCATGCCCACATCTCGATCCTCTTCTGGGACGTCCCGATCGACATCCCCGAGATCACGTGGGGCGGCGACCCGGAGTCCCTCCCGCCGGCGCGCGATCCGCTCGTCGCGCTCATGGGCGCGATGAGGGATCCGGCCAACTGGCACGCGGCGTCGGCCCGCGTGCCGCACCTGGCGATGCTGCGGCCCGGCGTGACGGAGAAGACGACGGCGCTGCATCCGCTCAGCGCGGTCGAGTTCCGGCAGCGCACCGTGCCGCTGTGGACGGAGCTCGAGCGCATGGACGGCGTCGCCCTCGCCAAGCCCACGACGATCTCCCTCGAGGGCTCCGACGGCACGCGGGTGTCCGAGGGCTTCGTGCCGTCGCAGTTCTTCGCCCTCAAGGCGGACGAGCAGCTCGCGGCGAGCACGTTCCGCGACCTCCCCGCCGGCCTGGCGCTGGGGGCCGCCGCGCACGTCCCGCGTGCGGCGGAGCCGGAAGTCGCCGTCGAGCGCAAGCTCGAGCACGAGCAGAAGGTCCTCGCGAAACAGCGCCCACGCGTGAAGGGGTTCCTGCGCCTACCGGTCGAGGCCGGTCTCGGGCTTTCCACGCTGCGCTTCGCGCAGGAGCAGCCCCCGCGACCGGCGCTGGTCAAGCTCGTCGACGAGCCCCCGGTCGTGGCGACGACCGCGGGAATGGAGCGCGACGCGCGGTTCGCCGGCCTGACGAGCGTCGACGCCGTCCGCGCCGCCTCCGTGACCGAGGGCGTGCAGCTGGCGGCGGCCTGGGAGGTGGCACAGCCGTGACGGCGATGAGCTACTGGTTCGTGCCCTACGCGCGTCGCGGCGCAGCCGCGTCGATCACCGGCGCCCGCGACGACGGACGGGCTTCGCTCGAGCAGAAGCTCACGGCGACGGCGCAGGAACGCGAGGGTGACTCGCGGTCGGACTCGCACACCCAGACCCTGACGGTCCTCGGCCCGGGTGACGTCGTCGGCATCGACCCAACCCAGGTGCTCCGCACGTCGCCCCGTGCGGGCGACCAGAACACCGAGCCCAACTACCTCGCCGCGGTCGAGTTCGCCCATCCCGACCTGCCGTGGCTCTTCAGTCCGTACGGTCCTGACGACACGCGCCGTCTGCCGCCGTGGATCGCGCTCGTCGTCGTGGAGGAGCCGTCCGGCTCGCCGCGCGTGCAATCGCTTCCGGGACACCCGAACGCCGTGCTGGTGGCGAGCGGCGCCGAGCTGCCCGACCCGGCCGAGGCGTGGGCGTGGGCCCACGTCCAGGTCGTCGCCGACGGCCGCGCCGCCGTGGACGACGCGCTCGAGCGCCCCGCGGCGCATGACACCGTGGTCCGCGCGCGGCTGGTCTCCCCGCGCCGTCTGCAACCGAGCCGGAGGTACGTCGCCTGCGTCGTGCCGACGTACGAGGACGGGCGGGTGGCCGGCCTGGCGCAGCCCGCAGGCTCCGCTTCGGCCGCGCACGCGGAGCCGCAGGGGGTGCGCACCGCGCCGCGGCCCGAGGACCTCGCTTGGAGCCCCGCGGACGCCGAGGTGACGCTGCCCGTCTTCCACCATTGGCGCTTCGCGACCGGACGGACGGGCGACTTCGAGTCACTCGCCAGGCGGCTCAAACCCGTCGAGCGCGAGCTGCAGGGAAAGCTCGGCCGGCGGCGCGTGCTTCTAGACGCCCGCGCCTCAGGCGTGCAGCCGGCCGCCGCTTCGCCGGCCTTCGCGCCGGTCACCGTCAACGTTTCGACCGCCATCGCGGCGATCGACCCGGACCCGCCCGTCGCCCTGCCCGACGAACTGCCGCGGCGGCTCAAGCAGGTCGTCGACCGTCCTGTGCGTCTGCGGGAGCAGGGCGCGCGCGCCGCCGTCGCGCCGCCCATCTACGGCCAGTGGCACGCCGAGGCGCCCACGGTCGACTCGACGCCCGAGTCGCCCGACGTCGGCGCCCGCGACGACGCGCCGTGGCTGACCGAGCTCAACACCAGGCCGGGGCCGCGCGCCGTCGCCGGGGTGGCGACGCGCGTCGTCCAACAGGACCAGGAGCCGTTGATGGCCGACGCCTGGAACCAGCTGGAGGCCGTCGTGGCCGCCAACCGCCGTGCCCGCTGGGGGCAGCTCTTCCAAACGGCGAGCGTGCAGCTCCACGAGCGCCGGCTGCAGCCGCGGCCCGCTCCGACGCTGCTGCGCACGACCTCCGTCGCGCTGTCGCGCGTCCTCGCCGCGCCCGGCACCACGGTCGCGGCGCAGATCGACCGCACCGCGATGCCGCCGTCGACGCTCGGCGCGGGCTTCGTCCGAACGGCGCGCATCGCCGCCCGCGCGGCGGGACAGCGCGCCGCGGCCGCGGCCGCCGCGTCGATCGCGTCGCCCCTCCTCACCGGACGGGCGCACGTGGGGCCTGACCGCTTCGGCGCAGCGGCCGATCGGATCTCGTCGCAGGAGCTCGGCGCCCTCCTCGCGCGGGCGGGCGTGGGCGATCGCGTGGCCGAGTCGAGCGGCCTGACGTTGGACGACCATGTCGCGCTCGTCGAGCGCCTTCCCGAGCTCGTCCGCGAGGTCGACACGGCGCTTCGCACACCGGTCCCGGAGCCGCAAGAGGAGCCGACCGGGCTCGGCAAGAAACCCGGCAAGGACGGGACCGTCGTCAAGGTCACGAAGCCGTGGAGTCCCGACGAGGCAACCGGCATCGAGTTCAACCCCTCGTGGATCCCGAAGGGCCCACCGGACACCGGGTCGGCAATCCACGCCGCACATGGGCTCCCTGGCGGTCATGGGACGCGTCTCTCGCTCCGGGGGAACCGGGCCTCGCAGGCCCGCCAAGCCGCGCAACAGGTCCTGCAGCTGGCCGACGACGGGCAGGTGCAGCTCTCGCCCGAGATCGTGAGCGCGCTGATGGAGGCGCAGTCAGCCGAGGCGGACGGCACCGTCAAGCTGTCGCCGGCCGCGGTCGGCGCGATCAACGCGGGCATCAGCCGCGGCGACGTCGTGGGCGTGGGGCCGTTCGACGCGTCCTCGGGTGCGCTCGAGCTGAGCAACGCCACTTCGGCGGCCATCGACCGTCTGCGGCTCGCCGGAGACGTCCAGACGACGGTCGCGGCGGCCGCAACCCGCGCCGTCGAGCTCGAGAGCGCGGCGCTCGCCCAGTTCCACATCGACGAGCCGATCGTCCCCGAGGCGCTCGCCGAGGTGCCCGAAGCTCGCCTTCGCGCGGCGGTGGAGATCGTCTCTGCCATGCACGAGCAGCTCACGCCGCCGGCGGAGCGACTGGCGCCGCCGCCCGTCACCGCCCTCGACCCGGAGGCGCTGAAGACGCGCGTGCTCGAGTTGCTGGAGCCTCGTCG
>Ga0196962_10000320_pt1 | contig 22196 bp, 19 predicted proteins | sample S3v_20metaG_FD_183186 | JGI IMG/M metagenome (GOLD analysis project Ga0196962, IMG submission 183186) | Soil microbial communities from Anza Borrego desert, Southern California, United States - S3+v_20 | ecosystem: Environmental > Terrestrial > Soil > Desert | place: USA: California | collected...
CCCCCGCGCGCGGCCCTGTTTCAAATCTGTATGCCGCGCACCTTCTCGGTCTTCCTTGCTTTGGCGGGGGCGGCGAGGACGGCGGAGTCCTGCTCGCGGTGCTCCTGCTCCTCGCGCGTGTGCCAGCGCGCCCACTCGGCGGGGGCGTCGAAGGTCTCGCCGCCGTGGCGCGTGAGGCGCGGGCGGATGCGGCACATGACGGGCGTGTTGACGCCGACGCCGGAGATGACGGCCTGCCCCTTCGTCAGCGCGGGCAGCTCGGCGAGGAGCTGCCGGCCCGCGCCCTCGACCGACTTGGCGACCGTGTCCTGATCGATGGGGTTGACGATGCGCATGATGACCTGCGTCATGCACTGCGAGAGCACGTCCTGATCGAGCTTGCCGGGCCGCTGCGTAATCAGCCCGATGCCGACGCCGAACTTGCGCCCCTCGGAGAGAATCTGCTTGAGGACGTTGGTGGAGACGACGGTCTGCCCCGCGGGCGCGAAGCGGTGCGCCTCCTCGAGCAGCGTGAAGACGGGGTAGGGGAGGAAGCTGTCGGAGTGCGGGTCGGCCTCGCCGCGCACCGTCGCCATGCGCGCCTTGTTGACGCGGCGGAGCAGGGTGGCGACGACCACCTGCTGCTCGTTCTGCTCGATGTCGGAGAGTTGCAGCACGGTGCAGCGGCCGGGCCGGAAGAGGTCTGAGAGCGGGATGTGCTCGGAGTCGGAGAAGATCGAGCCGGGGCGGTCGAAGCGGTTGTCGAGCCGCCACAGGAGGCCCTCGATGGAGCTGGCGTTGCCGCCGCCGCCGCGCTCCTCGTCGCCGTACTTCTCCTGCGTCACGGCGTCGCGCAGGTCGTGGTAGCCCCACAGGCCGCGCGCCCCCCGGTCGCCCGCCGTCAGCCGGCGGTAGGCCTGCGAGAGGAAGTGGAGCATCTTGTCCGAGGTGCCCTCGGGCAGGAGGTACTTGATGTCGGCCTCGGTCAGCGACGAGAAGCGGACGCGGACGCGGTCGTGCGTGAAGATTTTGACCTCGGGCGCGTAACCGTCGCGCGCGTCGCCGAAGCGCGCGTCGTCTTCGATGGAGCGCAGCGTGTCGTACTCGCCGTGCGGGTCTACGACGAGCGTGGCCGCGCGGTTGTGCGGCATCATCAACTCTTCGACGAGGACGCCGGCCGTGTACGATTTGCCCGCGCCGGTCGAGGCGAGGATGGCGAGGTGCGTCGAGACGACCTCGCGCACCGAGAGCACGACGGGCACGGCCCCGGCCTCGCGCGTCAGGAGGCTACCGACGTGCGCCGCGCCCACGTCGCCCGCGCGCCTCGCCGAGAGCACGCCGGCCAGCGTCTCGGACGAGGCGAGGCGGACGGGGTCGCCGGGCTGCGGCGGGATGCGCGGGTTGACGAAGTCGCCCAGCTGCCGGCTGAAGTAGCCGATGGTTTCGACCGTGATCTCGTAGAGCTCGCAGCCGTCGCCGTCGAGCCCGATGAGCGAGGAGATGAGCGCGGGCGGCGTCTCCGGGTCGGAGAGGAAGGCGTCGGGGAGGTTGCGCACGAGGCGGCGCGCGGTGACGTTGCCGAGGATGCGCCGCTCCTCCGCGCCGTCGCGGGCCGCGTAGTAGACGAACTCGCCGATGCGCGCGCGCACCGGGTCGGCCGTGATGAACAGGTACTCGTGCGGGCGCTCGCCCGGCCCCTTCACCGTGCCCGCGAGGGCGTCCGTCACGTGGTCTTTAACTTCCATGAGTGAGCAACTGAGTCAGACTAAAGGGAACCGGCCGGGTCGGACGGCGGCCGCTTGCGCGCGAGTATAGCACGCGCGGCGAATGGGCGGGCTAGTCTCCAATTTTCGAATCAAGCCGTCACCTGAGCAGGTCTCGGGCGACCGATTGGCCGCCGTCGTTGGGGGCGGGGTCGAGGTCGAGGACGCGGGCGAGGACGTTGTAGACGTGGACGTTGGCGAAAGGCTCGGCGAGTTTGCGGCGCTTGAAGGCGGGGCCGTGGGCGACGAAGAGGGCGCGCATGGAGGCGAGGGCGTTGTCGTAGCCGTGCGAGCCTTTCGGCTTGCCCAACTCGCCGCGCTCCCTGAGGTTTTCGAGGCGGCGGCGCGTCGTCAGCGTCCAGCCCTCGGCGGGGAGGACGAGCAGCGGCGCGACGCGCGGGCCGTCGCCGTAATGCAGCCGCGCGGGGAGTTCCGACTTGCGGTAGACCCGCGCCTGCGGCGGGAGCCCTTTCTTGAGGGCGGCGTAAATCTCCCCCTCCCTGCCGGCGCGCGGGAAGATGCTGACGATCTCGGGCGTCCAGAAGACGCGCTCGGCCGCGGCCGTGTCGAAGATTTCGTCGAGCACGACGGCGTCGGCGAGGTCGACGGCGGCCATGCCGTGGTCGGAGACGACGACGAGGTTGACGCGGCCGAAAATCCCGCGCGCCTTCAGGCCGCGGACGAGGCGGCCGAGCGCGGCGTCGAGGCGGGCGACCGCCGCGCGCGTCTCTTCCGAGTCGGGGCCGAAGGCGTGGCCCGCGTCGTCGGCGTCGCTGAAGTAGAGGCTCAGGCAGGTCGGGCGCTCGGCCGGCGGCAGGTCGAGCCACGAGAGGATGAGGTCAACGCGCGCGGCGTTCGGCATCTTCTCGTCGTAGCGCCGCCAGTAGGTCGGGCGGCGGCCCGCGATCTCGGCCTCGGTGCCGGGGAAGAAGACCGAGGCCGACTTCTGGCCCTGCTTCTCGGCCGTGACCCAGATCGGCTCGCCGAGCCACCAGCGCCCGTTCTCGACCTCGGCGCGGTCGGCGAGCGTGAAGACGGCGCGGAAGCCCGCGTCGTAGATGTTGTTTTCGACGATGCCGTGGCGCTGCGGGTAGAGGCCGGTGGCGATGGTGTAGTGGTTCGGGTAGGTCTTGGTCGGGAACGACGGCGTCATCCAGCGCGCGCGGACGCCGGCGCGCGCGAGCGCGCCGAGGTTCCGCGGCCTGTACTTCGCAAGGTAGTCGTGGCGGAAGCCGTCGAGCGAGACGAGGATGACGGTCGGCCGCAGGTTCTTAATCTGACTCGCGCGGGCGCGGGCGGCGGCCGGCGCCGGCAGCAGCAGCAGGGCCGAGAGCAGGAGGCGGGCCGCCTTCGCCTTGAAGCTTCCTTTCATACCGTGGGCCTGCCGGCGGGCCTCAGCCGAAGAAGCGGCCGACGGTCTCAACCACGTAGGCCTGCTGCTCCGCGGTCAGCTCCGGGTAGATCGGGAGCGCGAGGGTTTCGCGGGCGGCGCGCTCGGCCTCGGGGAAGTCGCCCTCTTTGTAGCCGAGATGCGCGAAGCACTCCTGCAGGTGGAGCGGCACGGGGTAGTAAATCTTCGTGCCGACGCCGTGCTCCCCGAGGTGCGCCATGAGCGGGTCGCGGCGCGCCGCGGGGACGCGGACGACGTACTGGTGGAAGATGTGGCGCGCGCCGGGGCTGACGAAGGGCGGCGTGACGAACTCGGTCAGGCCCGCCTCTTCAAAAAGCCGCGTGTAGGTTTCGGCGCGCGCGCGCCGCGCCTCCGACCACGAGTCGAGGTGCGGGAGCTTGACGCGCAACACGGCCGCTTGCAGCGTGTCGAGGCGGCTGTTGAAGCCGACCTCCCGGTGATAGTACTCGGTCGCGCCGCCGTGCGCGCGCAGGCGGCGCAGGCGCTCGGCCGTCGGCCCGTCGCCGGTCGTCACCAGCCCCGCCTCGCCGGCCGCGCCGAGGTTCTTCGTCGGGTAGAAGCTGAAGCAGCCGGCCGCGCCGACCGCCCCGGCGCTGCGCCCTTGATCCTCCGCGCCGATGGCCTGCGCCGCGTCCTCGACGACTAAAAGATTCCGGCGCGCGGCCGCCTTCAGAATCCCTCCCATGTCGGCGCACTGGCCGTAGAGGTGGACGGGCAGGACGGCGCGCGTGCGCGGGGTGACGGCCTCCTCGACGCGGTCGGGGTCGAGGTTGAAGGTGCGCGGGTCGATGTCGGCGAAGCGCGGGCGCGCGCCCGCGAGGGCGACGGCCCCCGCGGTGGCGAAGAAGGTGAAGGGCGTCGTGACGACCTCGTCGCCGGGGCCGATGTCGAGCGCCATCAGCGCCAGCCGCAGCGCGTCCGAGCCCGAGCCGCAGCCGACGGCGAACTTCGCGCGCGTGTAACGCGCCAGCTCCGCCTCCAGCTTCCCCACGTCCTCGCCCAGAATGAACTGCTGCGAATCGAACACGCGCTCGACGGCCGCGCGCAGCTCCTCGCGCAGCGCCGCGTGCTGCCGCTTCAGGTCGAGCAGAGGGACTTGCATCTTTTCCGCGGTTCGGCTCATAGACCTCACGGGGCGTCGGGTACGGGATGGCGGGGCCGGCCGGGGCCATTCGCCCTCATCGCCCTTCACCCGTCGTCAGAGTTTGATCCAGCGGCCGCCGTCGTTGATCGACTGCTGGGCGGCTTCGAGGAGGCGGACGACGCGGAGGCCGGCCGCGCCGTCGGAGACGGAGGGGCGCGAGTGGCTGATCGAGTCGAGGAACTCGGCGACGACGTAGCGCAGCGCCTCGGTCGAGTCGAGCTTGGGCACCCAGACGTCGCCCGTGCGGTAGCTGACCAGCGTCTTGTAGGTCTCCTCCTCGGTGAGCGCGCGCTCGTTGCGCGTCACGCCGCTGTCGTAGACGCGGATCTTCTCGGTCGGCTCGATGTCGTCGTAGACGATCATGCGGCGGCGGCCGGCGATGAGCGTGCGGCGAATCTTGACGGGCGAGAGCCAGTTGAAGTGGAAGTTGGCGATCAGCGAGTCGTCGAAGCGGAGCTGGACGTAGGCGATGTTCTCCAGCCCCGGCTCGATGTGGCAACTGCCCGTGGCCGTGAGCGCCGTGGGCGTGCGGCCGACGACGTGGTCCATGATCGAGAGGTCGTGCGGCGCCAAGTCCCAGACGACGTTAACGTCGTGCTGGAAGAGGCCGAGGTTGATGCGGACGGAGTCGAAGTAGAGCAGGTCGCCGACCTCGCCCGCGGCGACCAGCTCCTTGATCCGGCGCACCGCGCCCGTGTAGATGAAGGTGTGGTCGACCATCAGCGTGAGGCCGCGCCGCTCGGCCAGCGCGATCAGCTCCTCGGCCTCGCGGGCGCTCGCGGTCAGGGGCTTCTCGACGAGGACGTGCTTGCCGGCTTCGAGGGCGCGGCGGGCGAAGGGGTAGTGGGTGGCGACGGGCGTGGCGATGACGAGGGCGTCGAGGCGCGGGTCGTCGAACAGCTCGCCGCAGTCGGCCGTGGCGCGCGCGGCCGGGTAGCGGCGCGCGACCTTCTCCAGCCGCCGCGCGTCGCGGTCGCAGACCCAGCGCAGCTCCGCCGCCTCGCTCTCGGCGAAGTTGCGGATCAGGTTCGGCCCCCAGTAGCCGCAGCCGATAACGCCGACGGAGATGGGCATAAGAAAGGGTAGACGGTAGACAGTAGTCAGTAGCCAGTAGACAGTAGAAAAGAGCTTCGGTATCGAGCCGTCAGCGTGTCGGCGTCAACAGCCTCGGCGCGGAGCGCCTGCTGGCTACTGACTACTGACTACTGACTACTGTCTACTGACTACTGTCTACTCATTACTGCGCTTTCAATCGCCTCGGCGACGCGCGCGAGTTGGGAGTCGGCCAGCTCGGCGTACATCGGGAGCGAGAGGACGCGGCGCGCCTGCCGCTCCGCCTCGGGGAAGTCGCCTTCGCGGTGGCCGAGCGCGGCGTAGGCGGGTTGCAAGTGGACGGGCACGGGGTAGTGTATGCCGGTCTGGACGCCCGCCTCGCTCAGGCGTTTCTGCAACTCGTCGCGCGCGCCCGATTCGACGACGAAGAGGTGGTAGACGTGCCCGCCCGCGGGCGCTTCGGCCGGGAGCCGGAGCGCGCCGGCCCCTTCGAGCGGGGCGAGCAGCTCGCGGTAGCGCGCGGCGTGCGCGCGCCGCCGCTCGTTCCACGCGTCGAGGTGGCAGAGCTTCACGCCGAGCACCGCCGCCTGAATGGCTTCGAGGCGCGAGTTGTAGCCGACGATCTCGTGCCGGTACTTCCGCGGCGAGCCGTGGTCGCGCAGCAGGCGGAGGCGGCGCGCGACCTCCGCGTCGTTCGTCACGACCGCCCCGCCCTCGCCGTACGCGCCGAGGTTCTTGCCGGGGTAGAAGCTGAAGCAGCCGGCGCGGCCGAGCGTGCCGACGCGGCGGCCCTTGTAGAGCGCGCCGTGCGCCTGCGCCGCGTCCTCTATCACGACGAGGCCGCGGCGCGCCGCGATGTCGGCCACCGGGTCGAGGTCGGCGGCGCGGCCGTAGAGGTGCACGGGGATGATGGCGCGGGTGCGCGGCGTGACGGCGCGCTCGACGCTGCCGGCGTCGAGGTTGGAGGTCTCGGGGTCGCAGTCCACGAAGACGGGCGTCGCGCCCGCGGTCGAGACGGCCTCGGCGGTGGCGAAGAAGGTGTTGGCCGGGACGATCACCTCGTCGCCGGCCCCGACGCCGCAGGCCGCGAGCGCCAACTGAATCGCGTCCGTCCCGTTCGCCACGCCGACGCAGAACTCGGCGCCGACGTAGGCGGCGAACGCCCGCTCGAACTCCTCCACCTCCGGCCCGAGGATGAAGGCCGAGGCGTCGAGCACGCGCCGGATCGCCTCGTCAACCTCCGGCTTAATCGCCCTGTACTGGGCCTGTAAATCTACGAAGGGAACCGTCATAAAAAAAAGCGGCGGCGGGCGGCGGGCGGCGACCGAGAGCTTGCCTCCGACCCGCCGCCCGCCGCCCGTCACCCGGCATTCGTCAGCGTCTTGATGACTCTCGCGGGGTTGCCGGCGACGACCGCGCCGGCCGGTACGTCGCGGGTGACGACCGCGCCCGCGCCGACGACGGCGCGCTCGCCGATCTCGACGCCGCAGAGCACGGTGGCGTTCGAGCCGACGCTGGCGCCGCGGCGGACGAGCGTCGGCTCCAGCCGCCAGTCCTCCTCGGTCTGCGGCGCGCCGTCGGCCCGCGTGGCGCGCGGCAGGCGGTCGTTGATGAACATCACGCCGTGGCCGATGAAGACCTCGTCCTCGATGGTCACGCCCTCGCAGATGAAGGTGTGGCTCGAAATCTTGCAGCGCGCCCCGACGCGCGCCCCGCGCTGGATTTCGACGAAGGTGCCGACGCGCGTCTCGTCGCCGATGGCGCAGCCGTAGAGGTTGACGAAGCGGTGGAGGCGGACGCCGCGCCCGAGCACGACATCGGCCGCGACGGACGAGAACTCCGGCCCCATCAGCGAGCCCCCGCGCGGCCGCCGCCCGCCGGCTCGGCCCCCTCGGGCGCGCCCTCGTCCTCGGGCGCGTAGTAGTTCGAGGCGTAGTAGTTCGAGTAGTAGTAGTAGTCGGTGCCGCCCATCTGCACGTTGTTGAGGACGATGCCGAAGATGTGCGCGCCCACGTCCTGCAACTGCTGCTTGGCGCGGCGCACGACGGCCCGCGAGGAGCGCCCGCCGTGGACGACGAGCATCACGCCGTCGACCATCGTCGAGAGGATCGAGGCGTCGGTGAAGGAGATGGCCGGCGGCGAGTCGATGACGATGTGCGTGAAGTGCTCCGAGAGCTGGTAGAGGAGCTTGCGCATCTCGTCGGAGCCGAGCAGCTCGGCCGAGTTCGGCGGCACCGGCCCCGAGGTCAGCACCTTGAGGTTCGGCAGCCGGTCGTAGGTCTGGATGAGGTCGCTCACGCGCGACTCGCCCGACAGGTAGTTGGTCACGCCGCGCCCGTTCGGCATGCCGAAGTGGGCGTGGACGCGGGGCCGGCGCAGGTCGCAGTCGAGGACGAGCACGTCGGCCCCGGTCTGCGCCAGCATCGTCGCGATGTTGACGACCGTGGTGGTCTTGCCCTCGGAGGGCTGGCTCGAAGTGACGAGCACGGTCTTCGGCGGCTGGCCGGCCGACGAGAGCAGGAGCGAGGTGCGGAGGTGGCGGTACGCCTCGGCCACGGGCGAGCGCACGTCCTCGATGAGGGCGAGCGCGGTGGCGTCGCCGGGGGCGGCGGCCGGCGCGGGGGCGCGGCCGATCAGGCGGCGCGCCTCGCGCGGGGCCGGGATGAGCGCCAGCGTCGGCAGGTGGAGGTGGCGGTCAACGTCCTCGACCGACTTGAGCGTGTCGTCGAGGTAGTCGAGCAGGAAGGCGAGGCCGACGCCGACGCCGAGGCTGAGCAGCAGCGCGATGATGATGTTGCGCACGCGCGGCGGCCCGATGGGCGAGCGCGGCGTGCGCGCCTCCTCGACCTGCGAGACGTTGCCGTCGGAGCGTTGCGGCCCGAGCACCTTCACCTCGTTCAACCGCTGCATGTAGAGGTTGAGGTTCTGCCGGTCGGTCTCGATGGACTGGTTGAGGTCTTTGAGGCCCATCTCGGCCACGCTCTGCGTGTTGGCCCGGCCGCGCTCGGTGTGGTAGGAGGAGCTCAGCTGCCGCTCCTTCTGCACGGCCGACTCGTACTGGGCCTTCATCCGCGTGACGATCTCGCCGGGGGCCTGCTGCAACTCTTCCCTGAGGCGGGCGAGCTGCCGGTCGATCTTCTGCACGCCGGGCCACTGCTCGGTGTAGTTGACGAGCAGGGACGCGCGCTCCTGCTCCAGCTTGCTGATCTGCTCGCGCAGGCGGCGGACGTTCTCGTCCTTCTGCACCTCGGGGATGGCCCACATGTCGCCCGAGGCGCGCGTCTTGAGCGCGGTCTGGTAGGCGGCCTCGGCCTCCTTGCGGTTCTTCTCGGCGTCCTGAAGCTGCGCGCTGTAGGTGGTCAGGCGGACGGCCGTGAAGTTCTGCCCCTCCATGTCGCCGAGCGGGAGGTCGTTCGAGCGGCGGTAGTTGATGCGGCGCTGCTCGTTGGCGTGGATGCGGGCTTGGAGGTCGACGATCTCCTTGGCGAGCACGTCCTCGGCCCGCTGCGACCCCGTGGCCTGCTCGCGGATGTCGTTCTCGCGGAAGACGGTGGCGATGGCGTTGGCCACGTCGGTGGCGATGCGCGGGTCGGTGTGGCGGAAGTAGATGTTGACGAGGTTCGTGTACTCGATGGGCGTGACGGTCAGGCTGCTGCGGAAGGCGGCCTCGTAGGGTTCGAGCTTGAGGGCCATCTCGGGCGGGACGGCGTCGGCGTTGAGCTCCGTGTCGTTGACGACGGGCACGGACGCCTCGTCCTGCTGCGGGGCGGGCGCGGCCTGCCCGCCGGCGACCGAGCGGCGCAGCGCGGCGATGATGCCGGTGCCGCGGTACGAGCCGAGGAACGAGGGGTTGTTGTGCAGGTCGAGGCGCAGGATGACCTGCCGGGCCAGCTTCTGTGTGGTCAGCTTCTTGAACTGCGTGTTCCAGTATTTGGAGTCGTTGCGGATGATGAACTGGTCGGTGCCGCGGCCGGTCGAGAGGACGTTGCCGGGGTTCTTCTGCTCGATCTGGATGACGGTGTGCGCCTCGTAGATCGAGGGCATCCGGTACATCTGGATGGCGACGAGCGAGGTGACGACGACCATCAGGCTGAGGATGAGCCACTTGCGCTTGAGGAGGACGGCGAGGTACTCGCGCAGGTGGGCCGGCTCGTGCGGCGCGGCGGTGACGCCGGGGAGGGGCTGGGTCAGGTCACGCAGCGGGCGGTCGAGCGGCTCGGGCGTTAGCGGCAGCAGGCGGTTATCTTGCGACATCATCTTTCTTAACTTCTTCCTGTGCAGAAACTAGAGTCCATCGGGGAAGGGGGCTTCCGAGCGCGTAATGATAACAGAGACCGGCGAGAGGGCAAATCGTTCAGATGCAGGTTTTGGGCTGAAAGATTGTCGGTTTTAGATTTTTGATTCGCGATTTAAAGGGGCGCGCGCGCCGCCCGCCGGCCGCGAATCGAAAATCGGAAATCAAAACTCCCCCGTGAACTCGGCGAGCGCGTCGCGCCAGTCGCGCAAGGGGGCGAGCCCGATGGCCTCGGAGAGCAGGCAGCGCAGGCGCGAGTTCCGGGGGCGCGGGGCGGGGCGGTCGAGCGAGTCCATCGAGACCGGCTCGATGCCTCCCTCGCCCGCGCCGAGCAGCCCGGCCGCGGCGCGCGCGAAAGTCTCGAAGCTCGCCCCCTCGCCCGCGCCCGCGACGTGGTAGACGCCGGGCAGGTCGAGCCCGGCCAGCTCGCGCAGGCGCGCCGCGAGGTCGGGCGCGTAGGTCGGCGTGCCGTAGGCGTCCGAGATGGGCTTGAGGGGGCGGCCGCCGCGCAGGAGTCCCGGCATCTGGCTCAGGAAGTTGCGCCCGCCGGGGCCGAAAATCCAGCCCGAGCGCACCACGACGGTGCGCGCCGAGGCCATCTGCGCGCGCCGCTCGCCTTCGAGCTTGGCCGCGCCGTAGGCGCTCGCCGGGTGCGGGTCGTCGCGCTGCGTGTAGAAGCCTTCCTTGCGCCCGTCGAAGACGTAGTCGGTCGAGATGGTGACGAGCGAGGCGCCGACCGAGCGCGCGGCCCCGGCGAGGATTTCGACGCCGCGGGCGTTGACGAGGAAGGCGCGCTGCGGGTCGAGCTCGCAGGCGTCCACGTCCGTCCACGCCGCGCAGTTGATGCACGAGTCGGGCCGCGCCTCGGCGAACGCCCCCATGACGGCGCGCTCTTCCGTGATGTCCAACCCCCCGTGCTGATAGGCGACGACCTCGTCGCCGCGCCCCCGGCAGTGCTCGGCGACGGCCCGGCCCACCATGCCGCCCGCGCCCGTGATGAGAACTTTCATAAAGAAGAAGTAGTCAGTAGACAGTAGTCAGTAGTCAGTAGAAAGACCTTCGGCGGCGAATCGTCAGCGTGTCAGCGGCGACAGACTTAGCGCGGAGCCTACTGTCTACTGTCTACTGACTACTGGCTACTGACTACTGTTTTTCAAATTGTCCCGTACTGTTTCGCGTAATACTCGCGGTACTCGCCGCTGCGGGCGCGGGCGACCCAGTCGGCGTGGTCGGCGTACCAGCGGATGGTTTTGGCCAGCCCCGTCTCCCACGTCTCGCGCGGCCGCCAGCCCAGCTCCGCCTCGATCTTCGTGGGGTCGATGGCGTAGCGGCGGTCGTGGCCCGGCCGGTCTTTGACGTGGCGGACGAGCGAGAGCGGCTTGCCCAGCTGCCCGAGCACCGCCTCGACGACTTCGAGGTTGCGCCGCTCGTTGCGCGCGCCGACGTTGTAGACCTCGCCGGCGCGGCCGCGCTCCATCACGGCGAGGATGGCGCGGCAGTGGTCTTCGACGTAAATCCAGTCGCGGACGTTGCGGCCGTCGCCGTAGACGGGGATCGGCTCGTCGCGCGAGGCGTTGGCGATCATCAGCGGCAGGAACTTCTCGGGGAACTGGCGCGGGCCGTAGTTGTTGCCGCAGCGCGTCACCACGGCGTCGAGCCCGTGCGTGTGGCGCGCGGCGCGCACGAAGTGCTCGGCCGCCGCCTTCGAGGCCGCGTAGGGGCTGTTCGGCTCGAAGGGCGAGTCCTCCGTGAAGAAGGCCGCGTCGTCGTCGGGCAAACTCCCCATCACCTCGTCGGTCGAGACCTGCACGAAGCGGCGGACGCCGCGCGCGCGCGCCGCGTCGAGCAAGACCTGCGTGCCGAGGACGTTGGCGCGGATGAACTCGTCGGCCGAGGCGATGCTGCGGTCAACGTGCGACTCGGCGGCGAAGTTGACGATTACGTCCGCGCCCCCTTCGAGCGCGGCGAGGACGGCCCCGCGCTCCGCGATGTCGCCGCGGACGAAGCGGTGGCGCGCGGGGTCGAGGCCATCGAGGTTGTCGAGGTTGCCGGCGTAGGTGAGCGCGTCGAAGTTGACGACGCGGCAGCCGGGCAGCTCTTCGAGCGCGAGTCTGACGAAGGCCGAGCCGATGAAGCCCGCGCCGCCGGTGACGAATAATGTTCTCATCATCCCTATCGAGTGCCGAGTAGATTAATAAAAATTGACAGGGCCGCGAATTTAGCATAAAAACTTGCCCGCTTCTAACGGGGCCGCGCCGGGAAGCGCCGCCGCCCAAGCCCTCCGGCCGGCGTCGCCACTCAGGAATCCCGCGAGCCGCCCCGCCCGCGCAAGCTCCCGACGAACTTCCCAAACTTAGGAGAACCCCACAATGTTCCAGCGCATCACCGCGAACGCGTTCGCCCTCTGCGTGCTCACCCTCGCCCTCGCCTCGGCCGCGCAGGCGCAGGCGACGCGGACGTGGGTCTCGGGCGTCGGCGACGACGCCTTCCCGTGCAGCCGCACGGCCCCGTGCAAGACCTTCGCCGGCGCGATCTCGAAGACGGCCGTCAACGGCGAGATCAACGTCCTCGACCCCGGCGGCTTCGGGGCCGTGACGGCCGTCAAGTCCATCACCATCGACGGCTACGGCGCTCACGCCTCGATCCTCGCCAGCGGCACGAACGGCGTCGTCGTCAACATCGCGGCCGGCGTCGCCAACGACCCGCACCGCAGCGTGCGGCTGCGCAACCTCTCGATCAACGGCACGGGGCTGAGCGGCGGCGCCGGCACGCGCACCGGCCTCGACGGCATCCGCTTCCTCATCAACTCGCTCAGCGGCAACACGCTCTCGGGCAACAACACCAACGGCGCCTTCACCGGCGCGGCCGTCCCGAAGGTCTGAGCCACAATCCAGACGGACGCCGCGGGCCGCGGGCTTGTCAGGAGGCGAGCCCGCGGCCCCATTTTTTTTTGAGGGCGGCTCGCCGCCGCCCGCCCTCGCCGGCCGTCGATGATTGACAGGCGGGCCGATTTCGCATACAACCTTGCCACCAATTTCGCGTCAAGCCCTGCGAGTCATCCACACGGGGCGGACACCCTTCCGCCCGCCTGCCAGCCGCCGACACCCCGCGTCGCGCGCCCTGAAAGAAGGAGATTCCTGCCATGTCTAAGCTTCCCACCCTGAAGAGAGTTCTGTCCGCCGTCGTGTTCGCCCTCGCCCTCGCCTCGGCCGCGCAGGCGCAGGCGACGCGCACCTTCGTCTCCGGCACCGGCAACGACGCCGACCCGTGCAACCGCACCGCCCCCTGCCGGACGTGGGCCGGGGCCATCCTGAAGACCGCCGTCAACGGCGAGATCAACGCCCTCGACGCCGGCGGCTTCGGCGGGCTCAACATCACCAAGTCCCTCACCGTCGACGGCAACGCCGCCCACTCCTCGACCCTCACGAGCAGCGGCAACGGCTTCATCATCAACATCGCGGCCGGCGTCGCCAACGACCCGCACCGCAGCGTGCGGCTGCGCAACCTCTCGATTAACGGGACGGGGGTGGTCGGGACGGTCGGCACGCGCATCGGCCTCGACGGCATCCGGTTCCTGCGAGGCACGTCGCTCTTCGTCGAGAACGTCGTCATCAACGACATGTCCCTCGACGGCGTCGAGGTGGCCGGCCCCGCGGGCGAGGCCAACGCGATGCACGTCGTGCTCGACGGCGTGCAGATCCGCAACTGCAACGGCTCCGGCGTCAAGATGTCGCACGCCAACGCCTCCGGCCAGATCGTCGCCGTGCTCAACAACGTGCGCGTCCACGCCTGCGCCGTCGGCGCCGAGGGCACGAACCGCACCCGCACCGGCGTTAGGAACAGCGGCTTCACGCACAACACGACGGGGCTGCGGCTCTCCGGCTCCGACAACATCATGAACGTGGACGACGCCTTCGTCTCCTACGCGACGACCGGCGTCCAGTCGAGCGCGGGCAACACCATCCGCGTCTCCGACACCGTCATCACCCAGAACGCGACGGGCCTGAACCCGAACAGCGGAACCATCACCTCGCTCAGCGGCAACAGCGTCAATGGCAACTCGGCCGACGGCTCCTTCACGGGCGCGGCCGTGCCCAAGACGTAACCCGAGGCTTCGGCGTGGGCGGCCGGGGCCTGCCTTCCGAAAGGCCCGCGACCCGCCCTCGTTTCCGTCGGTTGGCCCGCTGATTAAGGAGATACCAAGATGAACTGCCTTCGAGCCCTCAAGACCTTTTTCGCGCTCCTCGCGCTGACGCTCGCCCTCGCCTCGGCCGCGCAGGCGCAGGCGACGCGCACCTTCATCTCCGGCACCGGGGACGACGCCTTCCCGTGCAGCCGCACCGCGCCCTGCCGCACCTTCGCCGGGGCGTTCCTGAAGACCGCCATCAACGGCGAGATCAACGTGCTCGACGCCGGCAGCTTCGGCACGCTCAACATCACGAAGTCGATCACCGTCGACGGCAACGCCGCCCACGCCGGCGTCCTCACCTCCACCAACACCGGCTTCGTCGTCAACATCGCGGGCGGCAACGCCGACGACCCGCACCGCAGCGCGCGGCTGCGCAACCTCTCGATTAACGGGGCGGGGACGAGCGGCGGCGTCGGCACGCGCGTCGGCATCGACGGCGTCCGCTTCTTCTCCGGCCTCTCGCTCTTCATCGAGAACGTCGTCATCAACGACATGTCGCAGGACGGCGTCGAGGTCAACGGCTCGTTCGCCGACGCCAACGCGATGAACCTCGTCCTCGACAACGTGCAGATACGCAACTGCAACCGCGGCCTCTCCGCGCTGCACAACCACTTCAGCGGGCAGGTCGTCGCCAAGCTCAACAACGTCCGCATCCACGCCTGCGCGGAGGGCATCCTCGGCAACGGCCGCACCCGCATCAACGTCAGGGACAGCCTCGTCACGCACTGCGCGACGGGGCTGCGGCAGAGCGGCGGGGACAACGTCATGAACATCGACGACGTTTTCGTCTCCTACGCCACCACCGCCCTCGAATCCGACGCCGACAGCACGATGCGCGTCTCCGACACCGTCATCACGCAGAACGCCACCGGCCTCAGCGCCAACGGGGGCACCATCACCTCGCTCAGCGGCAACAGCGTCTCGGGCAACTCCGTCAACGGCGCGTTCACGGGCGCGGCCGTTCCCAAGACGTAGGCGGCGCGCGCGCCGGGTGCCGGGCACCGGGGGGAGACACGCGTGTCTCCCCCCGGCGCCCGGCCCCGCGCACCCGGCACCCTTCTTGACGCGTCGGCGGCGCGGCGTCTAGACTTGCGCTTCCTTTCGGGAGACCTGAGCGACGCGATCTTCCGTGGGCCGGCGAGGCGCGAGCGCCGCCGCGGCCACGGAAGCGGAGATTGATGAGCACCACCACCCGCAACAGCGCGAGCGCCCTCGACGCCGCGCCCGCCGAGCCAGCCGACGCGCCGCAGGCCCCCCCGCCAGCCGACCCGCACCCGACCCACAGCGCGACGCCGCCCCCGGTGGACAGGACGCTCGTCGTCATCGAGCCGACCCGCTCGTGGGGCGCCATCCGGCCGGGCGACCTCTGGGCCTACCGCGAGCTGCTCTACTTCCTCATCTGGCGCGACGTGAAGGTGCGCTACAAGCAGACCGCGCTCGGCGTGCTGTGGGCCGTCCTCCAGCCGGTCTTCATGATGCTCATCTTCTCGGTCTTCTTCGGCCGCCTCGCCGGCGTCGAGACCGACGGCGTGCCCTACCCGCTCTTCGCCTACGTGGGGCTCGTGCCGTGGACTTTCTTCGCCAACTCGGTGAGCACGAGCGGCAACAGCCTCGTCGGCAACGCGCACCTCATCACGAAGGTCTACTTCCCGCGCCTCATCGTCCCGGCCGCGGCCATCGGCGCGGGGCTGGTGGACTTCGCGCTGGCCTTCGTCATCCTCGTCGGCATCATGGCCTTCTACGGCGTCGCGCCGACGTGGCAACTGGCGATGCTGCCGGCGATGCTCGCGCTGACCGTGCTCTTCACGCTGGCCGTCGGGACGTGGCTCGCGGCCCTCAACGTCAAGTACCGCGACGTGCGCTTCGCGCTGCCGTTCCTCATCCAGTTGTGGCTCTTCATCTCGTCGGTCATCGTGCCGTCGAGCGCGGTGCCCCCGAGGTGGCGGGCGCTGCTCATCCTCAACCCGGTCTCGGCCATCATCGAGGGCTGGCGCGCGGCGCTGCTCGGCCTGCCCTTCGACTGGGCGGCCCTCGCCGTCTCCGCCGCGATGACGCTGGCCGCGCTCTTCACGTCCGCCTACTACTTCCGGCGCGTCGAGCGCGACTTCTCGGATATTATTTAGGGGGTAGCCAGTAGTCAGTAGTCAGTAGACGCTCCGCGTGAAGGCTGCTGACGCTGACACGGGAACGATTCGACGGCGACGCTTTTTCTACTGACTACTGACTACTGACTACTGACTACTGTTTTATGCAACCAGTCATCAGGGCAGAGGGCGTGGGCAAGCAGTTCCGCATCGGCGCGCGGCAGGCGGCCTACTCGACGCTGCGCGAGACGCTGACGGAGGCCGTGCGCGCGCCCTTCCGGCGCCGCGGCGGGCCGGGCGACGACGACACGATCTGGGCGCTGCGTGAAGTGGGCTTCGAGGTCGAGGCCGGCGAGGCCGTCGCGCTCGTCGGCCGCAACGGCGCGGGCAAGTCCACGCTGCTGAAAATCCTCTCGCGCATCACCGAGCCGACCGAGGGGCGCGTCGAGATGCGCGGCCGCGTCGGGAGCCTCCTCGAAGTCGGGACGGGCTTCCACTCGGAGCTCTCGGGGCGCGAGAACATCTACCTGAGCGGGGCGCTTCTGGGGATGCGCCGCGAGGAGATCAAGCGGCAGTTCGACGACATCGTCTCGTTCGCCGAGGTCGAGAAGTTCATCGACACGCCCGTCAAGCGCTACTCGTCGGGCATGTACATGCGGCTCGCCTTCGCCGTCGCCGCCCACCTCGAACCCGAAATCCTGCTCGTCGACGAGGTGCTCGCCGTCGGCGACGCCAACTTCCAGAAGAAGTGTCTGGGCAAGATGAACGAGGTGGCGCACCACGGCCGCACCGTGCTCTTCGTCTCGCACAACATGACGGCCGTCAGCCAGCTCTGCCCGCGCGCCATCATGCTCGCCGACGGGCGCGTCGAGCGCGACGGCCCGACGCACGAGATCATCGCCGAGTACCTCAAGAGCGGGAACCGCGGCGCCGGCGAGTGGGTCTGGGACGACCCGCGCCGCGCGCCGGGCGGGAGCCGCGTGCGGCTGCGCGCCGTCCGCGTCGTCTCGGCCGGCGAGGTCAGGACGGAGGTGGACATCGACAGGGAGGTCGAGCTCGAAGTCGAGTTCTGGAACTACGCCGAGGGCGCGCGCAACCTCTGCGTCAACATCTACCTGCTCGACTCCAGCGGCTCCATCGTGCTCAGCACGGCCTCGACGCCGGGGGCCAACTCGCTCGCCGAGGAGTGGTTCGAGCGCCCGCACCCGGCCGGCCTCTACCGCACGCGCTGCACGCTGCCGGCGAACTTCCTCAATCAGGGCATCTACTACGTCAACGTCTACGTCGTCACGCTCGGGCCGGCCGCGCTCGAAGCCGAGGCGCTGCAGGTGCTCTCCTTCAAGGTCTTCGACACCGGCGCGATGCGGACGCCGGGCGGCGGCGGCCACTGGCCGGGCGTGGTGCGCGTGCGGCTGCCGTGGGAGACGGAGCTGGCCGGGCCCCTCGCCGAAGGGGCCGCACCCACGGCCGCGGCCTGAGCGCCGGGGCCCTCTTCGCTATGCGCGCGACGAATGAGCAAAACGTCTCGCTGCTCGAACGGGCGCGCAACTCGCTGGCCTACCGCACGGGGGTGCGCGTCAGGCGGCGCCGCTTCCCGCGCACGGCCGACGAGCTGGGGCGGAGCGGGCTCCTGCGGACGTGGTGGTACTACTCGGTCGAGCTGCTGCCCGGCCTCGTCGCGCGCGGCGTCTACCCCGACGACCTGCCCAACATCCCGCGCCTCATGCTCAGGCGCTGCGAGCTGGGGGGCGCCGCCTGCCTCGACCTCGGGAGCATGGAGGGGCTCATCCCCGTCCTCATGCGGCGGGGCGGGGCCTCGGAGGTGCTGGCGACCGACGCCGTGGATCACTGCCGCGACAAGCTCGAAGCCGTCCAGCACTACTACGGCGTCCGCTTCGACTACCGCAGCGTCGGCCTGATGTACGGGCTCGACCGGAAGCTCAAGGGGCGCTCGTTCGATCTGATCCACTGTTCGGGGCTGCTCTACCACGTCTTCTCGCCGCTCGCGGTGCTCTGCGGCCTGCGCCCGCTTTTGAAGCGCGGCGGGCTTCTGATCGTCTCGACCAACGTCGTCCTTTCGGACGGCTACGCGATGGAGTTCAACAACGGCGGCCGGATGCAGCGCGAGCGCAACACCTTCTGGTACCTGTCGGTGCCGCTCTTCGACTACCTCCTGCGCTACCTGCGGCTCGCCCCGCTCGACTGCCTCTTCGTCCCGCACGAGGCGGTGCGGACGGGCGAGAGTTACGTCTTCGACAGGCCCTCGGGCTACCTGTCGGTCGTCTGCCGGGCGGAGGACGGGCCGCTCGCGGCCGCGGGCGACGAGTGGATGCGCGGCTCGGCTGAGAGCTCGTGGGAGTATTTGTGGTCTGTGGACTGGGCGCGGGCCGGGCGGCAGCCGCGCGCGGTCGCGGGGTTGAAAGCCGAGCCGGACAGGCGCTTCTTCCGGCGCGAGGTCGAGTGCCTCGATTTGTGGGAGGCGGTGCGCGGGCGCGAGCCGCTCACGTGCGCCTCCGACCCGGCCGACACGCACCTGCTGCGGCTCGCCGACCGGGCCTGAGCTGAATCACGGAAAGGGCGGAGACTGAGATGGTGAAGGTGGAGAGAGGGACGGAGAAGATCGTCGTCGTCGGCGACGGCGAGACGGCCGAGCTGGCCTACGAGTATTTCACGCACGACTCGCCGCACGAGGTCGCGGCCTTCGCGGTCGAGAGCGCCTTCCGGAACAAGGAGAGCCTGTGCGGGCTGCCCGTGGTGGACTTCGAGGGGGTCGAGAGCCTGTACCCGCCCGCCGAGTACCGCGCCTTCGTCGCCGTCTCCTACACGAAGCTCAACCGCGTCCGCGCGCGCCTCTTCGCCGAGGCCAAGCGCAAGGGCTACCGCTGCCTCTCCTACGTCAGCTCGCGCGCCTTCGTCTGGCACAACGTCGAGATCGGCGAGAACTGCTTCATCTTCGAGAACAACGTCGTGCAGTACGCCGTCCGCATCGGCGACAACGTCGTGCTCTGGAGCGGCAACCACATCGGCCACCAGACGGTGATTAAGGAGAACGTCTTCATCTCCTCGCACGTCGTCGTCTCCGGCTACTGCGAGGTCGGCGAGAACTGCTTCCTCGGCGTCAACAGCTCGGTGGCGAACAACGTCAAGGTCGCGCGCGACTGCCTCGTCGGCATGGGGGCCGTCGTCCACAAGGACACCGAGCCGCGCAAGGTCTACGTCGGCCACCCGGCCAAGCCCGTCAAGGACAGCTTCGCGGCGCAGGGCGTGGAGGAAGAGGCCGCAGGATGAGGTGGCGCAAGCAGGGGATGGTCTACGGCCCCGACGGCAGGAGCGAGTGGGCGCGCCACACGGCGCTGCAGCCGACCCCGCTCCTGACCCCGGACGGCCGCTTCCGCGTCTTCGTCGGGATGCGCGACGAGCGCGGCGTGAGCCGCGTCGGCTTCGTGGACGTGGACGCGGCGAACCCCTCGCGCGTGCTGCGCGTCTCGGGGCGCCCGGCGCTCGACGTGGGCACGCCGGGCGCGTTCGACGAGAACGGCGTCGTCCCGTGCGCGGTGGTCGAGCGCGACGGCCGGCTCTACCTCTACTACGCGGGCTACCAGCTCGGGCGCAAGGTCAGGTTCTACGTCTTCGGCGGGCTGGCCGTGAGCGACGACGGCGGCGAGACCTTCCGCCGCCACGCGCGCGTCCCCGTCTGCGACCGCACCGACCGCGAGCTGCTCTTCCGCGTCATCCACTCGATCATGCGCGAGGGCGGGCGCTGGCGCGTCTGGTACGGCGGCGGCAGCGAGTTCACCACCGAGCGCGGCTACCAGCTCCCGAACTACAACATCCGCTACACCGAGTCGGCCGACGGCTTCAGCCTGCCCGAGGACTACGCCGTCTGCGTGGACACGGGGGGCGAGGACGAGTACAGGGTCGGCCGGCCCTACGTCATCCGGCACGGGGGGCTCTACAAGATGTTCTACTCGGCGGGGACGAAGTCGCGCGGCTACCGGCTGGCCTACGCCGAGTCCGAGGACGGCGTCCGCTGGGAGCGCCGGGACGCGCACGTCGGCATAGACGTGTCGGAGTCGGGCTGGGACTCGGAGATGCAGGCCTACCCGAGCGTCGTCGCCTACGGCGACCGCGTCTACCTTTTCTACAACGGCAACGACTACGGCCGCGAGGGCTTCGGGTACGCCGTACTGGAGCGCTGGTAGGCCGCCGGCGGCGAACGACACGGCATGAAGTGGAGAAAGATGGGGCGCGTCTACGCGCCCGACGGCAGCCGGGCGTGGGCCAAGCGCTACGCCTTCCCGCCGACGCCCTGCCTGCGCGAGGGCGGCGGCGTGATCCGCGTCTACGTCACCTTCTGCGACGCCGAGATGGTCGGCCGCGTCGGCTTCGTGGACGTGGACGCCGACGACCCCTCGCGCGTGCTGCGCGTCTCGGAAGAGCCCGTCTTGGACATCGGCACGCCGGGCGCGTTCGACGAGAACGGCGTGGTGCCGACCTGCACGCTGGAAGTCGACGGCCGGCTCTGGATGTACTACGTCGGCTACCAGCTCGGCTGGCAGGTCAGGTACTACCAGTTCGAGGGGCTGGCCGTGAGCGACGACGGCGGCGACTCGTTCCGCCGCGTCCGCCTCGTCCCCGTCATCGACCGCAGCGACGCCGAGATGCTCAACCGCACGTCGGCCTTCGTCCGCCGGCGCGGCGGCCTCTTCCAGATGTGGTACGTCGGCGGCAGCGACTGGACGACCGTCAACGGCAAGGCGCTGCCGATGTACACCATCAAGTACCTCGAATCCGGCGACGGGGTGCGCTGGGGGCCGGAGGGGCGCGTCTGCATCGACTACGAGTCGGAGGACGAGCACGCCTTCGGCAAGCCGTTCGTCATCGAGGACGGCGGGCTGCACAAGATGTTCTACTCGGTGCGGACGCGCTCGAAGGGCTACCGGCTCGGCTACGCCGAGTCGCGCGACGGCCACGGCTGGGAGCGGAAGGACGCGGAGGTCGGGCTGGACGTGTCGGAGTCGGGCTGGGACTCGGAGATGGTCGCCTACGCGGCCGTCGTCCGCCGCCCCGACAAGGTCTACATGTTCTACAGCGGCAACAACCTCGGCGAGACCGGCTTCGGCTATGCGATACTTGAGAGCTGGTGAGGGGAGGCGGTAGCGAGCGGCGATGTCGAGTGAGCTGAGGACGCACGCCGTCAGGGAGTTCCGGCGCAACGCCGACGAGGACGACTACCACGTCGAGGCCGTCGGCCGCGCCGGCTACACCGTCTTGGCGAGCGGCCTCGGCGGCGAAGAGTTGCGGCTGATCCGCGAGAAGGTGGACGCCGTCTACGCGCGGCAGTTGGACGAGATCGGCGGCGAGGAGCGCCTGCGCCGGATGAACGACGCCGACATCGCGCGCTGCCTCGCCGGCTACGACGACTACTTCGTCGGCGTCGCGGCGCACCCGCGCGTCGTCTCGCTGCTCAGGCGGCTGCTCGGCGACTTCTTCGTCCTCATGTCGCAGAACGCCGTCTTCGTCCGCCCCGCCGGCCACCACTATCAGGCCACGTGGCACCGCGACCTCAACTACCAGCACTTCGTCAGCTCGCGCCCGCTCGCCGTCAGCGCCCTGCTGTGCGTCGACGAGTTCTCGCCCGAGACCGGCGGCACGCACGTCCTGCCCGGCTCGCACAAGTCGGAGGAGTTCCCCTCGGCCGAGTACGTGCGCGGCCACGAGACGCAGGTGAGCGCGCCGGCCGGCTCGATCATCGTCTTCGACGCGATGCTCTTCCACCGCTCGGGCGACAACCGCTCGGGGCGCGTGCGCCGCGCCGTCAACCACATCTACACGCTGCCGCTCATCCGCCAGCAGATCAGCCTGCCGCGGATGCTCGGCGGCAAATTCTCCGACGACCCCTTCCTGCGCGGGCTGCTCGGCTACGACTACGAGACCGGCGAGAGCGTCCGGCAGTGGCGCGAAGGCAAGCTGGGGAAGGCGGAGGAGGGTAAACAGTAGCCGGTAGCCGGCGGGCCCCGCATCAAGTCTGCTGACGCCGACGCCCTGACGATTCACCGGCGAAGCTCTTTTCTACCGACTACCGACTCACTGTCTACTCCTTTATGCTCCCCCCCGAACGCGAACTCGACGCGCTGCTCTCGGCCGACCCGGCGGAGGCGGTCGGCCGCGCCGTCGAGCCGCTGCGGGGGGTTGAGTCGGGCGCGCGCCGCGTCGCGCTCTACGGGGCGGGCCGGCTCGGGCGCGCGGTGCTCGGGCGGCTGCGGCGGGCCGGCGTCG
>Ga0196962_10000321_pt1 | contig 22126 bp, 22 predicted proteins | sample S3v_20metaG_FD_183186 | JGI IMG/M metagenome (GOLD analysis project Ga0196962, IMG submission 183186) | Soil microbial communities from Anza Borrego desert, Southern California, United States - S3+v_20 | ecosystem: Environmental > Terrestrial > Soil > Desert | place: USA: California | collected...
AGACGATCCCAAGCACCACTATCATCGCGAGAAACGCGGTCCCGTAGAGTGCCGCGCGCGTCCCCGCCCACAGATACTCACCACCGACCACGTCCTCCGCGTTGACGGGCGTGGTTATTATGGCGTCGTAGATCTTGTCTATCTTGAGCTTGACGAAGGTGTTGAAAGTGCTCTCGAAGGAGGCGGCGAACATGGCGTTGCTCGCCAGGAGCCCAGGGGCTACGAACTGGACGTAGGGCTGGCCGTTGATGCCTCCCTGCTGGATGAACGCCCCGAGCCCTAGCCCGAGCGCCGCCAGATAGAGGAGCGGCTCGACGAAGTTGGGGAACAAAATAGTCTTCCAATACTTCCGGAAGATGGTGATGTTGCGCTGCCACACCCTGAACGACCCGCGGGCCGAGGGTATCCTTATCGTACCCACTATTCCACCAGCCTCCTCCCCGTGAGCCGCAGGAAGACGTCCTCCAGTCCGGCCTGGCGGTACACGGTGTTCTCGATCTCCGTCCCCGAGTCCCGCACCCGCTCGAGGAGGGCGTCGGCGTCGTCGGTGTAGGCGAGGATCGACTCATCGCCGGTCCGCTCGACGGCGTCCGAGACGGCCTCGAGAACGGGAACGAGATCCTCTAGCGACCTGTGGTCCGTCCTGAACTCGAGGACCTGCGGGCTGACGTGCTCTTCGACCAGCGCCCCCGGCTTTCCTTCCGCGATGATCAAACCCCCCTCCATGATGACCAGCCTGTCACACAGCCGCGCGGCCTCTTCCATGTAATGGGTGGTCAGGATGAGGGTCTTGCCCTCCTCGGTGAGCTCGCGCAACCGGTCCCAGACGAGCAGGCGGGCCTGCGGGTCGAGCCCCGTAGTCGGCTCGTCGAGGACGACGATCTCGGGATCGTTCAGCAGGGCGCGGGCGATGAGCAAGCGCCGCTTCATCCCGCCAGAGAGCTGCTCGACCGTCGCTTCGGCCTTGTCGGAGAGCTGCATGAAGTCGAGAAGCTCCTCAGCCCTCCTGCGTACCAGCTTGCTGGGAAGGTCGTAGTACCTGCCGTAGATGAGCAGGTTCTCCTCTACTTTGAGCTCGTCGTCGAGGTTGTTCTCCTGGGGGACGACCCCGATGCGGCGTTTGATCTCCCGCTCGTGGTGGTAGACGTCGAGACCGGCGACGGCGAGCTCTCCGCCAGTCGGTATCACGGCACCGTAGATCATCTTCATCGTCGTGGTCTTCCCAGCCCCGTTCGGGCCCAAAAAACCGAAACACTCTCCACCGAAGACCTCGAAGTCGACGCCCTTGACCGCCTCGAAGCCCGAGAAGCTCTTCTTCAGACCCCGCGCTTCGAGTGTCGGCTCCCCAGTCAGGGCACCCTTGGTTCTCTCCGTCTCCGCGTTCAACCGCCAACCTCTCTATGTACTTGGGAACGTTCACCAGTCCCGACCGGCGTTTCGGACCACGCAAGTGTCGGGGAAGATCTCGGGAACGGCACATATACTACCGTATCTCGGCTCTCGGACCAGGGCCAGAGCAGCAGCGTCCTACGGAATTTAAGGCCCGCCAGGCTCACCGCCATCGGCGGAGATACTTTGCCTACCATTAAGGAAAGTTTACTAACTACTCTACCGCTTTGTGAAAAGTGCTGTTAAAATCTCGCGCATGTTTCGTTCGGCGAAGCGGCAGCGACGCGGACCGTGTACAGCTTTTGCGCAGGTGGGAAGAACGGAGAGGGCACATGGGCAAAAGATCTGATCGACGTAAGTTCAGGAGGCGACGCAGGTGGGCCGCGTTCTTAGTGCTTTTGTCGCTTGCCCTCATGGTGTTTGGTGTAACGTTACTGACGGGCTCCCCTGATAAGCAACCGGTTGCCACTGGTGGGATAGAGAGAGCCGCCGTGGAGAGGGCGGCATCTGTGCAGGTGGCCGGGGCCCCCGAGGCTGCAAGCGAACAGAAGCGGGAAGACGCACAGGTCCTGGCCTCAGAAGAGGAGGACAAGAAGACCACGGCCGAGAAGAACGAGCCCGCTCAGAAGCCAGAGCCGAAGAAGCGGTCTACGATACCGACGCCGCCCACGAATGACCTGTGGATGTCCATCCCGGCGCTCGGGCTCTACGACAACTACGTGACCAACTCCGCGGCCGAGTCCGCGATGGATTATGGGGCCATAAAGTTGCCCCATTCGGGCTTCCCCTGGCAGGACAACGCGAACACCTACATTGCGGCTCACAGGCTAGGGTGGCCCGGTACGGCTAGCCACCATCAGTTCTACAATCTGCCGCTTCTGGCCAAGGGGGATGTGATCTACCTCGGCGACGTCAACGGGACTACCTACACTTACGAGGTTACGGAGTTCAAAGAGATAACGCCGGATGAAACATGGGTAACGACTCCCAAGCCGGGAAGGGATATGGTCTCGTTGCAGACGTGCATAGAGACCTTCGGTGACTACTGGACGATGGGCCCGAACTGGTACGTGCGCTACATCGTGCAGGCCGACAGGGTCTCCGTGGACGTCGCGGAGTAAGCGTTTCAGCCCGGCGCCTCTGGTGCCTTGTCAGCACGCTTCGCCTCGCTTTCAGCATTTCAGCTTTTCGCTCATAGCCTCTCACGCGTAGCCAAAGGCGCAGTTCGGAGTAGGTCGATGCCTCTGTTTATCGTTGCGGGAGCGTCGCCAGGCGCGTTTCTGTAGAGCGTCTTTGAGCGATGGTGCACTTTCTTTGGTACGACATGCAAAAGCGTCTATACTTGCCGCTCCCGTCACGGAGACGGGTCCTGGCATTTCGAGATAGGAGGATAACTCACATGGCACTGGTTACGATGCGCCAGCTTCTGGACGAGGCGGCGAACGGGGGTTACGGTGTAGGGGCGTTCAACGTCAACAACCTGGAACAGGTACAGGCCATCATGGAGGCCGCGCGGGAGACAGGGTCTCCCGTCATCATCCAGGCTTCGCGAGGCGCACGCAAGTACACGGGCGACCGCTTCCTGTACCATCTCATGGAGGCCGCGACGGAGATATACCCCGAGATCTCCGTCGCCCTGCACCAGGACCACGGCAACTCCCCCGAGACCTGCAAGAGCGCCATAGATCTAGGCTTTACCAGCGTCATGATGGACGGCTCGCTCATGGAAGACGGTAAGACCCCTGCGGACTTCGAGTACAACGTGAACGTCACGCGCGAAGTGGTCGAGATGGCGCACGCCTCAGGCGTCACCGTAGAGGGCGAGCTGGGGACTCTCGGCGGCATAGAGGACGACGTTGGCTCCGGTGAGGTGAACTTGACGGACCCAGATCAGGCCGTGGAATTCGTCGAGCGGACGGGGGTAGACGCTCTGGCGGTCGCCATCGGGACGAGTCACGGGGCTTACAAGTTCACGAAAGAGCCGGACCGCGAGGTCCTCGCCATGCACATCATCGAAGAGATCAACGAGCGGCTCCCGACCACGCACCTCGTCATGCACGGCTCCTCCAGCGTACCCAAGGAACTCGTCGACATTATCAACGCGTATGGCGGCGAAATAAAGCCCACTTGGGGCGTGCCCGTGCGGGAGATCCAAGAGGGCATCAAGCACGGCGTGAGGAAGATCAACGTGGACACCGACCTGCGTCTGGCCGCGACGGGCGCCATCCGCAAGGCCTTCGCCGAGGACCCATCGGAGTTCGATCCCCGCTACTACCTGAAGCCGGCCAGGGCAGCGATGCAGGAGGTCGTAAAGGCGCGCATGCAGGCCTTCGGACAGGCGGGCCACGCGACGGACTACGATCCCATCTCCCTCCCGGACATGGCAGTCCGCTACAAGGAACAAGGTCACCACCTGACGGTTACCTAGAGCAAAGGTTCTTGCCAGCCCAAGAGCAGAGGACGGACCCTCGTCGAGGTCCCTTAGGCCCGGTGTCTGACCAGGATGGAACGCGCTAGTGGCGCGCCGAGGGCGTGGGTGACCCCGTCCTCGTCCTCTGCGGTGACGACGCCGTCCAGCGCTCGGACTTCCCTCACCCGGAGCGCGCGCCCCGGCACGAGCCCAAGACCCCGCAGGTAGATGAGCACGGCAGGGTCCCTGTTCTCTACCCGCGAGACGACGAAACGCCCGCCGACCTCCGTCCCGCTGAGGGGCCGCGAATCCTCGGGCGGCAGCGCCCCGTCGGACGCGGGGATGGGCGCGCCATGGGGATCCCGCTCCGGATGGCCCAGAAGCTCGGCCAGACGCTCCGTGAACTCGTCGGAGACGGCGTGCTCCAGCCGCTCGGCCTCCTCGTGTACGTCCTCCCACGAGTACCCCAAATGCTCGAGCAGGAACGTCTCGATCAGACGGTGCCGCCGCACCAGCCGCAAAGCCTCCGCGCGCCCCCGCCTCGTGAGGGAAGCCCCGCGGTAAGGCTCGTAAAGGGCTAGTCCCATCCCCTGTAACCTCGCGAACATGTTGGTTACCGAAGCGGATGAGACGGAGAGCCTGTCAGCAACGCCCTTGGTCGACGCCGCTCCCGAACCCGCAATCTCCCATACGGCCTTGAGGTAGTCCCCGACCGAGGCGGATGGCTGAGTGACCACTGTGTTTCCCATCTCCGATCACAATATAGGTGATTCGAACAATTTTTTCAAGCAAAAGTACTTTGACATGTAACCTCGATTTGTCGTAATATTAGGCAGGGCTAAAACTAACTCGGGGTACGCAGTCCCGTAAGGGCGCAGCACACGGAACAGGATGGCGCGCATGGATAGATCGGAATTGGGGGTTTCACGCAGGGATTTCCTGAGGGCCGCGGGCGTAGCCGGGGCTCTGGGGGTTTCGGGTAGCCTGTTGGGGGCCCGCGCGGCCCTCGGGCACGACGGAGAAAAGCATGGGGCGGACCATAAGGCTGGCCACGGGGCTGCTGACTCCGGCGGCATGGCTGCGCACGGGGGGAATGGGACGGTTGGGGATGTGGACCTCTCCAGGTTCGACCCTTCGAAGTTCTTGAGGGAGTTCTACTGGGGTGAGGAGCGGACCGAGGGCGGCAGGACGGTTCGGGAGTACGAGCTGAGTGCGGAGGCGGTGGAAGTAGAGGTGGCGCCGGGGGTGATGTACCCGGCGTGGGCCTACAACGGGCAGGTACCCGGGCCAACGTTGCGCGCCAGGGAGGGTGACTTGTTGCGGGTGGTGTTCAGAAACAGGGACGCGCACCCGCACACGATACACTTCCACGGCTTCCACCCGGCGGGCATGGACGGGGTGTTCGAGCTTGTCGCGCCGGGCCAGGAGTTCGTCTACGAGTTCGAAGCCGAGCCGTTCGGGTGTCACCTCTACCATTGCCACGTGATGCCCCTCAAGAAGCACATCGAGAAGGGGCTCTACGGAGCTTTCGTCATAGACCCGAGGGAGGGGCGTGAGGAGGCCGACGAGTTGGTGATGGTCATGAACGGCTTCGACACCAACTTCGACGGCGCGAACGAGGTCTACGCCGTGAACACCGTTGCCTTCCACCACCAGCGCCATCCCGTGGAGCTGAAACTAGGCCAGCTGGTGAGGATCTACGTGGTCAACGTGCTGGAGTTCGACTTCGTCAACAGCTTCCACACGCACGCCAACTTCTTTGACTACTATCCGACGGGGACCAGGCTCGAGCCCTCCGAGTTCACGGACACCAAGATGTTCGCCCAGGGGGAGCGCGGGATCATGGAGTTCAGCTACGACTTCCCCGGGCTCTTCATGTTCCACGCCCACGTCAGCGAGTTCGCCGAGCTCGGTTGGATGGGCCTGTTCGACGTGAAGGAGTAGGGGATGGGACGAGAGCGTGGACTGGTCTGGGTGCTCCTGGGGCTCGTGCCGCTGCTGGGGTTGGGCGTGCTGCTGGCCGCCATCGTGTTGAACGGGGCGGGGATAGACCGCGAAGACCGTCCTCCCGTGGAGGACCTCACCATCGATCGGGTGTCTTTGCCCACACCGGACGAGATCGTGGTGAGCGTGACCAATGGCGGTCCCGAGCCCGTTACCGTGAGCCAGGTGACGGTCAATGAGGCGCTCTGGGATTTCACGGTTGAGCCGGACGCCAGGATCTCACCGCTTGGTTCGGCGGAGATCACCCTGCCTTACTCCTGGATCGAGGGCGAGGCATACGGGATAACCCTCATCACGGACACAGGGACCACCTTCTCCGCCGAGGTGCCTGCGGCGGTGATCACACCGACGTTCACGGCGGAGACGTTCTGGCGCTACGCGCTGATCGGGACCTACGTCGGCGTGATACCGGTGGCGCTCGGGCTGCTCTGGTACCCCTTCCTGAGGCGCCTCGGCTCCGCGGGGATAGGGGCTATACTTGCCCTCACGCTGGGGCTGCTGGTCTGGCTGGTCGTGGACACCTTGCTGGAAGCGGTGGAGGTAGCCGGGCGGTTGCCCGGGGTCTTCTCCGGCGTCCCGCTGGTGCTGGTGGTGGCACTGCTCGCCCTGCTCGGGCTGTTGGGTGCCGAGCGTTTGTTCAGGAGGCGTGGGCAGACGAGCCGGCTCTCGACCTCTTACCGGATCGCTTTGGGGATAGGACTGCACAACCTGGGGGAGGGGTTGGCCATCGGCGCGGCGTTCGCCCTCGGGGAGGCGGCACTCGGGACGTTCCTCGTGGTCGGGTTCACGTTGCACAACATCACAGAAGGCGTAGGCATCGCGGCGCCCATCCTCGAAGAGAGGCCAAGCCTCGCGCACTTCGCGGGCCTGGCGCTTCTCGGCGGTGGGCCTGCCGTCCTGGGGACCTGGATCGGTGGCTTCGCCTACTCCAACCTCGCCTCGGCCGTGTTGCTCGCCGTCGGGGCCGGCGCCATACTACAGGTGATCTACGAGGTTGGCCGGCTTCTCCTGAAGGATTCGGCCCGGTCGAAAACCCCTGCCCTCTCCGTCCCCAACCTGGGCGGGTTCACCGCCGGTGTGGCCATAATGTACGTCACGGCATTGCTGGTGAGCGTTTAGGCTGACTGCCGGGGCACTACAAGGGTCGATGTATAGGCCGCCAGAAGGGGCCATGGTCAGAACAGGCTGTACCGTGCGGCGGGCTCAGGCAAAGGGAAGAGCGTGAGGAAGCGTTCCACAGCTGCCTCGTCGCCTTCGACCCTCACGTCCCCGGATCGCAACGCTTCTTCCAGGTCCCGATCCTGGTAGACGAGCCCGGCCAGCGTAGCCGAATCGGCCTCGATGATCGCGTCGGGACGCTCGACGCCGCCGCGTTCGACCTCGAAGCCGTTCCTGGACACCTCGGCCCTGAAGCGGTCCTCCCCCATCCTGAGTTCGTAGCTCGCCTCCAAGCCCTCCGCAGCCCCAGGGTCGAACATCGTCCTGAAGGAGAGGATCAGGGAGTCAACACCCAGTGGAGCGTCGCCGGGTATCGACGGGGAGCGGGCACCCCACCTGCCGAGACGAATAATGACCGGCTCCAATTCCTCGCCCCATTCGGTCAACTCGTAGATCTTCGACGCCGCCGGCGGAGGTAGCCTCCTGCGACGCACGATCCCGGCCTCCTCCAACTCGCGCAGGCGCTGGGCGAGTACGTTGGGACTGGCGTGCGGCAATCCAGCCCGCAAGTCCGTGAACCGCTTCGGCCCCAGCAACAACTCGCGTACTACAAGGAGCGCCCAGCGCTCGCCCACAAGGTCGAGCGCATGCGCCGCAGCACACCCGTCATCGTATGTGCGTCTTGTCACCATATGGTGAGTTTACCACCGTGGGTCTCGAAGTCTACATATCTGGTAGGGTTTCGATGATCAATGGTTGTTTTTTAGGACTACTACCGTATTCTCAGAGCAGACAATGTTGCGATCTCGGGAAACGGAGACGGTCCAGATGACGCAGTATGAGTTCGGAAAACACGAAGATTCGCATACGGAGACGATGGGTGGTAGGCGGCGTTGGGTCGCTCTGTACGTCCTTTGTGTGGGGATGTTGATGATCGTGCTCGACGCCACGGTGGTCAACGTGGCGTTGCCGGCTATTCAGAACGACCTCGGCTTCTCGCAGTCGAGCCTTGCCTGGGTCGTCAACGCCTACTTGATCTCCTTTGGCGGCTTGCTGCTGCTCGCCGGGCGGCTTGGGGATTTGATCTCCCGCAGGGGGATGTTCTTGGCCGGCATCGGTGTTTTCACGGCGGCCTCCCTGTTGTGTGGTCTCGCGCAGAGCCAGGAGTTATTGGTCGCGGCCCGCTTTGTTCAGGGAGCCGGCGGCGCCATGACATCGGCGGTGATTCTGGGCATGATCGTCACCATGTTCCCCGAGCCGCGGGAGCAGGCGAAGGCCATCGGCGTCTTCGCTTTCGTCGCCTCCGCCGGTGGTGCGGTGGGCCTGCTCGTCGGCGGCATCCTGACCCAGTCCATCAGTTGGCATTGGATCTTCTTCGTGAACGTACCGATCGGTATAGTGACGGCGGCGCTCGCCGGGCGGCTGATCGAGGGCGACAAGGGCATCGGGTTCGGTGACGGCGCAGACGTCGCCGGTGCTGTCCTGGTAACCGGCTCGCTGATGCTCGGCGTCTACACTATCATAGGTCCGGCCGCGGAGTACGGTTGGGGCTCCGGACGCACCCTGACGATAGGAGCCATCTCGCTGGCGTTGTTGGCGGCCTTCGTCGCCCGCGAAGCGACAGCGCGCAACCCGCTGGTGCCGCTCCGGATCTTCCGCTCGCCTAACATTACGGGGGCGAACCTGATCCAGGTTCTGAGCGTCGCCGGGATGTTCGGCATGTTCTTCCTCGGCGCGCTCTACCTGCAGCGAATCCTCGCCTACGACGCCCTGCAGACCGGTCTTGCCTTCCTGCCCGTAACGATTCTCATGGGAACACTGTCGGTCCGCTACACCGACCGCCTGGTAATGCGCTTTGGGGCCAGGAAGCTCGTTCTCGGCGGTCTCGCGCTGTTCATGACGGGGCTCGCACTGTTCGCGCGGGCGCCGGTGGACGGAGATTACGTAGTTGATATATTGCCCGTGATGGTCCTTCTTGGCATCGGAGCCGGTCTCTGCTTCCCGGCGCTCATGACACTGGCGATGTCTGGCGCGACGCCCAGCGACGCAGGGCTGGCCTCGGGCCTGATCAACACCACAGCCCAGGTCGGCGGTTCCCTCGGCCTGGCCGTGCTCGCAACCCTGTCGGCGTCGCGGAGTGACCAGCTGATAGGGAGCGGCGAGTCTACCGCTGCGGCGCTGACGAGTGGCTACCATCTGGCTTTCGGGATCGGCGCCGGACTGGTCGTCGTGGCGATAGCTGTCGCCCTTACTGTGTTGCAGCCCGAACGCCAGACAGAGGAAGGGATCCAGACCGAGGCGGAACCTTTCGACTGTGAGGCGGCGTAAGGTCTCGACTTGCAGCTGACCTGCAACGAGAAGAGGGAGGATCATGGACGATATCCGGACCCAGATACAGGAGGCTATCGACGAACTGGTCGAGTCGGGTGCGGAGCGTGGCCTGCAGGTCACCGTGTACCGAAATGGCGAGCAGGTGGTCGACGCGGTCGCTGGCGTCGCTGACCACGAGACCGGACGCCTGGTTGAATCCGGCACGCCTATCTATTGCTACTCGGTCGGCAAGGGTGCGACCTCGACCGTGGCGCACGTGCTCGTCGAGCGTGGGTTATTCGGCTACGACACCCCGGTCGTGGACCTTTGGCCGGAGTTCGGCGCCCACGGTAAAGAGACTGCGACCGTGCGGCACGTGCTGACGAATACGGTCGGCGTGCCAGGGTTACCGGACGACACCACGCCGGAAGACCTGTGTGACTGGGACAAGATGTGCGCCGCCATCGCCGATGCCGAGCCCTGGTGGGAGCCTGGCACGAAGATCGCCTATCATGCATACCCGTTCGGCTATATCGTTGGGGAGATCGTGCGCCGGGCTACGGGCAAGCCGATATCGCAGGTGCTTCGCGAGGAGGTGGCCGAACCGCTAGGCATCGCCGACGAGATCTACTTCGGCGTCCCGGAGTCTGAGCTCGGCAGGCTGGCCAGGCTGGAGGACATGGAAGGCAGCGCCCAGATGCTTGCCTCGATCCCCGACGATTCTCCTTTCTTCAAGCTCGGCCCACGGCAGGTGACCCCGACCGCAGAGTTCGGCAACCGTCCCGACATCCTGATGGCCGACATTCCGGCCGGGGGTAAGATGTCGGCGCGGGCCGTGGCGAGAATGTACGCCGCGTTGGTGGACGAGGTGGATGGCGTTCGGTTCGTCTCGCCCGAGCGGCTGCGCGAGATATCCGCCGGGACGTTCAGTGGTGTAGATGAGATCATGGGCTTCCCGACTGCCTGGGCTCTCGGTTACTCCGTCGGTGGCCCCGGAGCAGACCCGCAAGAGACGGGGAGCGTGCTCGGGGTCGGCGGCGTTGGTGGGAGCTTCGCGTGCGTCGACACCGCAACGGGCGTCAGCTGGGCCCTGACGAAGAACAGGCTCACCGCCAGTTTCGAGTCCGCCCAGCAGATCTCCGAGATCGTCACGAAGGCAGTCGAAGAGGACTAGGGCTAACTCGAGCCGTTTGCCGGTTAGAACGAGAGGACGTCGACGCAGGGTTCAGCGCCAGCTCTGGCGAAAGGAAGGAGAGCGACATGGATTGGAAGCTCGAGGTCGTGACTATCCCGGTCTCGGACATCGATCGGGCCAGGGACTTCTACTCGGAGAAGGTCGGGTTCGTGGTTGACATCGACTTCAAGGTCAGCGACGACGTCCACCTCGTCCAGTTGACTCCGCCTGGATCGGCGTGTTCGATCCATCTGGGAACGAGCACCACAGCTATGGAGCCGGGCTCCGTAGACGGCGTGTTCCTGGTCGTCAGTGACGTGCTCGCCGCACGCGCCGAGTTGGTGGAGCGGGGCGTGGACGTCCGTGAAGTTCAGGTCTTCGAGGAGGGTGCTTACCGCCCGGCAAGGGAAGGCGAGAATCTCGACCTCGTGGGGTGCGTCTTCTTCAGCGATCCCGACGGTAACCGCTGGTGCGTGCAACAGATACCCGCCCGTAACTAGCGGTGGAAGGAGTGTAGACATGGGCAAAGTAACTTCGGGGCTCACGATGTCGCTCGACGGGTTCATCGCCGGGCCGAACGATGGGCCGGAGCATCCTCTGGGCGAGGGTGGAATGCGGCTCTTCGACTGGTACTCCAGCGGCGACACCGATTACGTCGTGCCGACCGGCGAGATGACCTTCCAGGTCTCGTCCCAGGCCGCAGAGATGCTGAACGAGGTGTTCTCCTCGATAGGGGCCATCGTGACGGGACGGAGGACGTTCGACATCACGAACGGGTGGGGCGGCAGACACCCGATAGGCGAAGGTATCCCGATCTTCGTCTTGACCCACTCCGTCCCCGACGGATGGGACTACGAGGGCTCGCCGTTCACCTTCGTCACCGACGGCGTACGGAGCGCGGTCGAACAGGCCAGGGCGGCGGCCGGCGAGAAGAACGTCGCGGTCGGCGCTGCGAGCCTCGTCCAGCAGTGCCTCGAGGCGGGGTTACTGGACGAAGTACACGTAGACGTGGTCCCCGTGCTGTTGGGGGACGGTGTGAGGTTGTTCGATAACCTGGGGACCGAACCCATCGAGCTGGAGAGGACCGCGCTGATAGCAGACCCGGACGTGACCCACATGACCTTCCGGGTCCTAAAGTAGAGGATCGCCATGAGCCCTCAGCAAGAGAGCAACCTTCCACCCGGGTTGTCCAGGCCTGCGCGGCGGGCGCTCACCAACGCCGGCTACCGGACGCTCGAGCAGCTCGCCAGGGTCAGCGAGAAGGAGATCGAGGATCTACATGGCGTGGGGCCAAAGGCGCTCCAGCAACTCCGGCATACGCTCGTTGCGAACGGTCTGTCGTTCGCCGATGGGAACAGAACCAATCAGCAAGGAACTCATGAATGAAGAGACAAGTGCTGTTTGTTCACGGAGGCGGCGAAGGAGCATACGAGGAAGACAGGAAGATGGCGGCGAGCCTGCGAGAGGCGCTGGGTGGCGGCTACGAGGTGCATTGCCCGAAGATGCCGCATGAGGATAGCCCGCAGTACTCGGCGTGGAGAGACCGGGTCGCAAGTGAACTCACCGGGTTCGACGGCGAGGTCTTCCTCGTCGGCCATTCTCTGGGGGCCTCAGTCCTGCTGAAGTACATCTCCGAGGAGAGGACCGCGACTCCCATATCCGGAGCGTTCCTGGTTGCGCCACCATACTGGGGCGTCGAGGGCTGGGAGGTCGACGAGTATGCGCTACAGGAGGACTTCGCGTCGAAGCTCCCTAGTGGACTACCGATGTTCTTCTATCACAGTCGCGACGACGAGTGGGTGCCGTTCGCGCACCTCGCGCTCTATGCGGAGAAGGTTCCCCATGCAAGCTTCCGCGAGTTCGACGGACGCGGACATCAGTTGGACGACGATCTGTCAGAGGTCGCCCATGATATCGCGAGTCTGGAGAGGACCGGATCATGACTGACGTACCGAAAGTGGGATACGCATGAATGAAAGCTACGCAAATCTACCGCGGGTAGTGTCGCGGGACGAGTGGAAGGCCGCCCGCAAGGATCTGCTCGCCAGAGAGAAGCGATTTACTAGGGAACGCGACGCCCTGAACGCGGATCGCCGCAGGCTGCCGATGGTCAGGATCGAAAAGGAGTACGAGTTCGAAGGACCTGACGGCAAAGCGAGCCTGCTCGACCTGTTCGAGGGGCGCCGCCAGCTGATTGTCGGCCACTTTATGTTCGACCCGGGCTGGGAGGAAGGATGCCCGAGTTGTTCGGCGGGGGCCGATGAGATCTCGGACGGGCTTCTGAGACACCTGCACACCCGCGACACCACGTTCGTCTACGTCTCTCGCGTGCCGCTGGAGAAGATCGAGGCCTACAAGGCGTCCAAGGGCTGGACCTTCCCCTGGTACTCCTCCCACGGCAGCGAATTCAACTATGACTTCCACGCAACACTGGACGAGTCCGTTGCACCCGTCGAGTACAACTTCCAGACTATAGAAGACCACGACGAGCAGTCAGCCGAGGTGCCGGGCCGAAGTTCTTTCCTGCGTCAGGGAGAGAATATCTTCCACACCTACTCCGTCTACGCGCGCGGCCTGGAGACGGTTGGTGGTTCTTACTACTTCCTCGACGAGACGGCCCTCGGGCGGCAGGAGGACTGGGAGGAGCCCAAAGGTCGTGCGGCGGACGCGCGTGGCGCCGTCCCCGACTTCTCATCGTAGAGTTTCGAACTCTTGCCTGACCTGAGCTCGGGTCACCCTGCCGAGAGGTGCAGGACGTGACTTACAGTAGTCTACGACTTCGTGGGAGAAGCTACCGGTGTGTTGCCTCCGCGCTCAGCACAAGCATCGAAAGACCTGAGCCCCGGGGCCTCGGCTCCGGGCGTGAGATCCAGTCCAAGGTCGATCTCGCCGTAGATTGAGATTCGGCGCGAACTCGCCCGGTCTTTCCACTGTGCGAAATAGTGTCTTCTTTGTGTCATGCGCATGCACTATGATGTGTGCGGTGGGGTAACACTGGTGGAGACTCGAGTTAGGGACGCGACTCCAACGACCGCTCGCCGAAGAGCCACGCGCGGCGAGGATAGAAAGGGAGATCAGGGATGCCCAGGATGGACGTTATGGACGCGGTGGTGAAGTTGATGGAGGACGAGGGCGTCGAGGTCGCCTTCGGGGTGCCTGGCGCTGCGATCCTGCCACTCTACCAGGCCCTGGGTAAGTCCGGGAAGATACGTCACTATTCGGTGCGCCACGAAGAGGGCGGGACGCAAGCCGCCGACGGCTACACCCGCGTCACGGGCAAGGTAGGGATCAACATAGGGACCAGTGGTCCCGCCGGGACCAACATGATCACCGGCCTCTACACCTGCATGGCCGACTCGATACCACAGATCTGCATCACCGGCCAGGCCCCCACGAGCGTGCTACACAAGGAAGCGTTCCAGGCCGTGGACATCGTAGAGATCGCCAAGCCTGTGACCAAGTGGGCGGTGCAGGTCAAAGAGCCCGGGCAGCTCGTCTGGACCTTCCGGGAGGCTTTCCGCATCGCCCAGGAGGGCCGCCGCGGCCCGGTCCTGATAGACCTCCCGCTCGACGTACAGAAATCGGGCCTCGAGGTGGACTTCGACCCGGAGCGCGGCGGTCCCCTGAGGCACATCGCCAAGCCAGAGCCCAGACCAGGGGCGATCCGGCGTGCCATCGAGATGAAGCCTCAGCGGGCCTTCTTGGAGATGAACGAGTTCTTCGACGGTGACGAGATCATCGTCACGGCGATAGGTCTGTACCAGATCTTCTCGGGCCAGTTTCAGAAAACCTACAAGCCGCGCCATTACCTCTGCTGCGGCCAGGCCGGCCGGATCGTCGGTGGTGTGCCCGAGAGAGACTAGGGTGCGTCGAAGCATGAAAGCAGACCACACAGAGATCCTACACGCCGGCCTCGAAGCCGGGGATCCGGCACCCATCTCGAGACCACCCCATTATCGGAGCCCGAGACGATGAGGAAAGAAGGGTCATGAAGGACGCGGTGACGACCGTCATGGAGCAGTGTGACCGCCTCGCCGACATCAGCGAGGAGCCCGGCCTTATCCACCGGCCGTACGGTTCGAAGGCCATGCACGAGGTAAACGACATCGTTGCCGGCTGGATGCGCACGGCCGGGATGACCACGAGACGTGACCAGATCGGCAACCTCATAGGCCGCTACGAAGGACGCGGCGAAAAAACCTTCATCCTCGGTTCCCACCTCGACACCGTGCGGGATGCAGGCAGGTACGACGGCATTCTCGGTGTGATGGTGGCGATCGCGTGCGTCCAGCGGCTACACGACCGGGGCGAGAGGCTCCCGTATTCTATAGAAGTAGTTGGTTTCGCTGACGAGGAGGGCCTGCGGTTTGGCACGAGCTACCTGGGAAGCTCCGCCTACGCCGGCTCTTTCGATCGCGAACGCCTGCTTCTCGAAGACCGCAATGGTGTAACCCTGCGGGAGGCGGTGCGTTCCTTCGGCGGAAACCCGGACGCCGTCGAACGTGATGGCCGTAGCGACGAGGGCCTGCTCGGCTATTGCGAGGTGCACATAGAGCAGGGTCCGGTGCTGGAGAAAGAGGATCTGCCCGTTGGCGTGGTCACGACCATCAACGGCCAGAGTCGTATCCAGGTAGCCTTTGTCGGCAAGGCTGAACACGCGGGCACGGTGCCCATGGAAGGCAGGCGGGACGCCCTGTGCGCCGCGGCCGAGTTCGTGCTCGAGGCGGAGGCCGCCGCAAAGGCCCAGCCGGACGCGGTGGGGACGGTGGGGGAGATCCAGGCGCTCCCCGGCGCGGCCAACGTCGTCCCCGGCGAAGCGAAGCTCTCGCTGGACCTGCGGCATCCGAACGACGTCGAGCGGGAAGGGTTGCGAGATCGTCTGGAGGAAAGGGCGGGGGAGATAGCCGCCTCGCGCGGCTGCGAGCGTCTTTGGGAGGTACGACAGGAGACGAATGCCGTTTCGGCCGACGAAGAGCTGAGCGCCGTGCTCGCGCAGGCTGTGGAGGAGGAGGGGCTGAAGGCGCACCGGTTGCCGAGCGGAGCCGGCCACGACGCGGCGCAGATGGCCGCCATCCTCCCTGTCGCTATGCTCTTCGTTCGCTGCGAGGAGGGCATAAGCCACAATCCGGCCGAGTCGGTAACCAGGGAAGACGTGGAGGTCGCGGTCGGGGTTATGCAGCGCTTCCTCGGGCTTCTGGGAGGGGTGCATGCAATCGAGGAGGAAGCCGGGCAGTAGGGGGTTACCTTCGTAGGCCGCGGCTGGAGAAGAGAGGTATCGGTGGAAAGGAGCGTGAACGGGTGAGTGATCTGAGGATCACGGCAGGGCCGTACGGGTTTCTGGCGCGCTGGGAGCGGGAGAAGTCGCCGCAGACGTGCGCGGCTTTCGAGAGGCTGCTACCCTACCGCCAGAAGATCATCCACGTCCGCTGGAGCGGTGAGAGTTGCTGGATCCCGCTCGGGGACTACGACCTCGGCGTCGGTTTCGAGGATGCAACCAGCGTTCCACAGGCCGGGGAGATCCTGTTCTACCCTGGAGGGTACTCGGAGACGGAGAGCCTGTTTCCTTACTCGGGAACCATCTTCGCGAGCAAACTGGGCCAGCTCGCCGGCAACCATTTCCTCACCGTGGTCGAAGGACAGGAGAACTTGCGTGCCCTTGGCGAGTTGACGCTGTGGGAGGGTGCCCAGGACATCGTCTTCGAGCGCGCATGAGCCCTTCCAACCCGTGAGCAGAGGAGGCAGGCGATGACCGAAACGCGAACGAGCGGCAAAGAGATAGTTCTCGGCCAGAACAACTACGGCAAGTCCGAGGTGCGCGTTTTCAAGGTCGATCGCGACTCCGAGCGGCATAAGATCTGGGACCTCGACATACGCGTCGTGCTCGAAGGCGATTTCGAAGCCGTCTACCTGAAGGGTGACAATACCGGCGCGCTCGCCACGGATACGATGAGAAACACTTGCTACGCCCTGGCAAAGGATCACCTGAGGGGGAGCATCGAGGATTTCGGGCTCGAGCTGGTCGACCACTTCCTCCAGGCCGGACCCACGGTAACGAGCTGCTGGGTCGAGATCACGCAGTACCTGTGGAACCGCATCGAGGTAGACGGCAAACCGCACCAGCACTCCTTTATCCGGAACCGCGGTGAGCGCAGGGCGAAGGTCTCGGGCGACGAGAGTGGCGCCAGGCAAGTCCGAGCCGGGATCTCTGACATCTACGTGCTCAAGACCACCAACTCCGGCTGGGAGGGGTTCTTGAGAGATCAGTACACGACGCTCCCGGATACGAACGACCGCATCCTCGCCACCGTCGTGACCGCGAAGTGGTGGTACGACACGACCGAAGCCGACTTCGACCGCCTGTGGCAGGGCGTACACGACCAGACCCTTGCGACCTTCACGGACCACTACAGTCCGTCGGTGCAGAATACTTTGTGGCTGATGGGTAGAGCGGTCTTGAGGAAGTTTCCCGAGGTAGAGAAGATCTGGTACTCCTTCCCCAACGTGCATCACATCCCCTTCGACCTGGACCGTTTCGGCATGGAGAACAACGACACCATCTTCCACGCCACCCACGATCCTTACGGCCAGATCGAGGGCTTTGTGGAGAGGCGGTAAGTGGCCGGCCTGACGACCCACGTACTGGACACCGCCCGGGGTCTTCCCGCCGCAGGTATGGCGCTGGAACTCGCGCATCTGGGTGAAGACGGTGAGCGCCGGATCCTCAAGAGAGTCCGAACGAACGCTGACGGCCGGACCGACGAGCCGCTGCTCTCCGGAGAGGAGTTCGTACGGGGGGTCTACGAAATCGTCTTCGAGGTGGGCGAATACTTTGCGGGTCGACCGGAAGCGGGTGACTCCCCCCCGTTCCTCGACCGTGTACCGCTGCGGTTTGGCATCTCCCAGCCGGCGGCGCACTACCACGTTCCGCTGCTGGCCTCACCATGGTCCTACAGCACGTACCGGGGGAGTTGAGATGGAGTCTCTAACGGGGCCGAGGGGATCGCGCTACGTCGAGCGAAGGAGGCAAGCGGATGGATTTTTATAGCCCCGATAACTGGCAAGAAGCTTTGGAGATCAAGGCGACGTATCCCGCGGCCAGGCCCATCTCTGGGGGAACAGACATGATGGTCGAGCTCAACTTCGACCACGACCGGCCCGAAGCGGTGGTGGACCTTACAAGGATACCGGAGCTCCTGGAGTGGGGGTCTGAGAACGGCCGCCTGCGTATCGGGGCCGGGGTGACGTATACGCAAATTATCGAGGAGCTGGGGAGCAGGCTACCCGGCCTCGCGATGGCCTCGAGAACCGTCGGGTCGCCCCAGATTCGCAACCGGGGCACCGTAGGAGGTAACCTGGGTACCGCCTCGCCGGCGGGAGATGGTCTGCCACCGCTATACGCCTCGGATGCCGAGGTCGAGGTCGCCTCGACCGGCGGTACGCGCCGCGTCCCCGTGACGGAGTTCATTACGGGACCCAGGCGGAACCTGCTCCGCTCCGACGAGTTGATCTCGGCCTTCTACATCCCGGAAGCGTCCGGGCCGCAGCAGTACGCGAAGATCGGCACCAGAAACGCCATGGTGATCGCGGTCTGCGCCTTCGGGCTGGCCCTCCACCCGGAGGAGAAGCGGGTCGGGGCCTGCGTGGGTTCCGCCGCGCCGACGCCCGTGCGCGCCAGGTACGCCGAAAGGTTTATCGAGGGAGTACTTCAGGAAGGCGGGTACTGGGAGTCACGGGCAAAGATCGAAGACGCGGTACTGAGGCGCTTCGGAGAGGCGGTTGAGATGGCCGCCCGCCCGATAACGGACGTGCGCGGTACCGCCGCCTACAGGGTCCACGCCGTCGGCGTGTTGGCCCGGCGCACGCTGGGGTGGGCCTGGGAAGAGTACCGGGGAGGAGCTGACTGATGCGGTTGGTGCTCACGGTAAACGGGGAGAGGCGTGAGGCCGAGGACGTCTGGGAGGGCGAGAGCCTGCTCCACGTGCTGCGCGAGCGTTTGGGACTTCCTGGTACCAAGAACGCCTGCGAGCAGGGCGAGTGCGGGTCGTGCTCGGTGTACATGGACGGCACGCTCGTCTGCTCCTGCCTGGTCTTGGCCGGGCAGGCCGAGGAGCGCGAGATCGTCACGGTCGAGGGGTTGGCAGGGGAAGACGGGCTGCACCCGGTGCAGCAGGCTTTCGTCGAATCAGGGGGCGTGCAGTGCGGGTTCTGCACCCCCGGCTTTATCGTGGCGACCCACGATCTGCTGCAAAGGAACCCAAAGCCGACGGACGCGGAGGTGCGGGAGGCCCTCGCCGGCAACCTGTGCCGCTGCACCGGATACGAGAAGATCCTGGACGCCGTACGCCTCGCGGCCCAGAGGTCGGACGTATGAGCGAGGCGCGCCTCGTCGTGGAGAACTGTGCCATCGCCACCGTCGACGGTTCGGGTACGGAGTACGCCTCGGGCCACGTCGTGGCGGAGGGGAGCAGGATCGTGGCAGTGGGTGAGGGCCGTGCGCCGGAAGAAGCCGCGACAGGCGTGAGGCGCATAGACGGCAGCGGTTGCCTCGCCACGCCGGGGCTCGTTAACTGCCACCACCACCTCTACCAGTGGGCTACGCGCGGGCTCTCGCAGCAGGCTACGCTGTTCGAGTGGTTGGTCGAGTTGTACCCCATCTGGGCGCTCGTGGACGAGGAGATCGAGCACGCCGCCGCCCGCGCCGGGCTTGCCGCCCTGGCCCGCTCCGGTTGCTCGACCTCCATGGACCACCACTACGTATTTCCGCGGGGCGTGGGAGACCTTCTGGCGGTGGAGATCGACGCCGCCAGAGAGATCGGGCTCCGCTTCCATCCCACCCGGGGTTCCATGGACCTGGGCGAGTCCGATGGTGGGCTGCCTCCTGACAGCGTCGTGGAGGATCTGGACGAGATACTCGCCGCCAGCGAGGAGGCGATAGACCGCTTTCACGATCCTTCGTTCGATTCGATGCGCAGGATAGCCCTCGCCCCCTGCTCGCCGTTCTCCGTGACGCCCAGGCTTATGTCCGAGACTGCCCAGCTGGCCCGCAGACGGAACGTCCGCCTGCACACGCACCTCGCCGAGACGGAGGATGAAGAGGAGTTCTGCCTGCAGAAGTTCGGGGTCCGTCCGGTGGAGTACCTCCACGGGCTCGGCTGGCTCGGCGAGGATGTCTGGCTGGCGCACTGCGTACACCTCGACGACCAGGAAGTTCGCCGCTTCGGCGACACCGGTACCGGCGTGGCGCATTGCCCTTCTTCGAATGCCAGGCTCGGGGCCGGCATCGCCCCCGTATCCGCCCTGGTGGGGGCCGGGGCTCCGGTCGGCCTCGGCGTGGACGGTGCTGCTTCCAACGAGGCCGGGGAGCTCGCCCAGGAGGTAAGGGTGGCTTTGCTCTTCGCCCGACTCGCCGGCGGGCCGAAGGCGCTCACCGCCCGACAGGCGCTAGAGCTAGGCACGATCCACGGCGCCCGGTGCCTGGGTAGGGAGGAGGAGATCGGCTCCCTGGAAGCAGGCAAGCTCGCCGACGTCGCCCTCTGGCGGGTCGACGGGCTCGGACATGGCGGGGTCGAAGACCTCGTGGGGGCCCTCGTACTCGGCCCGCCGAGACCAGTAGAGCTCCTGCTGGTGGGCGGCGTGCCCGTGGTGGAGAACGGAGAACTGAGAACGGCGGACGAACGAGAGATCACAAGAGAGCTGGCGGGTGCTAGCAAGAAGTTGGCCGGCAAGGCAAAGAGACTGACGCGCTGATGTGATGAGCGCTATCCGAGCAGGGAGGAGTCACCTTGAGAGCGCAGACGACACCGATTGCCCCTACCCGCGTGGCACCGGACCCCACGGTCTTCGCGCCGGGAGGCATCGGGGAGAGCGTCACGCGTCCCGACGGCACCCCTAAGGTCAAGGGCGAGTTCGACTTCTCCTCGGACCTGTGGACGGAGGGCATGTTGTGGGGAGCGACGCTGAGGAGCCCCCACCCGCGGGCCAACATCTGGTCTATGGACACCGCGGAGGCCGAGGAGATGCCGGGAGTCTACGCCGTGCTCACGCACGAGGACGTGCCCGGGCGCAAGGTCTACGGCATGGAGATCCCGGACCAGCCCGTGCTGGCGTGGGAGCACGTTCGCTACCAGGGCGAGCCCGTCGCCATCGTCGCCGCCGACCACCCCGAGACCGCCAGGCGGGCCGTACAGAAGATCGCCGTTGAGTACGAGGTCCTGGACCCCCTCGTGGACGCTGAGGAGGCTATGGGGGGAGACGCCCCGAAGCTACATCCCTCCGGGAACGTCCTGCGCCACGTGCACATCGTGCACGGCGACGCCGAGAACGCGCAAGCGGACGTAGTCGTTGCGGGAGAGTACGAGATCGGCATGCAGGACCAGGCTTTTCTGGGGCCCGAATCCGGGCTCGCCGTCCCCGATGGCGAGGGCGGCGTGGACCTGTACATCTCGACGCAGTGGCTGCACGTGGACCAGAACCAGCTCGCCGAGAGCCTCGACCTGCCGACCGAGATGGTAAGGCTGACACTCTCCGGGGTGGGTGGGGCGTTCGGTGGCCGCGAAGATCTGTCCATGCAGATCCACGCTTGCATGCTGGCCCTCGAGACCGGGCGTCCCGTCAAGATGATGTACAACCGGGAGGAGTCTTTCTTCGGGCACGTCCACCGCCACCCGTGCAAGATGCGCTACGAGCACGGCGCCAGCCGTGAAGGGAAGCTCCTCTACGTCAAGGCCCGCATCGTCTTCGACGGGGGCGCCTACGCCTCCAGTTCCACCGCGGTCTGCGGAAACGGGGCCCGCTTCGCCGTAGGACCCTACGAGTGCCCCAATGCCCTCATAGACAGCTACGTCGTCTACACGGACAACCCGCCCTGCGGCGCGATGCGCGGCTTCGGCGTCGTGCAGAGCTGCTTCGCCCACGAGTCGCAGATGGACAAGCTGGCCGAGGCTCTCGGTATGGACCCGGTCGACCTCCGGATAAAGAACGCCATGACAGAGGGCACCCTGTTGCCCTCCGGACAAAAGATCGAAGGTCCTACTCCCGTGGCCGAGTTGCTGGAACGTATAAGGGCCATGCCCATGCCGGAGGAACCGGAGGGCGGACCGCGCGACCTGCTCGAGCTGCCCGGCGGTGTCTCGAATACGACCCACGGTGAGGGCGTGCGGCGGGGCGTAGGGTACGCCGTGGGGTTCAAGAACCTGGGCTTTTCGGAGGGTTTCGATGATTACGCCACCGCGAGGGTAAGGCTCTCGATGACCGAGGAGGGACCCCTGGCCGAGGTACACACCGCGGCGGCGGAGGTGGGGCAGGGGTTGGTAACCATACAGGCCCAGATCGCCCGCACCGAGCTTGGCGTCGAGAAGGTATCAGTCATGCCGGCGGATACCCGTGTCGGCTCGGCCGGGTCCACCTCCGCTTCGCGCCAGACGTACATGACCGGCGGCGCGGTAAAGCTGGCCTGCGAGGCAGTTCGGGCGAAGCTCTTCGAGCGGGCGGGAGCGCAGTACGGCGAGGATGCGGGGGCCTTCACCCTCGAAGACGGAAGCCTCGTATCTGGCGGCCGGGTGGTCGCGAGCCTGCCAGACCTGCTCGACGACGAGGGGGTCGAGGAGACGGTGGTACACCGCCACGTGGAGACGTTCCCGCTCGACGAGAACGGCCAGGGGGACGCGGACGTGCAGTTCGCC
>Ga0196962_10000322_pt1 | contig 22117 bp, 19 predicted proteins | sample S3v_20metaG_FD_183186 | JGI IMG/M metagenome (GOLD analysis project Ga0196962, IMG submission 183186) | Soil microbial communities from Anza Borrego desert, Southern California, United States - S3+v_20 | ecosystem: Environmental > Terrestrial > Soil > Desert | place: USA: California | collected...
ACAGTTCCGAGTTCGCGTACCGGGTAATCGCCTCCTGCCAGCCATACAGTCTCCTTGGTTTGGTCTTTCCGACCAGGTTTGAGAGGAAGGCCGCGCCGCCCTCGATGTTGGCAGAGCGGTCGTTTTTGAGTCGAGCGTGGGAGAGACCTGTTAGCTTCGCCGCCTGGCCTAGAGTGTTCCTGGACGGATTTTGGGTGAGCTGCATGATCCCGTAATCGCCACGGCCTTCGGGATCTCCCTTCCGGTAGGCGCTGGTGGACGGTGGAGGCATCTCCCAGAGGGTGTTGTAGTAGCCCATCGCCAGGAGCAACTCGACCGGAACCTTATACTTTCTGGCTGCCTTCTCGAACTGTGCCTTCAGAGAAGAGTCGGTCTGTGCCAGAACTCCGCCGCCCACCGTTCCGAGCAGGGTGGCGCCTGCAAGGCCTGCTCCGCCCAATCTCAGGAAATCTCGGCGGTTCATCGTCGTGAACCGGTTCTCAGGATACATACCCCCTCCATTGTTAGCGCTCTTTCAGGTGCTAATGTCTTCGCAGGCCTTGCCCTTGGTGCCTTGGTAACGCGTCCCGAGTCTCTCAGCTCGCATCGGAGCCCGCCTTCCCATTTGTGCGACCAACCCCAACATCAGCAAGTCCTGAGGTCGATGCGCAGCGTTTCCCCTCCAGAGAAAGCCTCGTCTCTACGGCAGCCATTATAGGGCAAGATCGGGGAGAGATTTTGCTGATCTCAGCATGGATCTGGCAGGGAGAGCAGCAAATGTCTAGCCAGGGTTCGGCGAGTTTGATGCAACCTATCCTAACGTTGATTGGATCGTAGTAGGTCGAGCGCAGTCGTCGCGTATTGCCCAGTGCGTAATTGGGGCAACGGCGAAGTCTCCTAGCATCATTCTTGGCCAAATGTATCCCGAGAATCTGCCAAAAATAGGTCGATCTGACTATGTTTCTTGGCCCTCCAGCTAAGTGCCAGCTAAGTAGCATCCGCTATGGTGCTCGCGTAAGAGAAACGACGAACAAAGGAACGTAAAGATGAAACGATCAATCCTCTTGCTCGCTTTGCTGGGCGCGACGCTGATCTTTGCTACTTCTGGAATAGACCTGGCCGAATCTACCACGCCCGATACGCAGCAAGACGGCCCTGTGGCCTCCGTGGCTGAAGGGGGAAACGAGCGGATCGCCTTTTCGAACGACTCTACGGGAGATCACGACGTCTACACGATGAGGCCGGACGGCTCCGACCAAAAGAACCTGACGAATAGTCCAGGCGTCTATGATTATCACGTGCACGTGTCACCCGATGGCTCGCAGATCGTGTTCGAGAGAGCCCCGACCGTTGGCTTCGAGGCGGACATTTGGGTGATGAACGCCGACGGTTCCGGGATGCATAAGATCACCAACCACCCGGCGAACGACCGGCATCCGTCGTGGCACCCTGACAGCGAGCGGATCGTGTTCATGAGCGACCGGGACGCCGCCTCCCCCTGGCCCGTCGGCGATATGGACCTCTACTGTAGTCAACGCTGCGGATGGATCCGGCCTGGTCCGGCTCACGAATGCTTCAGGGGACGAGGCGCGGCCGAAGTATTCGCCGAGCGGCACCAAGATCTCCTACACGAAGAAGAGAGACACCGGAGATCTCTCCGGGTTCTCGATCCATGTTATGGACGCCGATGGCAGGAACGACCGCCAGATTACCCCGGACGCCATGGAGGCCGCGGGCAACGATTGGTCGCCTGACGGGAATAGGATCGCGTTCCACGATAACTTCTGCATCATACGCCTACCGACTTGTTCGTCCAATATCTGGGTTGTGAAGTCCAACGGCAAGGGCATGAAGCAACTCACCTTCGACTCCGGTGGCGCTTACAACCTGGAGCCGACATGGTCGCCGGATAGCCGCCGCCTGGCCTTCGAGCATGGCGCTGACTATTCGTCCATGACCGACATCTATGTAATGAACACCGACGGCACCGGGGTCACCAACGTGACCCAGACTCCCACCGTCCATGACTTCCTGGCCGACTGGGGCGCGGACTGAGAAGAATATCGAGGCCGCGCTGATCGCGCGATCGGCGCGGCCCTCGTCCCACCTGCGAAGCGCATCATGAAGGAACGTCGCCAGAACGAGTAGGCGGCACCTCCGCGTACAACACCGGCGTCATTTTGATGTGGGTTTGCGTTCATGCGCCGTGTAGTTCGTTTGCACTTCGTCCGATCTTGCGCTATTAATGGCTATTCTTCTTGGTGAGGAGACGAAGTAACCGAGAGGATGTGACGGACCCAAAGCGAGCGAGCGCCGCGCCAGCAGCGTGACCCGGGGAGACCGAGGGAGGGGCCAGACGTTGAGCCCGAACCCGTGCGCGTTTGGCTGTTAGGCGGCTTTAGGGTTTCCGTAGGGTCTCGAAGCATAGGTCAAGAGGGGTGGCGCCTCAAGAAGGCTGGGAGCGTGCTGAAAGTGCTGGCCCTGGCACCCGGGTACTGGATGCATCGGGAGCAGGCTATGGAGCTTCTGTGGCCGAATCTAGACCCAGAGGCTGCCCTCAACAACCTACACCACACCTTGCACGTAGCTCGCCGCGTCCTCGAACCCTCGGCTCCGGCTAGTGCTACTTCGCGCTACTTGCGTCTTTGGGACCAGCGGCTCGCCTTGTGTCCCGAAGGGCCGCTGTGGGTGGACGTCGAAGCCTTCGAGGAAGCGGCGACCGCGGCCCGCCACACCCTGGAGCCTGCGGCCTTTCGGGTGGCCATAGATCTTTACTCGGGGGAGCTTCTGCCGCAGGACCGCTACGAGGTCTGGGCGGAGGAGAGGCGGGCACAGCTACGGGGCTTGTACCTCTCACTGCTCATGGAGGTGGCCGGACTCTACGAGGAGCGTAAGGAGTTCGGGGAGGCTATCGAAGCGTTGGGGAAGGTGATCGCCGAAGATCGTACGCACGAAGGAGCGCACGTGGGGCTCATGCGACTCTATGCCCTCCTGGGGAGGCGGAGGGAGGCTTTGAGGCAGTACGAGCGGCTCAGGGATGCCCTCACTAGGGACCTTGGCTCGCAGCCCGAGGGTGCGACCGTACACCTACACAAGGAGATCTGGGCCGGCACCTTCCCACCACCCGATTCGTCACTGCCCGCTGGTTCCTCACCGGAAGATCTCCGTGCAGCGGAGGCAGGTGGCAGGCACAACCTGCCCCTGGCGCGCACCAGCTTCATAGGACGCGAGCGCGAGACACTGGAAGTCAAGCGGCTGCTTTCCATGACCCGGCTGTTGACGCTCACGGGGGTTGGCGGCTCGGGCAAGACGCGACTGGCGCTCGAGGTGGCAAAGGACCTCGTCGGAGCGTACCCGGATGGAGCATGGCTGGTAGAGTTGGCATCGCTCTCTGACCCGGCGTTGGTGTCGCAGGCGGTGGCCAGGGCTCTCAAGGTACGCGAGCAGCCCGGACGCCCGCTCCTCGAGACGCTCGAGGACACCTTGCGCGCGAAGAAGATGCTGTTGGTTATGGACAATTGCGAGCACCTCATAGAGGCGGTGGTCCGCCTGATCGATGTCCTCCTCGATTCCTGCCCGGGCCTGCGGGTTCTCGCGACCAGTCGTGAGACGCTCAGCGCCGCTGGCGAGGTTGCCTGGGTGGTGCCTTCCCTAACGGTGCCCGACTACGGGCAGGCCTCGATGGCTGAGAACGTTGAAGGTTACGAGTCGGTCAGGCTGTTCGTAGAACGAGCCGGTCAGCGCGATCCCTCCTTCGTATTGACGCCCCGCAACGCAACGGCGGTGGCGCAGGTATGCCAGCGGTTGGAGGGCATCCCTTTGGCCATAGAGCTGGCGGCTGCGCGAATAGGTGTGCTCCCTGTGGAGCGGATCGCCGAAAGGCTCGACGACTCCTTGAGACTCCTTACCGCAGGCGGGCGGACGGCACTGCCACGCCAAAGGACGCTCAGGGCAACGCTTGAGTGGAGCCACGAGTTGCTAGGCGAACCCGAGCGGGTGCTCTTCAGACGGCTTTCTATTTTCGCGGGGGGTTTGACGTTGGAGGCCGCCGAGGTGGTGGGTAGTGGCGGCGGCATCGAGCAACATGACGTCCTGGACCTATTATCCAAGCTGGTAGACAAGTCGCTGGTGATGTCCGAGGTTCCGCGGTACAGGCTACTGGAGCCCCTCAGGCAGTATTGCCAGGAGCGACTGGAGGGGAGTGGGGAGGCGCAGTGGGTCAGGGAGCGCCACGCAGAATACTACCTGGCGCTTGCGGAAGGGGCGGATGCGCAAGATGCAGAGCGCGAATTGAACGCAGCGCGGCCGGTGGCGTGGCTCAAGCGGATGGAGAGCGAACACGCCAACCTCAGGACAGCTCTCGATTGGTCGCTCGACGAGCCCGACGGCAGAGATACTGCGGAGCTGGGGTTGCGGCTGGCGGTCGCGCTCTGGTGGTTCTGGCACACGCGAGACTACCTGACCGAGGGGCGAAGGTACCTGGAGAAGGCCGGCTCCGGGATGAGCAACCCAACCACGACTCGCTTGAGGGCGCGGGCGTTGGATGGCGCCGCCTGGTTGGCGCTCTATCAGGGGGATCAGGTGGCGTCGAAGGCTCTCATAGAGGAGGCGCTGGTCCTCTACCGGCAGCTTCAGGACGAGGAGGGCATCGCATCCGGACTCACCGACCTCGGTTTGGTCGCGGTGCTGGGACAGTGGGACGACATATCCTTGCCGGCGGTGCTCGAGGAGCTCGGGGAGCTCAAGCCGCGCCTAAAGAACCGCAACACGCTCGCCTACTTGCTCATGCTCGAGGGCATGATAGCGATGAGCCGGGGCGACCTGGAGCATTCGGTGACGCTGCACGAGCAGAGCCTCGAGCTGTTTCGCGAGATACAGAATACGCAGGGCACGATCACGTGCCTGGGCCACCTTGGGCTCCTGGCATTGATCCTGGGCGACTGCGAGAGTGCTCCTGCAATGCTGCGGGAAAGCCTGCACCTGGCGTGGGAGTTGGATTACAAACAGAGCATCCAACACTGCCTCCACACGCTGGCGTGCGTGATGGCTCGCCGGGAGCAGCCAGTCCGGGCCGCCAGGTTGTGGGGGGTTGTGCAAGGCATGGAGGAGGCTTACGGCGCACACCTCACCCCCATAATCCTCTCTCTCACCGACTACGAGGGCCACCTGAGCAGAGGGCGCTCGCAACTGGGAGAGGAAGAGTTTGCGGCGGCGTGGGCGGAGGGCAAGGCGATGTCGCCCGGGCAGGCCATAGAGTACGCCCGCTCGGATGAAGAGGTGCGGGAGCTCCCCACGCTTGTCTCCCAACAGCAGCCACTGCCCGAGGAACGAACGGAAAAGCTCACCCGTCGGGAGCGAGAAGTCGCGCTCCTCGTCGCGCAGGGGCTCACCAACCCCCAGATTGCCTCGGAGCTCTCGGTCTCCAGGAGCACCGCCAACAACCACGTGGCCAGAATCCTGCGCAAGCTGGGGCTCAGATCCCGCGCCCAGATCGCCGCCTGGGTGACCGAACGGCGTCCCCCTTCCTCGTAACGGTGTCCTCAGGCTTCCCGCCCGAGGGACGTTATGGTGGCGAGTCATCTCTTACTCGGCTTGGCCCAAAAATAGTCAACAGTAACTACGCCCTCCAGCGACGGCTCCGGAGGGAGAGTGGCCGGACTAGGGACTGTCAAAGGCTAACGGCCTGGGTCACTCGTGCCTTTCCTTCAGGGCTTGCTGGAGCTCTGCTATCTGGTTGGACAACTCGTCGAGCTTCTGCACAATTTCGGCCCGGTCTGGATCGGGTTCCGGGGTTGTGCCTGCGCTCCCGCCGTAAAGAAAGCGTTGGGCCAGCGCGCCGGTCAGCAGGGCGACGAAGCCGATGCCGGCGGTCATTACTATGGTTGCGACTATGCGACCCAGGGCAGTTGTGGGGTAGATGTCCCCGTAAGCCACGGTCGTGACGGTCTCCGTGGCCCACCAGAGCCCGTCCCAGGTGCTCAGGTCCTGTCCGGGCTCGACGGCGACGAAGATCACACCCCCGCCGACCACGACGGTGAAGACTATCAGCGCCGCGTAGCGCAATCCCTGTAGTGAGAAGACGTCTCGGAGGCGATGGGCGATCGCCATAAGCCAGATCAGCCTTACGATCGGCAACACGCGCGCCAGCTTCATCGTGGCCGGGAGGAACGGCGGGGTAAAGACGACTATGAGCACGTCCAGAGGATTCTCGGTCAACCAGCGCCGCCGGTTCGGAACTATGGAGAGCATGATCGCCAGGTTGGCCGCGAACATCGCCCAGATGCACCAGTCCAGGACCGCGGCGAGAATCCCCCAGAATCCGCCCAGGTCAGACTCCTGTACGATGATGGTCGGAATGGCCAGCAGCGCGGCGACGATCAGGGGCAAACGTAGCCGCCTTGCCACGCGCTCGGCACGCGAAGCGGCTTGTGTTTCCGCCGTGGGCTCACCCTGCGTCCTGCGTCCTCTCGACATACCCTGAGTGCCTCCCCTTATACGCCCGCCGAAACCCGATCTCCAATAAATCTCACCAAGATACCGAACGGGGGCGAGGCTGTGAAGGATGCTGTAGGAGGTCTTGCGCAAGATCGGCGAGGACTACCTCGACGTTACGCTTCGACAGCACGACAAATCATCTCAGCGTTCGTAGACCGACACGACGTTGTGCCTGTTGGTGAACGGCTCGCGGTTCCAGCCGTCCCAGCGCTCTTTGAGGCGCAACCCGGCGATCCTCGCCATGAGGTCTAGCTCGGCCGGCCAGGCGTATCGCTGGACGATCGGGTCCAGCCGCACGCCCGCCTTAGAGATGGACACGTGGCTCTCGTCGAGCATCTGCTTCGCCGGATCGTGACGAAGCACATCGAGCCGTACCGCGTCGATCTCGATGGACTCCGCATCGACGTGTTGGTCGTTACGCAACCCGTAGAGAAAGGCGGGCGAGCCGGCCTCGATCACGAACGAGCCGTCGCCGGTGAGGTGGGCGGCGACGTTCTGGAAGCAGCGCACCTGGTCTTCTTGGGTCAGCAGGTTGAAGAGTGTGTTGAAGACGACATAGATCAGGCGGTACGTGCCAGGAACCGGCACGTCGGCGAAGTCGCCGATCGTAACCGAGATCCGGTCGCCTCCTGGCTTGGCGCGCAGCCGCGCGACCATATCAGGTGAGATGTCGACTCCGTCCACGCGGATCCCCCGACCGGCGAGCGGTAGGGCGATCCTGCCGGTGCCGACGGCGAGCTCCAGCGCGGGACCACCGCCGGCCAGCTTCTCCAGGAACGCGACGGCCTCGGCCTCGTCCCCGCGTTGCACGTCGTCGTACGTTTTGGCAACATCCTCGCCAAAACTCATGATCGGCTCGTAGTCCTTCATGGAAACCTCCCTTTGCTCTAGACCCGCCGCATGAGGTGCAGCAGGTACTCTTTGCGGTTGAGCGGGTTGTAGTCCGTCCGCGGCCGGGTCGGGACCTTGCCGCAGACCGCTTTGTAGGAGTCGAATTCGCATTCCACCAGGCCTTCGCCGCGGGTTAGCGCCGGTAGATGTTGCTGTAAGGTGTGCACCCGGTTCGCCGGAACCTCACCCTCCAGAATGTACGATGAGCCCCGCATCTCCTGGGTTTGTGGAACGGCGCTCAGTCGCGCCAATGCGGACACCGTCGTTCCGAACATATCCGACGGGATCTCGAGGTGGAAACGGTGAATCGGCTCGCACACCACGGTGCCGGCCTGCTTGAGCGCGCCCATCAGCGCAAGCGGGGTCAGCAGACGGAAGTCTGAGGCGGTGGTCCCGGGCCACCGTCGTGGTGGGGCCTGGTAGTCGCAGTCGATCATCGTGACGCAGCAGTCAGTGACCTCCCATCCGTAGATCCCCTGGCTTAGGGTCTCTAGTACATTGCGCTCCATTGCCTCATGAAAGGCCTCGACCGTCTTGAAGACGTGGGTTGGTATAGACCCCACCTGGACATCCAGCCCGAACTGCACCCCCGAGTCGGGCGCGGCAGGTTCGATGCGCAGCCCGATGGTGGCGAGGAACGGAGTGGTCGGAGTACGTGCCTTGGGGATCAACTCGACGGCCTCGCCGACGCCGATGGGCCGTTCGACGCAGATCGCCGTCGTTTCGCGGAATTCGACGTCGATGTCGTACGCGTTCTCGATCGTCGCCCCGATGACCTCCTTCTGCACCTCGCCGTAGAGCGAGACGTGTAGTTCCTGGCGTATATCGTCCTGTCGCAGGTTGATCAACGGGTCCTGCTCGGCGAGTTGGGTTAGCGCCACGTGCAGCGCGCCTTTCTCTGCGGGGCGGCTGGGAACGATGACCGTTTCGAGGGTCGGCGGTGCGAAGTAGTGGCTATCCAGGGTCGTCCGATCTTCACCGATCGCGTCCCCTATGCGAACTTCCCCGAGACCCCTGAGCTTGCCGATCTGCCCCGCGCCGACCGACTCGCGCTGGACGGCCGAGCCGCGCTCGAAGACGCTGATCGCCGTGACTTTGTCCTCCTCCCTGCCGAAGCGCAGCATATCTCGCACCCGTACCGTTCCGGAGAACATGCGGACGTAAGCGATCTTCTCTCCAGCCGGAGCCCGTTCGACCTTGAAGACGGTCCCTGAGAGTGGTCCATCGACATCGCCTTCTGAGGTGGGCAGGAGCTCCGTGATCCCATCGACCAGCTCCTCCACGCCAGCGCCCGTGATCGCCGAGCCGAAGAACACGGGATGCACCAGTCCCTTCCCGGTCTGCCCCGCAAGCTCGCCACGGAGTCGTCGGTAGGTGACCGCTCTCTCGTCGTCGACGTAGGCGGCGAGCAACGCGTCGTCGTGGTCGGCGAGCAGATCGACCAGCTCGGAAGTGAAGTCGGCGTCAGCGGCGTCGTAAGGCGCGAAATCGGGATTGCGGGTTCCCAACCCGCTGGTCGATCCCATCGGGATGATCGCCGGCGTTAGTCTGTCGGCGATGCTGTGCAGTAGGCGTTCGCATTGCGCGCCTTTGCGGTCGATCTTGTTCACGAATATTAGGGTAGGAACGCGCAGCCGCTGTAGCGTCCGCATCAATAGTCGGGTCTGCGACTGCACACCCTCCACCGCGGAGACGACGAGCACGGTGCCGTCGAGCACGCCGAGCACCCTCTCCACCTCGGCGATGAAATCCGGGTGGCCCGGGGTGTCGATCAGGTTGATAGTGACGTCGTCTACAACGAAGGAGACGACGGCAGCCTTGATCGTGATGCCGCGCTGTTTTTCGAGTGCTAGTGAATCGGTTTGGGTGCTTCCGTCATCGACCCTGCCGATCTGGTCGATGACCCCGGCGGCGAAGAGCAGCCGCTCGGTCAGGGTGGTCTTACCGGCGTCTACATGCGCCACTATCCCAAGGTTCAAATGTTTCACGGAGCTTCATGTCCTTCGAGTAGGTGTTTATTCGCCTCTGGATAGACATGAAAGCCTGGCGCATTTCCTCTCCTTCTTCGATCACCCGTCGTTCGAAGTGTAGCAGAAGGCCGTCACTGAAGATAACCCATTCGCCGGGCGATTCAGCCGGCTTTTCCAGGCGTCGAAGATCCTGCGATTATCACCAGAGGACCTCGCCCATACTCTGGAGCGCTTTGCTGATGTTCTCGCGGGAGTTGGCGTAGGAGAGGCGCAGATGGCCCTCGCCGTGGCGCCCGAACGCCGTACCGGAGAGGCACGCTACGCCTGCCTCGGCGAGGAGAAGATCGGCAAGCTTGTCTGCCGAAAGTCCGGTCTCGGCGATGCGTGGGAAGGCGTAGAAAGCCCCCTGGGGAGTTATACATTCGACGCCCGGGAGCTCATTGAGCCCGTCTACGATCAGGTCCCGGCGCGCCCTGAACTCGGCGAGCATACTGCCCACTGCATCCTGGGGACCCTGGAGGGCTGCGAGACCGGCGTACTGCGTGGCCGCGTTGGTACACGAGTTGGAGTTGACCTGTAATTTGGCGACTTCCTCTGCGAGGGGTGCGGGCATTACGCCGTAGCCGAGCCGCCAGCCCGTCATGGCGTAAGTCTTCGAGAAGCCGTCGAGTATGATCGTCCGCCCGTCGGTGTCCAGTCCGGGCTCCGAGGCGATGCTGGCGAAGTCCCCTGAGTAGAGCAGCCGGGAGTAGATCTCATCGCTCAGGACGTAGATGTCCGGGCGTTCGCGCAGGATGGCGGCTAGCCCGGCGATGTCCTCGGCGGTGAGAACGCCGCCCGTCGGGTTGGCCGGGGAGTTGAGTATCACAAGTTTGGTTCGTTCGCTGAGGCCCGCTCTGAACTCGTCCAGGTCGAAACGGAACCCGTTCTCCTGGCGCAGCGGTACGAAGACGTGCCTTCCGCCGACGAAGTTCACCATCGACTCGTAGATCGGGAACGCCGGGTTGGGCAGCAGCACCTCGTCACCCTCCTCGACGAGTGCCAGGATGGTGAAGAACATTATCGGCTTCCCACCGGGCGTGACGACCACCTGTTCGGGACCGACGTCTATACTCCTGCTACGCGCGACATCGACGGCGATAGCTTCGCGCAACTCCGGAATGCCGGCGGTGGGGGTGTAGTGGGTATGTCCGTCGCGCAGGGCTTTGCAGCCCGCCTCTACGACATGATCCGGCGTGTCGAAGTCAGGCTCGCCGATCTCGAGGTGGATGATCCCACGCCCCTCCGCCTCCAGAGCCTTCGCCTTCGCCAGAACCGAAAAAGCCGTCTCGGTTCCCAGACGCTCCATCCGCCTCGCCAGTTTCACGCCGTCCTCCGCTCGATCGAGACCCAGGTACGTTACCGCATTACACCACACCAAAGTACTGCAGCACGGAGCAAGAAGTGTCGGATACGGCGAAGCGTATGATCCAGGGCCGCTCCAGGCACGTACCGCTTGTTGCCTACATTTTGCGCCGCTGTTACCGATATGTAACAGAAAAGGTGTAGAAGGGAAATAGAGGGAATCGCTGACTGGTTAACAGATGGAGGACCCGAATGATTAGAGTTTGTATTGAGGTGGATCGCGACACGGCGAACCCCACGACACTATTCGTGAGGGCCGCCAGCATCGTAAGGGCGCTAGAGGTGGCAGGGGAACAGAACCCCGGTTGCGCTTTGAACGTGGTGTTTCCTCTCGACCCCGATACCTTCTTTGTACCGGGTGTCTCAGAAGGGGTCGAGGCCGAGATAGCAGCCTAGGCTTCCCCGGTCGCGGACGGGTGCTAGACTGGCTCGTGTGAAGCGAGTGGTTAGTGCCCGGGCAGACATCGTCGGCAGTCTCCTGAGACCTCCGGAACTGCTGGAGGCACGCGAACGATACGCCGCAGGTGACCTCTCCGCAGCCGAGTTCAAACGCATCGAGGATAGGGCCGTAGACTGGGCTATAGGGTTGCAGGAGCGGACGGGTCTCTCAGTCGTCACGGACGGTGAGATGCGCCGGGAATCGTTCCAGAGCCAGCTGGTAGAGGCCACAGGAGGCTTCGGTGAACACGACATAGACGCCTGGCTGTGGGGCGAGTGGCACGGAGACAGGGCGGTAGGGGACAAGACGACCGAACGCCCACAGACCCTCGGCGTTGTCGGAAAGCTGCAGCGGAGGCGCCACCTCTCGGTCGAGGAGTTCGTCTATGCGCGGGGTCGGACGGAGAGGACCGTGAAGGTCACGTTGCCGAGCCCGAGCATGTACGCGAACCTCTGGTCGCCAGAGCTATCCGCAGGGGCCTACCCGACGCTCGATCTCTTTCTGGAGGACGTGGCGCGGATCCTGCGCGAGGAGGTCGAAGAGCTGGCGCGTCTCGGGGCGGAGTACATCCAGCTCGACGCGCCGCATTACCCGCTACTCCTGGATCCCAAGACCCGCGCGTTCTACGAGGGGCTGGGGTGGGACCTGGATCGCTGGCTGAGTCGGGGGATCGAGCTCGACAACTACGTGATCGGGGACCACGATGACGTCACATTCTCCTTCCACCTCTGCCGGGGCAACCAGGGGAGCCGCTGGCTGGTCTCAGGCTCCTACGAGCCGCTCGCGCGCCGCATCTTCGGCGGCATAAACGCGCAGAGGTTGATGTTAGAGTACGACGACGAACGCTCGGGGGATTTCGCCCCCCTCTCGCACGTCCCCGAGGACAAGGTCGCCGTCCTTGGGCTCGTCACCACCAAGACACCCCGGCGCGAGACGAAAGAAGAGCTGGAGGCCCGACTCCACGAGGCAGCCAGATTCATCCCTCTGGAGCGGCTGGCCCTGAGCCCGCAGTGTGGGTTTGCCACATCCATTATAGGCAACGCCATAAGCGTCGAAGACGAGGAATACAAGCTACGTACCATAGTCGAGACAGCGGAGCAGGTCTGGGGGTAGACGGGGGAGAGGGTCAGCCGGTGAACAGGCCCTTTACATTCGATCTCAGGCGTCCATCTTCGTCGAGGTAGTCGCGCCAGGAACGTTTGGGATCGTAGCCGAGCATGCGTCTTGCTTTCTCGATAGAGATGCCTGAGGAGTCCTCGCGGGAGAGGGGTGTCTTTACTTCGACCTGCTCCCCGTAGTGCTCGCGCACGGCGGCCTCGAACGGCCTGCCGCCCACGTTATCCGGCGAGGCGATGTAGAAGACCTCGTGGTCTGGAAGGTCGCTCTCGGCGGCGAGCACCATGGCGTCAGCCAGGTCGTAGACGTCGATGTAGCTCCAGAAGCCCGCGCTCAGCTCCGAGCGGTCGCGTAACATGGGCCCAAGGTTTCGCTCGTAGTTGCCTTCGTGCTGCACCCAGGAAGGGCGGATCGAGATGCAACGGATGTCCGAGCGCCGGATGGCCCCGTCCATCAGAAGCTCGCCGAAATACTTGGCCGTCGCGTAAGGATCCTGCGGACGGATCGGATGTTCCTCGGCCACGGGCACGTAATCGGGAAGGAAAGGCCGCTCGGGGAAGAAGAACCCTGGCACCGTCTCACTGGAGGTGTTTACGAAACGGGTCACCCCGAAACGAATCGCCGCCTCCAGGGTATTGAACGTCGCCATGAGGTTGTTCTGGAACACGACGTGTGGCGGGTTGCTGGTTGGCTCGGGGATCGCGGCCGTGTGCACAACGGCCTCGGCGCCCCGCACGACGGCGAAGGCGTCGCCCGCGTCAGAGAGGTCGGCCTGGACGTAGTCCGCCTCGCCTTCCTCGGGCCGCTCGAAGACCGGAGGCGTCAGGTCTGTGGCCCGTACGTCGTGCCCCGCCACCTGTAGCGCCGCCACCGTGGCCCTTCCAACCTTACCCCGCGCACCCGTTACCAGTACTCGCATAGATCCTCCTGATCTCGCTCCCGGCCGATGGTACAACATCCCGCTTTCGGCGTTTCACCCTTCGGGGAGCAGGGTAAAGGCACTTCATGAGAGTCGTGGTGGTTGGTGCGACCGGCAACATTGGGACGAGCGTGCTGCGCTCCCTCGAGAACGAGGAAAGCGTCGAATCCGTCCTCGGGTTGGCGCGCCGGATGCCGGATCTTACGGTGCCGAAGGTAGAGTGGGCCTCGGCTGACGTGGTAAGTGAAGACCTTGTCCCTCACTTTAGAGGCGCGGACGCCGTGGTGCTCCTTGCCTGGCTCATCCAGCCGTCCCGGAATCTCACAAAGCAGTGGATGGTGAACGTCGAGGGGAGCACGCGGGTCGCCAGGGCCGCAAAGGAGGCTGGTGTTCCCTCGCTCCTTTATGCCTCGTCGGTCGGCGCCTACTCGGCCGGGCCCAAGGACCGCCGCGTGGATGAGAGCTGGCCGACCGGCGGCGTTCCGAGCTCTTACTACGGCCGCCACAAGGCCGAGGTCGAGCGTAGGCTGGACCGCTTCGAGGCGGAGGCGCCCAAAGTGCGGGTCGTGAGGATGCGCCCCGGGCTCGTCTTCAAGAAAGAGGCGGCGGAGGGGATAAGGCGCCTCTTCGCCGGACCCTTCTTCCCCAGCGTGCTCGCCAACCCGGCTCTGATAAATGTCATCCCCGATATAGAGAACCTGCGCTCCCAGGTGATCCACTCCTACGACGTGGGCGAGGCTTTCAGGCTCGGCATCGTAAACGGGGACGTTCGCGGTCCGTTCAACCTCGCGGCCGAGCCCGTCCTCGACGCGGGGGAGATCGGACGGATCCTGAACGCCCGTCCCGTGCCGACGTCCGCCGGGGTCGTTCGCGCCGGCGTTGGTCTATCCTGGGCGCTGCGCTTGCAACCCGTGCCGCCGGGGTGGTTGGACCTCTCGCGAAACGTCCCCGTAATGGATACTACGAAGGCCCGTACGGAGCTCGGCTGGATCCCGCGGTACAGTGCTGACGAGGCCCTGCTCGACCTCCTCGAAGGATTGCGGACCGGCTCGGGCCTCGACACGCCACCGCTCTCGCCGAAGACGGGCGGACGATTCCGAATACGCGAGATGCTGACCGGAATAGGAGGGAGGGAGCCTTGAAGGCCGTAGTCTGGCACGGCAAAGAAGACGTCAGGGTGGATAACGTCCCCGACCCGATAATCCAGGAGCCCACCGACGCCATAATCCGGATCACCTCGACCGCGATCTGCGGCTCGGATCTGCACCTCTACGCCAAGCTCTCGCCGCTGATGCGCGAGGGCGACATCATCGGGCACGAGCCGATGGGTATAGTCGAGGAGGTCGGCTCCGATGTCGAGCACATCTCGCCCGGCGATCGCGTCGTGATCCCCTTCAACATCTCTTGCGGGCACTGCTACTTCTGCGACCAGCAACTATTTTCCCAGTGCGAGAACACGCGCGATGAAGGCAAGCTCGCCAGGTCCGTGAACCTGCTGGGACGCGGAAGGGGGGCGAGCCTCTTCGGCTACACCCACGTCTACGGCGCGGTCCCCGGCGGACAGGCCGAATACCTGCGCGTGCCCCAGGCCCACTTCGGTCCCATTAAGGTGCCAGAAGGACCCCCGGATGAGCGATTCCTCTACCTCTCCGACGTGCTGCCTACCTCCTGGCAGGCCGTAGCCTACGCGGATATTCCCGAGGGCGGAACCGTAGGGATATGGGGCCTCGGTCCGATCGGCCAGATGTGCGCCCGCATTGCGATGCACCAGGGCGCCGGACGTATCATAGGCATAGACAACGTGCCCGAGCGTCTCGCCATGGCCTCCAGGCACGGCGTCCAGACCGTGGATTACTCCGCGGTGGACAGCGTGAGGGATGTGATCCTGAACCTCACCGACGGCCGAGGCGTGGACTCGGCCATAGACGCCGTAGGTATGGAAGCCGGGGGCTCGATCTTTGGCTCCATCCTGCAGAGCACCAAGCTGCAGCTCGACCGGGCGACCGCCCTGCGCGACAGCATGTCCGCACTGAGACGCGGCGGAACGCTCTCGCTCACCGGCGTCTACGCGGGCCCGATCCAGGCTTTCCCACTGGGGGACCTCTTCGACATGCAGATTCAACTCCGGATGGGACAGGCCAACGTGTGGCAGTGGGTCGAGGACATCTTGCCGCTCCTGACAGGCGACGATGATCCACTCGGCGTCGAGGATTTCAAGACCCACGAGATGCCACTCGAAGACGCCCCCCTGGGATACGAGATGTTCCAGAAGAAGCAGGACGGCGCCATCAAGATCGTGCTGAAGCCGTAATCGACGGGCCAACTACTAGTTCGGCATCGTCAGCTTCACGCCGTCGCCATCGAACAGGGCGCAGACAGAGTCCTTCGTCACGGGCCTCAACCCGAGCCTGAACCTCGGCGGCGGGTTCTACGCGGGCAAGCGGGTCTCTGTGGACGCCGGCGACAACTTCGTCAGCTGAACGCACCCGGCGGGGTTCTAGACCACCGGACGAAAGGAGGACTTCTCACGGCAGAGCCGTTCATAGGTGAGCTCCGCATGATAACGCTCAACCACAGCCAGGCGCTGTTCTCCCTGATGGACGCCGCCTATGGGGGCGATGGCAGGACCACGTTCGCGCTCCCCATCCTTCCTGGAGCGTGACGTTCCTCTCGGTGGAAAGCTTCGTTTAGCTCGAGACTTCGTAGACCAATACGATTTGTTTGGCTGCCTCGTTGAGGTCGTCGTCGAACGAGAGGAACCGGAGATCCCGTTGCCGGCCGTGGCACACAAGTGCCGAGGCCAACTGTATCGAGTCGTAGCCTCGTAGCGCGTAGCGTTGGGCTAAGTCGCCAGCGAGCCGGATCAGGTTCTCCGTTATCGGTGGCCGCTCGTAGGACGGCCACCGATGGTCGAGGGCGGCAACGACGCCGGTATGTTCCTCCTCGGTCAGTGCCTCTTCCCTTAGCAACCGGGCGAACGTGGCCCTGGCTTCGACGTAGGAGACCATCGAGGTCGCGATCTTCGAGCTCTCCTTGACGGCCCGGACTACCAGCTCGCGGCCTCCTTCGCTCACGAAGACCTTGACTAGGGCCGACGTGTCCAGGTAGAGGATCAGCGACGATCCTCTATGACCATCTCCGCAGCCGTCTTGTTTCCGCGCAAGGTCGGCGCGTCCTCGTACACCCTCGGCCTCTCACCGGCGACCGGCTCTCCAGAAGCCGGGTAACCGCGCCGGCTCAGGTACTCTCTGAGAGCGGCCTGCATCACCGCGGCGAGCGAGGGTGGAAACTCCAGATCTCTCGCGTAGGAATCCAAGGCCTTCTCCAGCCCATCCGGGATCGTTACCGTTGCTCGTCTCATGCCAGGAATCCTAACACAGCGTGCACCGGTCGGTGTAATGTGCACCAATGGAGGAGCCCGATCCAGGAAGCAAGCGGTTAAGCTTTGGGTTAGAACGACAGAGAACAGGTGCGCGCCGGCTCTAGCGCACCGACTCCACCACGGTCTGCCAGAAGGCGTCACGCTCGCCTGGTACGAAGGGGATATATAGCGTGACGCGGTCAATGAGCCCGGTGTAGCGCTCCTCGAGTGCGCTCCCGATGTCATCGGGTGCAGCTTCGACGGCGAACGCGGCGAGCATCTCGTCGGTTACGAGGGCGGGCATCTCGCGCCACTTCTTTTCACGGGCCATCGTACCAAGTTTCTCGCCGACCTCTTCCCAGCCGTGGGCTTCGAGGACCGTGCGGTAGGTGGGGGTCGAAGCGTAGAAGGAGATCTGCGCCCGCACCGACTCCCGCTGCTCTGCGGCCTCCACTTCGCTCTCTGCGGAGATGACGAAAGCGCTCGTCGCTAGCGTGACTTGCCCCGGATCTCGGCCAGCTCCTTCGGCTCCTGCGGTTATGGCCGGTATTACGGTTCTCCGCACGTACTCGGGAGAGTGGAAGGGGTGGACGTGGAAGCCGTCGCAGATCTCGCCCGCAAGCCTGGCCAGACGTGTATTGACGCCCGCGATGTAGACCGGGATCTGAGGGTGATCAATTGGTCCCGGGTTGAAGAACGGCGTCATCAGGGTGTGCCTGTAGAATTCGCCCTCGAACTTGAGGGCACCCTCGTTCTGGAAAGAATCCCAGATCTCACGCAGGGCCATAATGTACTCGCGCAGCCGTGCCGCCGGCTTTCCCCAGGGCATCGAGAGGCGGCGCGTAACATGGGCTTTTACCTGCGTGCCGAGGCCGAGAACGAAGCGTCCATCGGAGAGGTTTTGGAGATCCCAGGCCGTCTGCGCCGTCTCCATCGGCGAGCGGGAGAAGGCGATGGCTACGGAGGTACCCAACTCTATCTCATGGGTTTCGTTCGCGGCAATGGCCAGGGGCAGGAACGCGTCGTGTTTGGTCTCGCTGGTCCACAGGCCGGAGAAGCCAAAGTCTTCGGCCGCGCGGGCGGTCCTGTCTATGCCTTTGAGGTAATCGCCCTCTGTGCCGAGTCCGGCGTCGAGTTTCACGGTCTCTTGCTACGGGATCAGGAGGAGCTTGCCCGTGGTCTTGCGGCCTTCGAGGTCGCGGTGGGCCTGCTCTACGTCTTCGAGGGAGTACGTGCCGCCGATGCGGACGTTGAGGTTGTTCTGTCCGATCCAGGAGAAGAGGCTCTCGGCGCGCCACAGGAGCTCCTCGCGGGTCGCGGTGTACTGGGCGAGGGCGGGCCGGGTGAGGTAGAGGCCCCCTTTCTGGTTGAGGGTCTGGGGGTCGAACGGGGGCACGGGACCGCTGGATGCCCCGAATAGCACCATGTAGCCGCGTGGGCGCAAGACGTCGAGGCTGCCATCGAACGTTGCTTTGCCCACCGAGTCGTAGACGACGTGGACTCCTTCCCCGCCCGTGATACGGTTCGTCTCCTCGACGAAGTCCTGCTCGGTGTAGAGGATGACCTCGTCGGCGCCCGCCTCCCTGGCGAGCTTCGCCTTCTCCTCGGTGCCCGTGGTCCCGATCACGGTCGCCCCCCGCAGCTTCGCGATCTGGACGAGCAGGAGCCCGACGCCTCCTGCGGCTGCGTGCACGAGCGCCGTCTGACCCTCCTGTAGCGGGAAGGTGCTGTGCGTCAGGTAGTGTGCCGTCATGCCCTGGAGCATGACGGCCGCGGCTACCCGCGCCTCGACCAGCGTGGGGTTGAAAGGCACCAGGTTCTCGGCGGGGGCGACCACGTACTCTGCGTAGCATCCCGGGGTGCTGGCGAACGCAACGAAGTCTCCCGGCGACACGTCACCTGCGTCCTCACCCACGGCGTCCACCTCGCCTGCGCCCTCGAGCCCGAGCGTACGTGGTAGGTCGCCGGGGTAGAGGCCCGTGCGCTGGTAGACGTCTATAAAGTTGACGCCGGACGCCGCGAGCTTTACGCGCGCCTGGCCGGCGCCCGGTTCTGGGGTCTCCACATCCTCGTAGCCGAGGACCTCGGGTCCGCCGAACTCGGTTATCCGGATCGCCTTCATGCTTCTCTACCTCCCGCGGTGAACTCGACTTGCACGCCCGTCATTGTGGCAGCATTTCAGCACTTCAGCACGCTCAGGCCTTGCAGCCTTCGCTCGTCAGCATTTCAGCTTGTCAGCTCTTTGTTCTTGTTGGAAGCTTATCGCTCGTAGGCGGATGTATGGGTCGTGGCGGGTCGATTGCTTCGCGGAATCCTCTAGTCCTCCCCGGATTCTCCACTTCGACCTCGTCCTCGACCGCGACCTTGTCCTCCGCCTTTATCCGCTGGTTCTTTTGTCGGCGCAGCCGAGTTCTGCTTTTGCGCAGAAGGACTCTTTTTCACCTTGGGTTTGGCTCCGTTGGGTCCGTTGGCCTCAGGGCCATTCGTGCCGGCCGCCTGGCGATTCTCGCGCGGGGTAGGCCGGGCCGAGGCGGAGGAGGTTGCCGAGGCGGAAGCGCCGGGTTCGGGACTCGACTGGGCGGACGCGGACGAGCTCGCGGATGAGGAAGGTTGTGCTCCCGAGCTGATGGTCAGGTTCACGTCTGTACCTGGATCGACTGGTGTGCCCGCGGCGATGCCTGGCTCGATGACCCTGCCTGCGGCGACGCTATCGCTCGGGAACGAGCTCACCTGCCCGACCGCGAGCCCCGCGTCGGTGAGCCTCTTCTGGGCCAGGCTCCTGGGGAGTCCGTCCACTTCGGGCACCTCCACCTGTCCAGCGGGCTGGCCAGGAGGTCGCTGTTCTCCCTGGAAGACGTCGAACCAGCCGGCCGTGGCATCGGGACCCAGAACGGCCTGCACGCCGCCGAGCGTGCCGAGGGTAAACAGGATCGCTGCCAGCGCGATCAGCAACCAGGGCAGACGACGCCTGCGTCGATACGCCACCGGGCCTGGCCGGGGTCTGTGCATCTTGTTCGTGACGTTCTGCGATGCGGGGGCATTGCGCTGCGTGATCTGTTCCCGCTTCCTTAAGACACCGGCCGAAACCGGCTTGAGTCCGCGGTTCACCCGCCAGAGGTCTTCCGCAAGCACGTCGGCGTCTGCATAGCGGTCTTCCGGGTCTTTCGCCAGGAGCTTCGTCACGATGGCGTTCATGCCCCTGGGTATGCGGGGATTCAGTTCTATGGGGGGCCGTAACGGCTCGTTGACGTGCTTCATGGAGACGGCGATCGGGTTGTCGGCTGTGTAAGGCAGTTCGCCCGTGAGCGCTTCGTAGAGCACCACTCCGAGGGAGTAGAGGTCGCTCTTGGGGGTCGCGGGCTTGCCGAGGGCCTGTTCGGGGGACATGTAGCCTGCGGTGCCCAATACGGACCCCGTCCTGGAGATGGTCGCGGAGGAGCCGGCCCTGGCGATGCCGAAGTCCGCCACCTTCGCCCCGCCCCTGGCCGTGAGTAGTACGTTCTGGGGCTTTACGTCGCGGTGGACCATGCCCCTGTCGTGGGCCGCCCCGAGCGCCCCGGCGACCTGCGCCACGACGCCGGCGGCGTCCGCCGCCTCGAGCGGGCCCTCCCTGGAGATCCTCTCTTTGAGCGTGCCGCCGGGCACGTATTCCATGGCTATGTAGGAGGCCCCTTCTTCCGTCTCGCCCCTGTCGTAGACCTGGACGATGTTAGGGTGGGAGAGCGACGCCGCGCTCATGGCCTCGCGCTTGAAGCGCTCGGCGAACTCATCGTCGCCGGCATACTGTCTCCTGAGAACCTTCAGCGCCACGTCGCGCCCGAGCACCCTGTCACGGGCCAGGTAGACCTCGCCCATGCCTCCGCTGCCGAGTGGTCGAACTACGTCGTAGCGGTCATCTAAGACTGTTCTTCTCGTCTCTGACATCCTGCCCTTGGTCCTGCTCTAAAACGTCAACCGCGTTATTCTACACATACGCATGGGACCTTACGAAGGATGTTTCACAAGAGAGCGAGGGTTAGGCGGCGCCAGGGTCGGGTACTGTACAAGTGCCAGGTCGAATTCCGATCGGAGGACTCGGCGGGGCGAAGAGGCAGACGACGAGACGGTGGGGACAATAGGGGTGGGATCTTGGCTACAAGCGGAGTAGAAGTAGACGCGATGCGGCTTCTCGGCGCCTTCTACGACCTCTCGGAGGGAAGGTTAACCGAGCCGGTGCCGATCGGGGATCCAGAACCCGGCGCGGCACCGAGGGCCGATCTCGATCCCGACACTCCAGAGTGCGACATCGCGATCAGGTACCTGGTCGATCAGAGATTCATCGCACCGGCCCACGCCGCGTCCGAGTACACGATCACCGTCGCCGGCTTTGACAGGGTAAGAGAGATGCGCGGGATAGGCGGTCCTGAAGCACCGGCAGGGAGGAACAGGTTGAGCGATAAAACACAGAAACAGCTAATGACGTTGCTTTCCATAGGGATCTCCATCGGCCTCAGCCAGCCGCTGGCCAGGTTTATCGACAAGAATATCCCCGAACGCAGGGGCATAAAGGACGACCTGACCGAGGCTGTCCTGCAAGGGCTTGTAAGGGTCGTGGCGCTCGTGGTCGCCTCCGTGATCGTGCGCCGCCTGGCCGCGAGCCGTAGGTAATACCGAGTCCGGGAGTTCGCTTCGTCCGTTCTTAGGGCGTAAGCATGGGGAGTAGGGGCGGGTTTGAAACCCGCCCCTACGAGGGAGAGGAGATCCTCCGAGTGGCTGACGTCTTCGTCGCCGGTTCTATAAACCAGGACTTCGTCCTGAGCGTACAACGCCGTCCCGCGCCCGGCGAGACGGTCACTGACGCCCGTCTCGCGACCCACAACGGTGGCAAGGGGGCCAATCAGGCCGCCGCCGCGGCCCTTCTAGGGGCGAGTGTGGCATTCCTCGGACGCGTCGGCGACGACGGGTTCGGCGAACCTCTGGTACGGGCGCTCGCAGATAAGGGTGTCGATACGGGACTTATGCAGGAGGTTCCCGGTTCATCCACAGGCGCGGCCTTCATAACCGTCACCCCTGATGGGGAGAACGCGATCACGGTCGCACCGGGCGCGAACCGCCGCCTCACCGCCGAAGACGTAGACGAAGCCTCCGAGTCCATAGGAGATGCCAAGGTACTCGTCGCCCAGATGGAGATCCCTCCCGAGGTCGTCCTGCGGGCCGCCGAGGTCGCGGCAGCGAGCGGGACCCGCGTGCTGGTCAACCTCGCGCCCCCGTTCGAGGTTCCGCGGACGCTGCTCGAGAAGCTCGACCCCCTGGTTATCAACGAGCACGAGGCCGCCTTCCTTCTCGGAGAGAGGGTCGAAGGCGTAGATGAGGCGCTCGATGCCGCCCCGGGGCTACTGGCGCTGGGGTCGGGATCCGTAGTGGTCACGCTCGGAGAAGACGGCGCCGTCTTCTCGGATGGCGAATCCGCGCAGCACCTCACTGCCCCGAAAGTCGAAGTCGTGGACACTACGGGTGCCGGAGACGCGTTTGTCGGGGCCCTGGCCGCAAGACTCGCCGCCGAC
>Ga0196962_10000323_pt1 | contig 22030 bp, 9 predicted proteins | sample S3v_20metaG_FD_183186 | JGI IMG/M metagenome (GOLD analysis project Ga0196962, IMG submission 183186) | Soil microbial communities from Anza Borrego desert, Southern California, United States - S3+v_20 | ecosystem: Environmental > Terrestrial > Soil > Desert | place: USA: California | collected...
CGTTGCGCCGGGGCGGGCCGGGGCTTTAAACTCGGCTGACTTTCGTCTCCAAACCATGCCTGCGAACCCTTCACAGTCGAGAGAGTTGTCCGGCGCGGCGCGCGGCAAGACGATGGAGCTGTCGGGCTGGGGCCGCCACCCGCGCGTGCGCGCCGAGGTGGTGCGCCCCGAGTACGTCTCGGCCGTGGACGTGACGCGCTGGGGGCGCGTGCTGGCGCGCGGGCTGGGTCGCTCTTACGGCGACGCCGCGCTCTCGAAGGAGGGCGTCGTGCTCCTGACCGAAAGGCTCAACCGCCTGCTCGACTTCGACGATCGGGCGGGCCTGCTGCGGGCCGAGGCCGGCGTGACGCTCGCCGACCTGCTCTCGGTCTTCGCGCCGCGCGGGTGGATTCCGCCCGTCACGCCGGGCACGAAGTTCGTCACGCTCGGCGGGTGCGTCGCGGCCGACGTGCACGGCAAGAACCACCACCGCGAGGGGGCCTTCGGCGCGCACGTCGAGGCGCTCGAACTCATCCTCGCCGACGGCGCGCGCGCGACGTGCTCCCCCGCGCAAAACGCAGACCTCTTCCGCGCCACCGTCGGCGGGATGGGCCTGACCGGCGTCATCACCGAAGTCACGCTCCGCCTCAAGCCCGTCGAGACCTCGTTCGTCATCGTGCGCCACCACGCGGCGCGCGACCTCTCGGAGTCGCTGGCCCTGCTCGACGACCCGACCTACGACGACGAGTACACGGTCTGTTGGGTGGACATGCTGGCGCGCGGGGCGCGGGCCGGGCGCGGCGTGCTCATCCGGGGGCAGCACGCGCGGCCGTCGGAGTTGCCGCGCGAGTACCGCGCGCTGGAGCCGCCCGAGACGGCGACGCGCTTCGACCTGCCCTTCGACCTGCCCGCGTGGGCGCTCAGCCGCCTCTCGGCCTCGGCCTTCAACCAGCTCTACTTCCGCACGCAGGCCCGCCGGCGCGCGCCCTTCGTCGCCGACTTCAACCGCTTCTTCTACCCGCTCGACGCGCTCGGCGCGTGGAACCGCGCCTACGGCAAGCGCGGCTTCGTGCAGTACCAGTGCGTGCTGCCGCTCAAAGAATCCGCGCGCGGGCTTGGGCGCCTGCGCGAGGCTCTGGCCGAGAGCCGCCAGCCGTGCTTCCTCGCCGTGCTCAAGCGCTTCGGCCCCGAAGGCCCCGGCCTGCTCTCGTTCCCGATGCCCGGCTACACGCTCGCGCTCGACTTCCCCGTCGGCGGCGAAGAGCTGTTCGCGCTCCTGCGGAAGTTCGACGACCTCGTGCTCGAACACGGCGGGCGCGTTTACCTCGCGAAGGACGCGTGCCTCGACCCGGAGCGCTTCCGCCTGATGTACCCGCGCTTCGCCGAGTGGCTGGAGATCAAGCGGCGCGTAGACCCCGGCGACCGCTTCCGCTCCGAGCTTTCGCGCCGCCTCGGCATCACGCCGTGAGGGGAAGGGAGTAGACAGTAGACAGTAGTCAGTAGGCGCTCCGCGCTAAGGATGCTGACGCCGACACGCGAACGATTCAGAAGAGACTGTCTTCCTACTGACTACTGACTACTGTCTACTGACTACTGTTTACTGGCTACTTGCCTATGCCCGAACCCGTGCTCATCCTCGGGGCCACTTCGGCCATCGCGCGCCACGTCGCGGCGTCGTTCGCGGCGCGGGGGCGGCCCCTGTTCCTCGCCGGGCGGAACCTGTCGGAGGTCGAGCGGCTCGCCGCAGACCTGCGTATCCGCCACCGGGTCGAGGCGGTGGCGGGCCAGTTCGAGGCGGAGGACTACGAAGGCCACCGCGAGTTTTTGCGCGGCGTGGTGCGGCGCATGGGCGATCTGGAGGGCGTCGTCGTGGCCTTCGGCTACCTCGGCGAGCAGGGGCAGGCGGAGAAGGATTTGGAGGAGACCTTCCGCGTCATCGACCGCAACTTCACGGGCGCCGTCTCCGTCCTCAACCACTGCGCCGACTTCTTCGAGACGCGGCGCGGCGGCTTCATCGTCGCCATCTCTTCGGTCGCGGGCGACGTGGGGCGGCAGAGCAACTACCTCTACGGCGCGGCGAAAGGCGGGCTGAACGTCTACCTGCAAGGCCTGCGCGCGCGCCTCTTCCGCGCGGGCGTCCGCGTGCTGACCGTCAAGCCCGGCTTCGTGGACACGCCGATGACCTTCGGCCGGCCCAAGCTCTTCCTCGTCGCCCCGCCGGCGAGGGTCGGCGAGAGGATCGCGCGCGCCGCCGAGCGCGGCGGCGACGTGGTCTACGTCCCTTGGTTCTGGCGCTTCATCATGCTCGCCCTCAAGCTGACGCCGGAGGGACTGAGGAAGCGGCTGAAGCTTTAACCCATACCCGTGAACCCCACGCCCCCATCGAATCCCGCCGCGCTCCGACGCAGGCTCGAAGTCGGCGACCTCGTCATCCTCCTCTACGTCGCGGCCTTCGCGCGGCAGTATTTCTGGCCGGTCGGCAACGACGTTGCGGCGTGGGCGCTGACGCTGCTTCTGGCCTCCTTCGTCTGGCTGTGGCATCTGAAGACGAAGGGGGAGGTCGAGGGGACGCCGGCCGCGTTCTGGCTCGTGGTCGTGCCGCCGCTCGTCTTCTTCTACGCGCTGCGGGCGGCGCTGCCGGACATGTCGTGGGACGTGCTCGACTACCGGCTCGTCAACGCCGAGCGGGGCCTGCGCGGCTGGCCGATGATCGCGGGCGACTTCTTCCCCTCGCGCTTCCCCTTCAACCCCGCGCCCGACATGGCGCTCGGCCTCGGCCGGCGACTGCTCGGCTACCGTCTCGGCACAGTCGTCAACCTGCTCGTGCTCGTCTGGGCCGGGACGATCCTCGAAAGGCTCCTGCGCCCCTTCGCCGCGCGGGCGTGGGTGCGCGCCGCGTGCGTGCTCGCGCTGCTCCTGACCGAGCAGATGCTTTTCGAGATCAACAACTACATGGTTGACCTGCTGGCGCTCCCGCTCCTGCTCGAAGCGACGCGCCTCGCGCTCAAAGCCTACGAAGACGCGCCCGCGCGACGCCGGGCCTTCGTCCGCGTCGGCCTCTACCTCGGCGCGAGCCTCGCCTTCAAGCTGACCAACCTCGCCTTCGCCGGCCCCGTCTTCCTGCTCTGCGCCTACCGGCTGGCTTTCAGGGAGAGGCGGGTCGAGTGGGCGTCGGTCGCCTACGCCGCGGCGGCCGCCGCGCTGCCGCTCCTGCCTTACACGCTTTACATGTCTTGGGAGACGGGCAGCCCCGTCTTCCCGCTCTACAACCACATCTTCCAGTCGCCCTACTGGCCCGCGCCCGACCTGCGGACGGAGCGCTGGGGGCCGGTGGTGGACGACGTGCGCTTCAAGCAGATGAAGGCGTGGGAGGTGCTTGTGTGGCCCCTGCTGCAACCCTTCCGCGTCGAGCACACGGGCGGCGACCTCGGGCCGCACTGGGGCCGCGTCTCGATCGCGTTCCTCGCCGCGCTCGCCGGCGCGCTGTGGCGCGGCGCGGACGCGCGCGTGCGACAGCTTTCGCTGGTCGCGCTGGCCGGCGCGCTTTTGTGGAGCGCGGCGTCGGGGATGCTCCGCTACGCGATGTACGTCGAGGCGGTCGGAGGGCTCATCCTCCTTTACCTCATCTCCCGCCTGTGGCGCGGGGCGAAAGCGCGCCGGCCTTTAAGTTTCAGAAGGGCGGCGGCGGCCGCGCTCGCGCTCGTGTTCGTCGCGCAGTCGGCCTCGGCCTGCGTCTACGGCTACAAATTCGAGTGGGGCGGGCGGCCCGCCTTCTTCGAGAACCCGCGCGGCCACCTGCGCGAAGCGAGACATTTGCTGCGCGACCACTCGGCGCGCGCGTTCCTCTCGGCCGAGGAGCTTGCGCTCGTTGACGGCGTCGAGGTCTGGGCGCAGAGCGGGCCCCTGACGGGCGGCTACCAACTCCTGCTCCGCCCCGACGCGCCGCAGTGGTGTCTGTTCATGCCGGAGTTCTTCTCGACCGAAGAGGCGCGCTCGCGCTTCGCCCGCGCCGTCGAGGCGGCGCGCGGTAAGCGCGTCGCGACGCTCGCGCTCGCCGAGCACCTCGCCTCGTCAATCGAGAACGTGCAGGCCGCGGGGCTCGGCGTCGGGCGCCTGACGCCGCTCTCGCTCCCCTTCTTCTCCGACCGCGGCCGCTTCCACGCGGCGAGCCTCGTCGAGATTCTTCCGGCCGGGCAGGCGGCGCGGCGGCGCGTCGAGGTCACGAGCGCCGCGGGGCCGCTCCCCGAAGACGCCTTCCGGGCCGCGCTCCGCTGGGCGCAGCCGCCGCCCTCGAAGATGCGCGAGGGCGAGGGCGTGATGGTGCGCGTCGTCGTGAGGAACGAGGGCGGCGCGCGGTGGCCGGCGCTCGGGGCCGAGGGCAACCGCTTCCGGCTCTACCTCGGCAACCACTGGCTCGACGCGGGCGGGCGCGTGCTCGTCAACGACGACGCGCGCGCGCCGCTCCCCTTCGACCTCGCGCCCGGCGAGGAGGCGGAAGTGCCGCTCGTCGTCCGCGCGCCGCCGGCCGGCGAGTACGTGCTCGAAGTTGACGTGGTGCAGGAGGCGGTCGCGTGGTTCGGGCTGAAGGGTTCGCCGACGCTGAGGCAGAAGGTAGTCGTCGGGCCGTAGCGCGCTCCCGAGTCGAGCGCGCCGGAAGTCAATCTTCAACACAGGGCGCGCCGAGGTTCCGCAGGGGGCGCGGAGGAGACGATAGGTTTTCTCCGAAGACGAATTGATTTCTCCGTGGATTCTGTGTGTCCTCCGCGCCCTCTGTGTTAAAACGGACGTGCGGTAACCCGACTTTAACCTTGCCCGCGCCCGAAAGGCTCGACGCTTAAACTTTGATGGAAAGGGCGAAGCCCCGCGCCAGTCTTGTCCTGCTCGTCTTCGCCGTCGCGTTCGCGGCGCTCGCGCTTCACACGCGCCGCTTCCTGCCCTTCATCTCCGACGACGCGCTCATCTCCCTGACCTACGCCAAGCGGCTCGCGCAGGGCCACGGCCTGACGTGGAACGGCGGCCTGCTCGTCGAAGGCTACTCGAACCTGCTCTGGGTGCTGGCGAACGCCGCGCTCGGCTCGCTCGGTCTCGGCGTGATCGACGCCGCGCGGCTGCTCGGCTACGCCGGGATGGGCGCGGCGGTGGCGGCCGTCGTCTACGCGCGCCCGCCTTCGAGCTTGAGGACGGCGCTGCCGGCGCTGCTCGCGCTGCTCTTCCTGTCGCTCTCGGGCGCGTTCCCCGCGTGGGCCGTCGGCGGTCTGGAGCAACCAATGCTGGCGGCGCTGCTCGGGTGGGCCGTCGCGCTCGCTGCGCCCCGTCTGGGGCAGCCGGGCGCGGGCGCGCGCGCGATGCTCCTGCCCGGCCTCTTCTTCGCGCTGCTCTGTCTGACGCGGCTCGACGCCCCCGTCTTCACGGCCGCCGCCGCCCTTTCCGTCTTCCTGTGCCGCGGCCTCACGCGGGAGTCGCTGCGGAAGGCTTTCGGGCTGGCGCTACTGCCCGCGCTCTTCGTCGTCGGCCACGAAGTCTTCCGGCTCGCCTACTACGGCCAGTGGCTGCCGAACACGGCGCTCGTCAAGTTCCACCCTTCGGGCAAGCACGCGCTCGACGGGCTGGCCTACCTCGGCAGGGGCGCGCTGCCGGCCGCGCCCTTCCTCGCGCTGGCCGCCGCGGCGGCCGCCGCCTGCCTGCGCCGAAACCCGCGGGGCGCGCGCGTCGTGCTCCCGCTCACTCTGGCCGCGGCGTGGGCCTCGTACGTGGCCGCCATCGGCGGCGACATCTTCCCCGCGTGGCGACACTTCGTCCCGCTCCTGCTGCTGCTCGCCTTCGTCTGGGCCGAAGGCGGCGCGCTGCTCGCGCGGCGCGCGGGCGGGCGGGCGTTCGCGGTCGTGATGCTCGCGGGCGCGCTCGCCCTCGGCCTCTTCGCCTACCTGCAACGCGAGGACGACGAGAACTTCCGCGCCATCTCGGAGCGCTGGGAGTGGGACGCCGAAGTCATCGGCACGCTGTTGAAGAGAGCCTTCGCGGCCGAGCAGCCGCTCATGGCCGTAGACCCCGCGGGCGGCCTGCCCTTCTGGTCGGAGCTGCCCGCGCTCGACATGCTCGGCCTCAACGACCTTCACCTGCCGCGCCACCCGCCGCCCGACCTCGGGCAGGGGCCGATCGCGCACGAACTCGGCGACGGCCGATACGTCCTCTCTCGCCGGCCCGACCTCGTCGTCTTCCTGCTCCCGACCGGCAACGACCACGGCTACTTCCTGAGCGGCCGGCAGATGCAGCAAGACCCGCGCTTCTTCCGCGACTACACGCTCGTCCGCTTCGAGGGGCGCGAGCCTTACCGCGCCGTCGCGCGCATCTGGGTGCGGCGCGAGAGCGAGCGCATCGGCATCCGGCGCGGGCCGGGCCGCGTCACCGTCCCCGGCTTCCTCGTCTGCGACAACCACGCCAGCGTCGCGCGCCTCGGCCGGGACGGCCGCCTCGTCGTCCCCGTCGCGCCCGACCTGCCGGCCATCCTCAACCGGCTCGAACTCCCCGCGGGCCGCTGGCGCGTCGAGGCCGACGCGTCGCCCCCGTCAACCCAACTGCGCGTCTCCGCGCCGCAGACGGACAACGTGCCCGCCCCCTTCCTCCTTGACGCGCGGCTGCCGGCGGTGTTGGACTGGGGCGGCGGCCCCGCGCGCGTCGAACTCCTCGCGCCCGACGGCCGGGAGGTCGAGGTTCACGGGCTGACCTTCACGCGCGTTGACGAGTGAACGGGGAGGGGCGGAGACGAGTTGAGCGAGACCGAAACCATCGCGGCCGCCGGCGTCGAGGGCCGGGCGCGCGCGGGGCGGGCCGCGCCGCTGCTGCGGGCGCTCAGGGCGCACCAGTGGGTGAAGAACCTTCTGGTGTTCGCGCCGCTGCTGCTGGCGCACAGGGTCTTCGAGGCGGAGCCGCTGCTGCGCTGCGCGGGCGCGTTCGCGGCGTGGAGCCTGTGCGCGTCGGGCGGCTACCTCTTTAACGACCTGCTCGACGCCGAGGCCGACCGCCGGCACCCTTACAAGATGCGGCGGCCGCTGGCGGCGGGCGCGCTCGGGCGCGGCGCGGCCGCGTGGGCGGCGCTCGCGCTCGTCGCGGCGGGCCTCGCGCCGGCCGTCCTCTGGCTGCCCGCCCGCTTCGGCCTGATGCTCGGGCTCTACCTCGCGCTCACGGTCGCCTACACGGCGCTCCTCAAGCGGCTCGTCATCGTGGACGTGCTCGTGCTCGCCGGGCTTTACACGCTGCGGGTGTTGGCCGGGGGCTTCGCGGCCGGCGTCGAAGTCTCGCCGTGGCTGCTCGCCTTCTCGATGTTCCTCTTCCTGAGCCTCGCCTTCGTCAAGCGCTACACGGAGCTGCGGGCGGCGAACGGGGCCAGCCCGGCGCGGCGCGGCTACACGGCCGAGGACACGGAACTGCTGAAGAGCTTCGGCACCACCGCCGGCTACCTCTCGGTGCTCGTCCTCGCGCTCTACATCAACCAGAGCCGCGAGGTCACGCACCTCTACCGGCGGCCCGAGGCGCTCTGGCTCATCGGCCCCTGCCTGCTCTACTGGGTGACGCGCGTCTGGCTGCTCGCCCGCCGCGGCCGGGCCTCCGACTTCAGGCTACCGCCTTACAGTTGAATCTCCCACATGCCGCGGCCGTGCGTGGCGATGCGCAGCACGCCGCCGGAGGTGACGGCCATGTCGAAGACGGGCACGCGCGGGAGGCCCGTGCTGAAGGACGACCACGTCGCCCCGCCGTCGGTCGAGCGGTAGACGCCGATGTCGGTGCCGGCGTAGAGGTGGCCGGTCGCCTTGTGGACGACGAAGCCGTTGACGGGCACGTCGGGGATGCCGTTGCCGGCCACCGCCCACGTCGGCGTCGTCGCGTTGAGGTTCGTCGTCTTGAAGACGTGCTGGCCGTTGTCGGAGCCGTAGTAGCCGCCGACGGCGACGTAGGCCGTGTTCTGGTTGTTCGGGTCGACGACCGCGCGCGCGACGTACTTCGTGTTGCCGAAGGGCGTCACGTTCGTCAGCGTCGTCCCGCCGGTCATCGTCCGGAAGACCTTGCCGTCTTCGAGGCCGACGACGCGCACCGCGTCGTTCTGCGCGCCGATGCCGATGGCCGAGACGGCCACGCCCGCGACGAACGCCTGACTGACCGACGACATGCGCGTGCCGCCGTTCGTCGAGCGGTAGAGGCGGTCGGTGCCGTAGTAGACGGTGTTGGGCGTGCCGGGGCCGAGCGTCATCGGCGCGTAGAAGAGGACGGCCGAGTCCGTGCAGCGCAGCCCGTTGTTGAGGCCGCCGCAGCCGTAGAACGACCAGTTCTCGAAGGCGTTCGGGTTGGTCGAGATGGCGAAGCCGACGAGGCCGCCCGAGCCGACCGCGTTCCAGTAGGTGTGGTACTGGCGGACGGAGGTCGTGCTGGTCGAACTCTGGTCGATGAGGGCGAAGCCGCCGTCGCCGTAGTCGGTGCGCGTCCACGAGCCGTCGGTCTTGATGCGGTGCGTGCCGTTGTCCTGCGTGCCGCCGATGGTGAAGTAGGGGTCGGTCGGGTGGACGGCGACGCTCATGTACTGCATCGAGTTGATCGGCGAGCCGCCGCCGAGGCCCCCGTTCAGGCTCTGCCACGTGCCGGTGCCGCCGGTCGCCGACTTGAAGACGCCGCCGTCGTTGCCCGTCCAGACGACGTTCGGGTTGGTCGGGTCGAAGGCGATGGCGTGCGTGTCGGCGTGCAGGCCGGCCTGCACCTTCGCGAAGGTCGCGCCGCCGTCGGTCGACTTCTTGAGGATGGCGCTCTGCGTGCCGTCGGTGTTGCCGCCGATGAAGATGTGGTTGCTGGCGCTGATGGCGACGGGCGAGTCGTACCAGCACTGGCCGCCGCAGAAGCCGTTGGCCGCCGTCATCGTCGTCCACGTCGCGCCGCCGTTGGTCGACTTCCGGAGCGTGCCGTTGACCTCCTCGGAGGTGGCGAGCAGGATCGAGCCGTTCGCGTTGGCGGCGAGGTTGATGCGCGACTGCACGGCGGTGCTCACGGCGAGCAGCTTGGTGTAGGCGGGCACGACCTGCGCCCCGACCATCCGGTAGATGCCCTGATCGGCCGTGCCGAAGATGGAGTAGAGGATGGTGTTGAAGGTCTGGTCGGCCGGGTCGAAGACCATGTCGGGGACGGAGAGGTTCGCGCCGTTGGCCGCGAAGGCGTCGAGCTTGGTGAAGGTGGCGGTCGCGGAGGTCGCGTTCGTCGAGCGGTAGATGCCGCGCGGCGGGAGGTTGAGGGCCGCGTCGGAGCCGACGCCGCCCGCGCCCGAGGCGGTCGAGACGAAGATCACGTCAGGGTTGTTCGGCGCGACGAGGATTTTGCTGATCGCGCGGCCGGTGAACACGTCCGCGCCCGAGGCGTTCTGGTAGAGGCGCGTCAGGGTGCGCGTCGGCTCCTCGCTCTCGGCGTTCTCGATGCGGTAGACGCCGACGCCGAAGTAGTTGCGCTGGCCGTAGTTGGCCTCGCCCGTGCCGACGTAGACGCGCGTCGGGTTCGACGGGTCGATGGCGATCGCGCCGACGGCGAGCGACAGCGCGCCGTCCGTGATGGGCGTCCACGAGCCGCCGCCGTTGAGCGTGCGGAAGACGCCGCCGAGCGCGGTGCCGACGTAGACGACGTTCGGGTTCGAGGGGTTGATGGCGATGGCCGTGACGCGGCCCGAGACGGAGTTGGTGACGGAGAAGGTCTGGCCGTTGGCGATGGGCGCGGGGCCGATGGGCGTCCAGTTGGTGGTGACGGCGGCGGCCGACATCATGCCGTCGGCGCTGGCCTGCATGGCGGAGTCGGCGGCGGCGTTCGAGTCGGCGGCGGGCTGGGCGGCCGCCGACTGCTTCTGCTTCTTCTCGCGCTCCTGCCGCTCAAGCTTTTCGAGGGCGTTGGCCCGGGCCTTGAGGCTCTTGTCGAGGTTGTTCTTGTCGAGGCCGCGCAGCTTGGCGACGTGCTCGGCGCGCAGGCGCATGTAGGTGCGCTTCTCGACTTTGCCCTGAGAGATGGGCGGGATGTCGGCGTCGGCCTCGTTGGACTTGTTCTGCGCGCTGACCGCGGCGAGGCCGAGGGTGAGGGCCAGTGCGGCGGTGAGCAGCGGGGTCAGAAATCTCTTCATGAGAGGGTAGAACTCCTTATGGATAGGTAATTCGGTCGTTGTGGTTCAACCCGTGCGGCCGGTCGGGGGCCGTTGGGCAGGGATTGCAGGACACGACGGCCGCGCGGAAGGTTGGGCCGCCCCACTCGACGATCTACACCAGTGCCGCGCCTTGATAAAGAGACAGGCCGGTGCGTGTGAAGATGGCGAACTGATGATGGATGAACCACCCCGCAGGAGGTCTGGAGGGAACCTCGACTCTTCCCGGAGCTACGGAGCGGACAAAAGATGCGGAGCCCCCGCGGCCGGTTGCACGCCGCGCAGGAAAATTCTCGCCCGCCGACACGGCTTGGATTTAATCCACGAAAGCGGAAGCCCGGCCGCGGGGGCGGGCGCCTCGGGTCACGTTAGAGAATCGCCTAACGTGACTCGGGGTGCCCGCCCCCCGCGGCCGGGCCGCTGCCGGCGTCGGAGGCTTTTATTCCACGACGACGCGGTCGGTCGCGCCGCGGCCGAAGGTCTCGGGGTGGTACATCTCCTCGGCCTTCGGCGGCGGGACGACGAACGCGCCGGGCGTCGTCGCGCGCGCGACGTAGGAGTAGTCGTAGACGCCCTCCCACAAGAGCGACGTGAAAGCCTCGGCCCGCTCGTCGCGCAGGTTCTGGTGCTCGTACCACTGACGCCACCACCACCAGCCGCCGCCGCGCTGCGGCCCCGCGGCCCGCGCCTCCTGCGGGACTCGCTCCGAGACGGCGAGCGCCGGGTTGAGCGCTTCGAGCCCGGCCGGCAGCGGGTCAGTCAGCGCGACGTGGTAGCGCCGCGCCGGGGCCACGAGCGTCAGCCTGACGCGCACCTTCGCGCCCGCGCGGATGCGCCACGTCCCGTCCGGGTCGCGCCGCACGTCGGCCGGGTCGTCCACCGCCTCGTAGGCGCGCTCGACGGTGAAGCCGTAGTCGGCCGCCTTGAGCTTCAGGTCGCTCGGCGCGTAGCGCATGCCGACGCGGTAGTAGAGGCGGCCGGCGCCCTCCTTGCTGATGACGAGGTTCTGCGCGCCGCCCCGCTCGGCGAGTCGGCTCATGGGCACCTCGAATTGGCGGCGCTCGGTGCTGCGGCCGCGGAACTGCTGCTCGCCGGCGAAGGCGTCGCCGAGCCACGCGCGCGCGACGAAGTCGGGCGTCCCGCGCTCGTAGGTCTGGAAGTAGCGGTCGAGCGCGAGGAGCACGAAGACGTTCTCCTGCGTGTTCTCCCAGCGGCCGCGCTTGCGGTGCGCGAGCAGGCCGCGCACGACCTTCGGGATGAGGTCGCTGCCGGGCTGATCGAGGATGAGCGCGTCGAGGATGACCGCGTCGGTGCGCCGGCTCGAATGCAGGAGGAGGTATTCGTCGTCGCCGTAAGCGGCGGTGAAGTGGGCCGTCCCGGCCGTCTCCTCGGCGCGGTTGCCGAGGTGGCGGCGGATGGCCTCGACCTCGGCGGCCGAGCGCGCGTCGCCCGAGAGCACGGGCAGCAGCCAGCCGACCGCTTCGAGCGGCAGCTTGTCGGGGCCGGCGGCGACGAGCTGGCGGGCGCGCGCCGCGTCGCGGTCGCCCATGCGGGCGCGGACGTTGAGGGCGTAGGCGATGATGGAGTGGCGCGCCTCGGGGCCGTACCACTTCGGGATGCGCCGCTCGACTTCGCGCAGGTAGGCGCGCGAGCGCTCGATCATCTGCGGCGGCACGTCGAAGCCCTTCTCCTGCGCGCGCGCGAGCGCGTGCGCGACGTGGATGCTGACGTAGGGCCAAGACTCCTCGCCGCGCCGCCAGAAGCCGAAGCCGCCGTCGTCGTTCTGCATCCCGCGCAGGCGTTCGAGGTCGCGCGCCACGGCCCGCTTCAGCTCGTCGGGCGAGGGCATCCCCTCGGCCTTGAAGGCCGCGAGCACGTCCTTCAAGGCCGCGACGGCGAGCACGCGCGAGGAGAGCTGTTCGGAGCACTCGTACGGGTACGAGGCGAGGTAGAGCACGGCGTCGGTCAAGGCCTGAAGCTGCGTCGAGGAGGTCTGCACTTCGAGGCCGCCGAACTGCGGGAAGACGCCGGGCGGGGCCGCGACCGGCTGCACGACCGCGCCGGGCGCGTCGAGCTCGCCGTAGGTGGCGAAGGCCTCGGTGGTGGCCGGCGTCCAGACCGGGAGCTCGACCTGCGCGGCGTCCGTGTGGCGGCCCGAGACGGCCGCGAACTGGAAACGGGCCTTGCCGGCGCGCGCGGCCGCGACGGGGAAGCGCACCTCGACGCGGTCGTTCGCCGGCACGCGGACGCGGCGGCCCGCGCCCTCGGTCAGCTCGGCGTTGGCGGCGCGCACGGCGACGCTCGCTTCGAGCGGCTCGTCGGTCTGGTTCTGCACGACGACGGGCAGCTCGAAGCGGTCGCCGAAGTTGAGGAAGCGCGGCGCGCTCGGCCTCACCATCAGAGGCATCCGCGCCGTGATGCTCGACTCGCCCGCGCCGAACTGTTTGCCGCCCGCGACCGAGACGGCCGTCACGCGGTAGCGCGTCAGGCTGTCGGGCACTTTCACCTTCACCTCGGCGCGGCCCGCCGCGTCGGTCGTGACCGAGGGCGCGAAGACGGCGAGCGCGTTGAAGTCTTCGCGCAGGCGGATGGCCCCGTCCTCGCCCGAGGCGGCGCTCTCCTCGGCCTCCAGAGCTTTGGCGCGGCGCGCCATCACGGGCGCCGGGGGGGGGGGCGGCGACGCGGTGGCCATCATCCGGTTGAGCGTGCCCGGGGCGCCGCCCCCCCCGCCGTAGCCCGTGACGGCGCCCTGCTCCATCACCTGCTTCGGGCTGCCGAGCAGCACCGAGGCGCGCAGGTAATGGTCACTCACGCCCCCGCCGCGCTGCGCGTAGAAGACGGAGAGCGGGTCTTCGAGCCGGTAGCCGGTCAGGGCGAGGATGGATTCGTCCACGACGACGACGGCCAACTCGCTCCCGGCCACGGGCCGCCCGGCTTCGTCTTTGACCTCGACGCCGACCACCGTCTCGCCGCCCGGCTCCAAAGCCCTGTCGCGCGGCGTGGCCGCGACTCGCAGCTTGCGCGCGAGCGGCGGCACCGAGAGGTTCAGCTCGCCTTTGGCGTAGGCCGGGCGCTTCGGCAGTTTCTCGTCCGGCAGCCCGTCGTCGCCCAAGCGCGCGGCCGCGCCGACTAGATCGACCTGCACGTGCAGGTTCGGCGTGAAGCCCTCCTCGACGGGGATGCGCAGCGTGTGCGAAGCGCCCTCCATGCGGAAGCGCTCGGTGCGCAAAAGCCCCGTGCGGCGCAGCGTCAGCACGCCCTCGGCCGGGGCGAAGGGCGACTGCACGAGGATTTCGGCCGTCTCGCCGGCTCGGTACTCGCGCCGGTCGGGGATGAGTTCGGCGCGCTCCTGTTCGAGGTCGCGCTGGGCGGGCCGCTTGCCGCCCGCGACCCACAGCGTCAGCTCGCTCTCGTTGGGCCGCTCGCGGTCGTCCATGACGGTCGCCGTCACGCGGTACGTGCCGCCCGACTTCGGCGTGAACGTGCAGCGCACGGGCTCGGCGGCCGAGCGCACCTCGCAGTCCTGCGCGTCGGCCTCGACCTGCTGCCACGCGCCCTTGTCGAAAGTCCATTCGAGCAGCACGGCGCGCACGCGCACCGGCCTGTTCGTGACGAGCTTGCCGTCGAGGTCTGCGACGATTGACTCGACGTGCAGCGGCTCGCCCTGCTGCACGAAGGTGCGCGGGCTGCGGATGCCGACGTAGAGGTCGGCCGGGTGGACGAGCATCGTGGTGGTGGCCGTCCACGTCTGCCGGTTCACGTCCGTCACGTTGGCCTGCGCCGTCACGGACGAGGGCTGCGGCGGGCGCACCGAGTCGAAGTCGAGGCGCAGGTGGTGCCGGCCCGCGGCGTCGGTGCGCCCCTTGAAGGTCTGCGCGCTCATGGGGCCGCCCGGGCGGTGCGAGGAGGAGCCCCACCACGGCGTCCAGCGGCCGAAGGTGAAGTCGCCGCGGTTGGGCGGCGTGAAGCTCGACGGCGTGGCCGTCACCCTCCAGTTGACTTCGGAGTCGGGCAGGCCGCCGCCCGCGTAGTAGTCGGCCGAGACGGTCGCGGTCGCGTGGCCGCCGACGAAGTGCGGCCCCTCGCTCGCCGCCGCCTTGACCTCAAACTCGGGCCGGCGGAACTCCTGCACCTGAAAGCGGTGGTGATGCTGGCGGTTGGTCACGCCGGCGTCGCCGCCCTGCGCGTCGAGGACGAGGACGGCGTGGCCGAGGTTGGCGTTCGGCGGCAGCTTGAAGGCCGCGTCGAAGCCGCCGAGCGGGTTGAGCTGCGCCGAGCCGCGCGCGAGCTGGTTGCCGCGCGAGTCGTTGACGGCGTAGTTAACCAGCTCGGCCGCGCCCATCAAAGGCCCCACGTCGCCGCGCGGGCCGCCGCCGACGCGCCGCACCCAGCCCTTGACCCTCACCTCCTCGCCCGGCCGGTACATCCGGCGGTCGTCGAAGACGTACCACGAGAGCGAGTCGGCCGCCGCGCGCCGCACCCAGCCGCTCCCGCTGCCCCACCAGCCGCCGTGCTCGGGCAGCATCGAAGTCTGCCCACCCGCTTCGGCGACGAGCAGCCCGCCCCTGTCCGCGTCCTGCGCGGGCAGCGCCAGACGCGCCACGCCGTCGGGGCCGGTGACGCCCTGCCGGCCCGAAGGCAGAAGGCGCAGCGCGGCCCCGGCGACCGGCCGCCCGTCGGCGAGGGTCGTCGCCCACGCCGTCAACTGCTCGTGATCGACGAAGGCGTCGAGCGCGACGCCGGTCGCCTGCACCCACGCGCGCACGCCCCCGGCGGGGCGGCCCCGGCGAGGCGCGGTCGCCTGCGTCGGCTCGACGACGACGACGGCGTGGCCCGCCCCGTCTTTGAGCGCGGGCGCGAGGTCGACGCGCGTCTCGGTCAGCTCGTCCGGCCGGCCTTTGACGGGCACGACCTTCGAGTAGGCGAGGCGGCCGGGCGGGACGGTCTGCTTCTGCTTCTGCCGCTCGTCGTAGTAGCCGACCACGCCGCGCATGTAGGCGGCATAAGTCCACCAGTCTTCGGGCCGGACGGCGTAGACGCTCACGCGCAGGCTCGGGTGGTTGATCGTGTAGACGGAGTAAGCAGGCCCGGCCGAGGGGTCGAGCACGACGAAGCCGTCGCCCGTGCCGACGAGGTTCGGCTCGGCGCTGCCGACGTTGAAGGCGACGGTCTGCGGCCGCCCGAGCGTCTGGCCGAAGGCGTCGCGCAACCCGGCGTCGACGGTCACGCGGTAGGTCGTGCGGCCGCGCTTGACGCCGTCGATGTGGAGTTCGTTGCCGTAGACGGCGACGCTCGCGCCGGCCACTTCCGGCTCGATGCGGACGCGCGAGCGGTCGAAGGCAACTTGGTCGAGCGGGTTATTGAAGGTGATGCGCCACGGGTCGAAGGGCGAGCAGCGCTGCTCCCAGCCGCACTCGTGCTGCGTGAGGCGCAGGGGCCCGTAGGTGCGGAAGGCGAACGCCTGCGCCTCGCGCGTCGTGCGCGGGCCTTCGGCCGAAGGCGTGCCGGGGCCGACGGTGACGACGACGGGCGAGTCGGCCGGCAGCGCCGCCGGCCCGCCCTCGGCGCGGAATGCCAGCCAGCGCCCCGCGACCGCGTCCTTCGCCAGCCGGCTCACCTGCTCGTCGGCGCCGACCTCGGCCTCGGTCGCGAGCCGCACGCGGGCGAACGTCTCGCCGGCCCTCACCCGCACCGTGCGCAGCACCGCCGCCGGGTCAACCTTCTGGTCGAACTCGACGAACATCAGCGCGTCGCGGCGGGCGGGCACGCCCTCGGGGAACTTCGCCGTGACCTTCGGCGGCGGCGTCGCGAACGTCCACGAGGCGAGCGCGGGCCGCTTCAGAAGGATGTTGGCGGGGCCGTGCTCGACCGCGGCGCGGAACTCGGTCGCCATCGGGAGGCGCTCGCCCTCGGGGTCGAAGATGAGCGTGCGCGTGCCGAGCCAGCGCCAGCGCCCCGGAACCTGCGGCGTGAGCTTGACGGGCACGCTCTTCGCCGCCTCGTCCTGCGAGGTCACGGCGACCATCGGCTGCGAGAAGGTCACGCTCAGTTGCGGCGCGAGCGGAACCTCGCCCTCGGGCGAGTAGCGCAGCACGCGCGGCGGCCCTTCCTGCCGGCCGTCCGGGGCGGGCCGCGACTCGGCGGCCGGGAACGCCGCGAGCACCGTCGCGCCCGCGCGCGGCGGCGGGAGCGAGCCCTCGCGCAACGCGAACTCCTGCCGGTCGTCCGCTTCGGGCTTGAGCGGCGGCAGCCTTTGCAGCACCCTCGCCGTCTCGCCCTCGGAAAGCCGCTCGGCGGGCGCGGGGCTAGGCTGCGGGCCGGGCCGCCCGGCCTCCTCCGCCCCCTCGCTCAAGCGGAAGCGCAGGCCCGTCGGCTCGTCGCGCGCCGGCCCGCCTTCGTCTCGCGTCGCTGCGTGTTCGTTCATGGCGTTCGGGCGCGCGGGCGGCGCGAGCGCGCCGGCGAGCAGTTGGAGGGTCAGGAGACAAGCGGCGGCTTTTCTTAAACGGATCATCGGGGCCTCTGGGTCTGCCTTAGTGTGTACGCCCGGTCGCGGGGGGGATGCCCGCGCCCTTAGAACGCCGCCGCGCGGGAGACTTGCGGCGCGGGCGCGCCGGGCGGGGCGCCATTTCAAAACACTCCCCTCACCTCTGACACGCGCCGGAGGGAAAAGGTTCCTTCGACCGGCCGACGATTCGCGACACAATCCGGCGCGGCGCCCTCGCCGGCGCGAGACGCCGCGCGCGGGCCCGACCCGCCCGGCCGCGACGGGCCGGCGAACGAAAACGCCGGCGCGCGCTTCGCAGCGGCACGCCGGCGTCCGTCGGTGGCGGGCAGCGCCCGCGTCTGCCTCAGTGGCGTCTCGGTGCTACTTGCACTTCGAGTAGCCGCAGTCGCGGCAGAAGTCGCAGCCCGAGGCGTGTTCGAGTTGGCCGTGGCACTCGGGGCACTCGCTGATGAGCGAGAAGTTGCGCGAGGGGCGGGCGCCGTCGGGCACGCCGACCGTGATCTTCGGCTGCTGGTAGGCGAGCGCGCGCGCCGAGTCGGGCTGGTTCTGCATGCGGCGCGAGGTGAGCATGATGCACTCGGCGACGGCCTGCTCGGGGCTGGTCAGCAGCCGCTCGTTGAACCAGACCGAGTGCGTGCCCGTCACCTTGTTGAGCGAGCGGGCCACCTCGCGCGCGTCGAAGCCGCCGCGCAGCATCTTCGAGGCGAGCAAACCGACGCCGCCCGAGATCGGCCCCGTCGCGAAGACTTCGAGGATTTCGCGGCCGTCGTGGTTGACCGTCACGTAGAGGTTCTGCCCGTCGAACGGAATCTGCCACGTGAAGCCGCGCAGCTCGCGCGGCCGCTCGATGCGCACCACGTCGCCCGACTCGGTGCGCTGGACGGCGGGCGCGGCCGGCCCCTCCGCGGGCGCGGCCGGCTCCTCGGCGACGGCCGCCTCGGTCGCCGCCGCCTCGGTCGCGACGGCCGGGTCGCAGGCGACCTCGCCTTTGGCCTCGGCCCCCTTGACGGCCGAGAGCACCTGCGAGTCGCGCGAGCCGTCGCGGTAGTAGCTGACGGCCTTGCAGCCCAGCTCGCGCGCGAGCCGGTAGAGGCGGTCGACCGACTCGACCGTGTCGTCGCGCGAGCCGTTGCAGGTCTTCGAGACGCCGTTATCGACGTGGCGCTGCGCGGCCGCGAGCACGTAGACGTGCTGCTCGGCCGTGATCGACATCGCCGAGACGAAGTAGTCGGGCAGCTCCGACTCGTGCCCGACGACGTACTCGGCGGCGCGGTCGATGGACTCCTGATCGGTCTGGTCGACCTCGACGCCGAGCGCGCGGGCGGCGAGCGTGTGGACGTAGGTGCGCTTGCCGAGCGTGTCGTGGCGGACGTAGGCCCACGAGAAGTTCGGCTCGACGCCCGAGGAGGTCTCGGCGACGAGCGAGATGGTGCCGGTCGGCGCGATCGTCGTCGTCTCGTAGTTGCGCGGCGTCAGCGGCACGCCCTCGGGCAGGCCGATCTCTTCGCGCAGGAAGCGGTCGTAAGCCTCCCTGTTCGGCTGGTACTCGGGGAAGACGCCCTTCTCGGCGCCGAGGCGGCAGCTTTCGGCCCACGCCTCGCGCCGGACGAACGACATCACCTCGTCCATCAGGTCGATGGACTCGCGGTCGCCGTACCTGACCTGCAACTGGATGCAGAGGTCGGCGAAGCCCATCACGCCGAGGCCGACGGGGCGCGTGCGCTTGACCACGTCGTCGATCTCGGGCAGCGGCCACGCGCAGGTGTCGATGACGTTGTCGAGGAAGCGGACGCACCAGCGCGTCGTCTCGGCGAGGCGCCCCCAGTCGAGCCGCGTCCCGGCGTCGTAGAACTTGGCGAGGTCGATGGAGCCGAGGTTGCACGAGTTGTTGAAGTGCAGGGCCTGCTCGGCGCACGGGTTGGTGGCGTAGATCGGCCCCATCGACTCGATCATGTGGTTGTGGCGGTTGACCTCGTCGATGAAGATGACGCCCGGCTCGGCGTAGCGGTGGGCCGAGGCCACGATGCGGTTCCACACGTCCGGCGCGTAGACCATGCCGGGGCGCGGCGGCTCCTCGCGCGAGCAGCGTTCGAGCAGGCCGGCGCGCTCGGCCTCCATGAAGGCCGAGCGGTCGCGGAAGGTGACGGGCTCGCCCGCCGAGGTGCGGTAGACGGCGTAGGGGCCGTCCTGCACGGGGTCGAAGACGGGCTCGTCCCACGCCTCGCCGTCGAAGGAGAGCTGGTACCACTCCCTGTTATCGACCGCCTCGAAGAACTTGTCGGTGACCGTCACCGAGATGTTGAAGTTGGTCAGGCTGTGCTGGTCGTTCTTGGCGTGGATGAAGCGCAGCAGGTCGGGGTGATCGACGCGCATGATGCCCATGTTCGCGCCGCGGCGGACGCCGCCCTGCTTCACCGTGTCGGTCGTCGTGTTGAAGATGTTCATGAACGAGACCGGCCCCGAGGCGACGCCGTAGGTCGAGCGCACCATCGCGCCCGCGGGGCGCAGCTTCTCGAAGGTGAAGCCGGTGCCGCCGCCCGTCTGGTGGATGATGGCCGCGTCGGTCGCCGTCTTCATGATGCCGGCGATGGAGTCGGGCACGTCAAGGACGAAGCAGGCGGCGAGCTGGCCCGCGGGCTTGCCGGCGTTGACGAGGCAGGGCGTGTTCGGCACGAACTCGCGCCGCAGCATGATGCCGCTCATCACGGCGTAGAACTCGTCGCGCCGGGCCTGATCGGCCTCGGCCGTCGAGACGTGGCCGACGACGCGCGCGACGATGTCCGACCACTCCTCGACGGGGTTGCCGTCGAGGTCTTTGAGGCTGTAGCGCTTGGCGATGACGCGGCGGGCGTTGAGGCCGAGGGCTTCGGTCGGCGCGGGCGCGGCCCCCGTGATGTTCAGCGGCGCGGGGGTTCCCTGCGGGGCGTTCGGCTCGATTACGGTGCTCATCCTTCTTCTTCGCCTTTCTCGCACTCGTGGGGGGTGCGAGGCGGTAAACTACGGTCTGAAAAAAACTCGGCGCGCGGGCGCGCCGTCTCGTTCTCTGATGTCGTTTCGTTTCGCGGCTGGGCTGACGCGGGGCGAGAAATTCCTTGCGGGGCCGCGGCCACCGAGGCCGCCTGCCGCCCTTCGACCGTCCCGTCTCAAGCGGAGCGCACTATAGTCCACCCGGCTCGGCTCTGTCAATAGCCTAACCCAATATATTGTGGGCGAGTTTAAAATCAGCCCATTAGAGCGGGTATTTTAACATTTTACCTTAACCCGGCGCCAGCCCCGCCGGCCCCCCCGCCGCGCCCCCGTTTTGCGCCGCGCGGGCCCCGGCCCGGAGGCAGTACGGGCGCCCCGTTGCTCATCTAAGCTGTGCTGTTTTATGTCTAATTCTAGTTCGGACGGGATTGATACCAGAGAGATGACAGGAACGAACCACGGGGCCGGCGACAGGCTCGTGCGCGCGACGGCCGACGAAGGGCAGATCCGCTGCATGGCGGCGGTCACGACCGAGACGGCGGCCGAGGCCGCGCGCCGCCACAAGACGTCGGAGACGGTGGCGGCCGCGCTCGGGCGGACGCTGACCGGCGCGCTGCTGCTCGGCGCGGGGCAGAAGGAGTTCGACCGGCTGACCGTGCAGATCGAGTGCTCGGGGCCGCTCGGCGGCATCACGGCCGAGACGAACGCGCGCGGGCAGGTGCGCGGCTACGCGCGCAACCCCGAGGCGCACGCGCCGCTCAACCCGGACGGCAAGTTCGACGTGAGCGCCGTGGTCGGCGGCGGCATGTTCTACGTGACCTACGAGTCGGGCTACGAGGTCGGCCTCTACCGCGAGCCTTACCGCGGCTCGGTGCCGATCGTCTCGGGCGAGATCGGCGAGGACTTCGCCTACTACCTCGCGAAGTCGGAGCAGATCCCGTCGGCGGTGCTGCTCGGCGTGCTGCTGCGCGCGAGGGAGTCGGGCGAGACCTTCATCGAGGCCGCCGGCGGCGTGATGATTCAGGTGATGCCGGGCGCAGACCCGCGCGTCGTCGCGGCCATCGAGTCTTCGGTGAGCGCGACGCCGCACACCACGGCCCTCATCCGCGGGGGCGCGCGGCCCGCAGACCTTTTGCGCGCGGCGCTCGGCGACGTTCCCTTCGAGGTGCTTGAGGAGCGCCCGGTCGCGTTCGCCTGCACCTGCTCTTACGAGCGCGCCGTCTCGCTCATCTCCTCCATCGAGACGAGCGAGTTGGAGTCGATGCTGCGCGAGGACAAAGGCGCGGCGCTCACCTGCCACTTCTGCAACGAGACTTACCGCGTTGACGAACCCGGCCTCGCCGGCATCGTCGAGCGCAGCCGCAACGGCGCGTAGGCGCAGGGGCGGTCGCGTCGCGGAAGGCACAAGGCAAAAAGTAAAGACGCGGGCCTCGTCGCCCGCGTCTTTACTTTTTGCCTTTTGATTTTTGACCCCTGCCTGCGCCTTCCCTGCGGCCGGGCCCCGGTTACTTGGCCGAGGAGCTGTTCGAGGGGAGGAGGTCGAAGTGGCCGACCTCGCGGTTGTGGCTGTCGAGGACGCCCATCACGTCGGAGGTCTCTTCGAGCATCTGCTTGGTCATGGCGATGGAGTCGGAGAGCTGCTCGAAGTCGAGCGAGGAGACGCGCTCGGGCGTCGGCAGCGTGATGACCTGATCGTTGACGAGGCCGAAGAAGTTCTCGATGGACTGCAACTGGCCCTCGACGAGTTTCACGGAGCGTTCGAGTTCGGCGAACTGCGCGAGGCGGCGGCGGAGGATTTCGACGTTGGCCTGCTGGATGCGGCGCGACCGGTCGTCGGGCGAGTTCTCGACGGCGCGCTCGGCCTGCGTCAACTGGTTCTGCACGGCCTGCCGGTTGATCGAGCGCAGGTGGTGCTTGCGGCGGCGGTAAACGTCGAGGAGGTCGACGAAGTCCTCCCAGCGCTGTTCGAGGCTGCGGATGTTGGTCGGCAGGTCTTTCGCGCCGGTGAACTTGACGTAGTTGTCGAAAATCTTGTTCTTGAGCCACTGGAGGTAGAGCACGGCCTCGCGCTCGCGCGGGTCGAAGCTCTCGATGAGCCGCTCGCGCTGCTTGGCCCTCAGGTCGGCGAGGCGCTTGCGGTTGCGGCCGTCCACCAAGCGGCGGTAGATGTTGCTGGCGGGCACGGTGGCGAGGTAGGCCCCCTCGGCGACGAGCGCCGCCGCCAGCGGGATCGGGTCCCACAGGTAGGCCGCCGCGACGGCGAAGCCGGCCAGACCCCAGAAGTTGACCGGCTCCATCACCGCCTCTTTGACGTATTCGAGACTGAGCTTTTTAGTGTCCGCCATAAAACTTACTTCGACGCCCGCGGCCCCTCCGGCTGACTAAGTTGACTGGCTCGCTCACGCGCCCGGCTCGCCGCTGGG
>Ga0196962_10000324_pt1 | contig 21887 bp, 24 predicted proteins | sample S3v_20metaG_FD_183186 | JGI IMG/M metagenome (GOLD analysis project Ga0196962, IMG submission 183186) | Soil microbial communities from Anza Borrego desert, Southern California, United States - S3+v_20 | ecosystem: Environmental > Terrestrial > Soil > Desert | place: USA: California | collected...
GGAAGTCCTCCACCAGTCCGGCTTCCTCGGCAACCGTGCCCGTCCGGGCTTCCCACAGGGTAGCATCGCCCCCCGCCTCCCTCACCCTGAGCTGCAGCCACTCCAGCTGCTCTCGGGTGATGGCATCCTCGGGCAGGACCGCCACCCCGTCCTGGAGGTAGAGGGCGCCCAGGTCCCTGAGCTTGCGCCACACGGCCACGCGGTGGCGCGAGGGCTCCCTCGGGAGGCGGTAGACGAGCACTACCCAGCGCGTTCTCTCCAAGGACGTCAGCCTACCCCGTCGACCGATACGGACCTACGCGGGCCACGCACGGGCACGCCTTAGAGCCCCCTCCCAGGCTTCCAGCCCGCCCTCCAAGGAGAACGCTTCGTAACCCCGTTGCCGCAGCTGCTCCGCGGCGACCGCGCCGGCGCGCCCGCGGTTGCAGAAGGTGACGACCCGAGTGCCCTCAGGCAGCTCGAACTCCTCCATGGCCTGCCCGTCTCCGGCCTTCAGGGCGTCGTAGGCGTCGAAGTTCACGCTCCCGGGTATCGACCCCTGCGCATACTCTTCCCGCTTGCGGACATCCACCAACGCGATCCGCTCCCCGCGCTGCAGCATACCCCTCAAGGTCCTCGCGTTCACGTTCCGTTGCGTCACTATCGCGCTCCCCCGTTCTCTGGTCACTCCTACAGCAGGGTCCATACCATCCCCAGCACCGCCCCCGCGGGCACCATCAGGTATATTGGCACCTTGTAGCGCTGGAGCACCACGAACGAGACGACCGCCACCACCAACGCGAAGACGTCAAGACCATCCAGGGAGAAACCGTCGGGGAACAGGACCTGCGTGGCGAAGTAGACGGCCAGGTTGGCGATCACGCCGACCACGGCCGCCGTGACCCCGATGAGGATGGCCTTCAGGCGGCGATCGTTGGCCAAGAGCTCTATGTAGGGAGCCAGGAAGAAGATGAACAAAAAGCACGGCAGGAACGTCGCGTAGGTGGTGATCAAAGCCCCGAGCGTACCGTATAGCAGGGGCGAGAAGGGGCCGGGATCGTTCCAGGCGCCGATAAACCCGACGTACTGGGTGACCATGATCAAAGGCCCCGGCGTGGACTCGGCCAGTCCCAGCCCTTGCACCATCTGGTCGGCCGTCAGCCACCCGTAGTGGTTGACCGCCACGTCCGAGACGTAGCTGAGGACCGAGTAGGCCCCGCCGAACGTCAGGAAGGCCGCCCCCGTGAAGAACAGCGCCTCCTTGATGAGCACGTCATCCCCGCCCCTCCACAGGTAGAGCGCCCCCAACGGAAGAGCCCACAGCAGGACGAAGGTCCCCAGAAGCCTGGCGTTGCGAAGCAAAGATGGCCCGCCGTTCGGGTCGGTCCTGTCGATGGCGGACTCTTCTTCCTCCGACGAGTCCTGCCCCCCACCCGCAAAGGCGTCCCCGGCGAAGCCCGTGCGGCTCAAGAGGAGCCCGGCCACGGCGGCGGCCAGGACGACCAGGGGGAAGGGCACGGAAAGGAAGTAGAGGGCGACGAAGGCCACTATGGCGAAGCCCACTGGCATCCTGTGGTTGATGGTGCGCTTGCCGATCCTGAGGACGGCCTCGACCACGATGGCTATCACCACAGGCTGTATGCCGTACAGCAGCCCCGTGATCGCCGGCACGTCCGAGTGGGCGACGGCCAGGTACGAGAGCAAGAGCAGAACGAAGATGGATGGGATGACAAAGAAGGAACCGGCCACCACCCCTCCCAACGTCCCGTGGAGTCTCCACCCGATGTAGGTCGCTACCTGCTGCGCCTCGGGGCCGGGCAAGAGCATACAGAAGTTGAGCGTCCTCAGGTACTGCTTCTCAGAGACCCAGCGCTTCCTCTCGACCAGCTCGCGGTGCATGATCGCGATCTGGCCCGCTGGCCCCCCGAAGTTGATGAACCCGAGCTTCACCCAAAACCAGAAAGCCTCCCAGAACCCGACCGGCTTGGTTACTGTTCCCCCTCTTGCAGCCTTCTCGTTCTCCAAGTTATCTCTACTTTCTTAGTGAACAATCTAGAGTACAGTAACCATGGTTACATCGAAAGTCAAGACGGAGACCGACGATTCTAGCGTTTTTTGCCGTAGAGGCGCTCTCTGTTGATGGTGTAGAAGTCCATGGACTCGTAGAGGCTTCTGGCGGCCTCGTTGTCGTGGATCGCGCTGACAAAAGCAGTTTGGGCGCCGATCGCTCGCAGCCTGCGTAGGCCTTCTTGCATTAGGGCCTTACCCAGTCCTTTCCCTCTGTGCGTTTGCCTGGTACCGAGGGGCTCGAAGAGGCCGGTGAGGCTCTTCGGGTCGAACCAGCAGATGCCGTAGGAGCCGAACTCACCGTCGGGGGCGACGACGACGAGGTCGAGGTATGGGTTGTAGCCCGGCGCGGCCCTCAGCCGGCGGTATGCTTCGAGGGTGACCCGGGAGGGATGCCAGACCTCGCGGTGGACCTCCACGCGCGCTCTCCACTCCCCCTCCCCACCGACCTCGCGCACTGTCCACCCATCGGGCAGGGCGTGCCCGGGAAGCGGCTCGTCGAGCGTCCTGACCATCTTCAGCGCATGGTCGGGATCCCGCCCGAAGCCCAGGCCGGCAAGGAGCGCATCCAGCCGCGGGTCGTCTTCGGCAACCCGCGTCCACAACTCGTCCCCAGCTCGCTCCCCGTAAACCGCGCGAGTCTGGCCCGCCGCCCACTCCAGCATCTCCATCTCCAGCGAGCCCGAGCCACGAAGACGAGGATGCACCTGCATCATCACCCCATCCGGCTCCTCCAAAAGGGCAAAGCCGACCAACTCGCCGCCCTCTTCCCAGAATCGCACCTCCTGACGGGCATCGAACACCGTATTCTGGTACATCCCCCAGATCACGTCGCCGGGGTGCCAGTATGCCCCTAGCGGGGCGACGGACGTTGCCGAAGACAAGAACTCCAGCATCGCCTGGAGGTCCGCCTCGCCACCATAAGCCCGGGACCTCACAGCGGGTCCCGGTAGATACCGGAGGCACCACAGAGTTCGCCACTGCCCACGAGCCCCGTCGCAGCAGTGGATTCCCGCTTTCGCGGGAATGACGCAAGTAGAAGGTGTGAAACGCCCGCGACTCGAACACCATCCCGCCCGAATGAGTCCGGCATCAGCCCGTCCCCCCTCCCCCGCAAAGCGCTAACGAAGAAGCGAATCCTCCACCGGCTCACGCCCACCCAGCACAAAACTGACAAGCCTGCGAAGCAGGCGTGCTGACAAGCGACCGAAGGGAGCGTGCTGACAAGGCGCGAAGCGCCGTGCTGAGATGCTAATGATGCACCCAGGCTTCGGGATCGCTGGTGAGCTTCGTGATCGAGGAGGGGAGCTTTCCGTCGACGATATCGGCGAGGGTTACGGACTCGAGGACGGCGCGCAGGTTGGCGCGGACGGCGATCCAGACCTCCTGCAGGTGCTCGGCCGCGCCCTGGTACTCGACGGCCTCGGGCCACTCGCCCCTGACGTTCGCGAGGGGTCCTTCGACGGCGCGGATGATGGCGGCGAGCGAGATCTCCTCGGCCGGCAGCGCGAGCCAGTAGCCGCCTGAGGCGCCGCGCCTGGTACGGACTATCCCCGAGCGTTTGAGGTCGTGGAGTATGTTCTCCATGAACTTCTTGGGGATGCCCTGGGTCTCCGAGATCCAATCCCCCTTTATGGGGCCGGCGTCCTCGGTCGCAGCAAGGGCCAGCTCGGAGGCCGCCCTTAGAGCGTAGTCGGTCTTGGCCGAGACCTGCAAGCTACCTCACGCTCCCCGGAAGGCCGTATCCACCGGTCTCAACGTTCATCGTCGCCCTTTCTCTCGCCCTGCTCAGGCACGTAGACGAACCAGTAAGACCCTATGAGTATCCCCAGGAAGAACACCAGCGCCCCGGCGAACTGCAGGTACTCCGTCGCCATCCAACCTCCTCTTCGTTCCGGAAACGTCAGACGCCCCGCCACACAATTCTACGATAGCAGCGCCGGCTTCGCCGCCAGGCACTGGTTCGAGGTCATGGTAACTTCCGAGGAGGGCTCGTCATCGTTCCCTGGCCGGCCTTTGCGCTGGCCGCGCCAGGTACTGGACGTAGCCGCGCGGGTTGCGTTCCGCCTCTTCGCCCAGCTCGCTGGCCCGCCACTCGGCCTGCTCCAGCGTCGCGTAGCGGGCCACAACTATCTTCCCGAAGAGCGTCACCGCCACCACCTCGAAGCGTTCCTCTTCCACCCGGCTCCAGTCTTGACCCCCTTTCATTCTGCCTGCTAAGATCGCCTTTAGCAACGCTTTCCGGGAGAGGGAGTACAGGCGGCCGTATGCGCGACGGGCCATGCACCCGACTTATAGAGGAGACGAGATGCTAGAAGGACTTGTCCAGGACTTCCAACTTACCCTTCCCTATTTTCTGCGCCGGGCCGAACAGCTCTACGGGCACCGGGAGATCGTCACCCGCCTTCCCGACGAGTCTTTCCACAGACACACCTACGCCGACTTCGTCTCTCGCTCCAAGAAGCTCGCCGTGGCCCTGGGGAACCTCGGCCTGGAGCCGGGGGATAGGGTAGGCACGCTCGGGTGGAACACCTACCAGCACCTGGAGGCGTACCTCGGCGTCCCTTCGTCGGGACTCGTGTTGCACACCCTCAATCCCAGGCTGCACGAGGACGACCTGGCCTACATCGCGGGCCACGCCGACGACCGGGTCATGCTCGTCGATGAGACCCTTGTGCCCGTCTTCGAGAAGTTCAGGGCGCGCACGAACGTCGAGCATGCAGTGGTCATGACGGAGGGCGGGGATGTGCCGGACGGTATGGTCTCCTACGAGGACCTGATCGGGGACTCCGACGAGGCCGACTTCGAGTACCCCGACTTCGACGAGAACCAGGCGGCGGCGATGTGCTACACCTCGGGGACGACGGGACGTCCCAAGGGGGCCCTCTACTCCCACCGCTCGACGGTGCTCCACTCCATGATGGCGGCGATGGGCAATACGTTCGCGCTCTCCGAGGCCGACTGTGTGTTGCCCGTGGTACCCATGTTCCACGTCAACGCCTGGGGCCTGCCCTTCGCCTCCGTCCTCGTCGGGGCCAAGCTCATGATGCCTGGCCCGCATCTGGACGCCGCAAGTCTCCTCGAAGACCTGGAGCAAGAAGAGGTGACGCTCACGGCCGGTGTCCCAACCGTCTTCCTCGCCGTTCTGCAGGCTCTCGATGCGGAGCCCGAGAGGTACGACCTGTCGAAGCTGCGGGCGATGGTCATCGGCGGGTCTGCGGCGCCCAAGGGCGTCATAAAAGACTACAAGCGGCACGGGATAGAGGTCGTCCACGCCTGGGGCATGACGGAGATGAGCCCCATCGGGACCGTGGCAAACCTGACGACCGAGATGAAGAAGCTCCCCGAAGAGGAGCAGCTGGAGTACGAGGCCAAGCAGGGCTACCCCGTGCCTTTCGTGGAGATACGCGCCCGCGGCGACGAGGGCCTGATCCCGTGGGACGGGGAGTCAATGGGCGAGCTGGAAGTCCGCGGTCCCTGGGTCGCGAGTTCTTACTACGAGGCGCCAGAGGGCGACGACAAGTTTACGGACGACGGTTGGTTCAGGACGGGGGACGTCGTTACCATAGACCGTTTCGGGTTTATCAAGATCACCGACCGCAGCAAAGACCTCATAAAGAGCGGGGGGGAGTGGATCTCCTCGGTCGAGCTGGAGAACGCGCTTATGGCCCACCCTGCCGTCTCCCAGGCCTGCGTAATCGCCATACCGCACGAGAAGTGGGATGAGAGGCCCCTGGCCGCCATCGTCCTCAGGGAGGGCGAGAGCGCGACGGAGGACGAGTTGCACACCCACCTGGAAGTGGACTTCGCCAGCTTCTGGTTGCCCGACGCCTACGAGTTCGTGGAGGCCATCCCGATGACCGCGACGGGCAAGTTCCAGAAGCTGAAGCTGCGCGAGCAATTCGAAGGCTACACGTCCCCTAAAAGCTAGCGTGAAGGTCATAGGCGCCGGCTTCGGCCGGACTGGCACGATGTCGCTGAAGGTCGCGCTCGAGACCCTGGGCTTCGACCCTTGCTACCACATGACCGAGGTCTTCGCCCACCCGGAGCATGCGGGGTTCTGGATCTCCGCCTGGCGGGGAGAGCCGGCAGATTGGGATAGGGTCCTCGGAGGGTATGAGGCGGCCGTGGACTGGCCGGCCTGCACTTTCTACGAGGAACTCATGGAGCGCGATCCAGGCGCGAAGGTGATCCTGAGCGTCCGTGACCCCGAGCGCTGGTACGAGAGCGTGAGGAACACCATCTACGAGTTGAGCGTGGTCATCCCCCGCCACCCCATCTACCGCATCGGCCACAAGCTCGTCAGCTTCTTCGTGTTTCGTGGGCCAGGAATCGTCGACCTGGCGAGCGAGATCATCTGGCGGGGAACCTTCGACGGCCGCTTCGAGGATAAGACCTATGCCACAGGGGTCTTCGAGCGCCACAGCGCGGAGGTCCAGCGGCGTGTTCCCGAAAACAGGCTGCTCGTCTACGATGTAAAGGCAGGTTGGGAACCCCTTTGCGAGTTCCTCGGGGTCGAAGTACCAGACGAACCATTCCCCCGCACGAACGACACGGCACAGATGCGGCGCAGGCAGCGGGGAGTGAAGGCGCTCTCCTTTGTCGCGCCCGTAGCGCTCCTCGTCTTGCTGTTTGCATTGCTCGTCCTGATTGTTAGGGGCACCGGGCGCTCCCCGCTCAACTCCCTGCCTGCGCGGAGGCTGCGAAGCTAGGCGCGGGACGTTCGACGATGGGCCAGTGCAGACCGGCGGCCACGATGGCGAGGACGATGCCGGCCCACCAGATCGGCATGAAAGAGCCGGTCTGCTCGAAGGCGAGTCCGCCGAGCCACACCCCGAGGAACGCACCGACCTGGTGGCTGAGGAAGACGATCCCGAAGAGCGTGCCAAGGTACCTCGTCCCGAACATCACGGCGACGAGCCCCGAAGTCAGCGGCACCGTCGAGAGCCACAGAACCCCGATCGCGGCCGCAAAGGCGAGCACCACCGCCGGGGTCGGAGGCAGTGAGATAAAAAGCGCTATGACGACGGCCCTGGCAAGGTAGATCCCGGCGAGCAGGCGCCGCTTGCTGTGGCGTGCGCCGAGGACTCCCGAGCCGTATGACCCCACGATGTTGAACAGCCCTATAAGCGCCAGGGCCCACGCCGCCACAGCAGGCCCCGCGGTGTGCATGCCCCCGTGCGAGTGCCCAGCGACGGAGGTGATGTGCGCCGGCAGGTGCGTGGTGATGAACGCCACGTGGAAGCCGCACACGAAGAATCCAGCAACGAGCAGCAGGTAGCTGCCGTGCCCAAAAGCCTGCCGAACCGCGTCACGGGCGGGCAAAGCAGGCTCCTCCATATCCTGCCGGCCTACCCCGCCGCCCTTGAGGGCCGCGGCGAGCGCGGGAACGACCACCATGCAACCGGCGAGCAGCAGGAGCGCGGCCTGCCAACCGTAGTCCGCGAGGAACGCCTGACCGAGCGGGGCGAACACGAACTGCCCGAGCGAACCTGCCGCGGTCGCGAGACCCATCGCCTGCGAGCTCCTGTCAGGGGGAACAAGCCTCCCCAACGCGGCGATGACGATGGTGAACGATGCACCGGAGAGCCCGAGGCCGACGAGTACGCCGGCCGTGAGGTTGAAGGCGAGCGGCGTCGGGCTTAGTGCCATGAGTGCGACGCCCGCGGCGTAGACAACACCACCGGCGGCGAGGATGCGGGCCGAACCGTACCGGTCGGCGACGGCCCCCGCGAACGGTTGTCCCAGGCCCCAGACGATATTCTGTATCGCTATGGCGAGGGCGAATACCTCCGGCGACCAACCGCGCCCCTCGCTAATCGGCGTGGCAAACAGGCCGAAGCTCGTCCTCAAACCGTAGGTGATGAGCGCGATCAAACACCCGCACCCCACGACGAACGCTGTAGACTTCCACCATCGCGACTTCCCGGCTACCAAACTCATGCCTCCTCAATCCGATCCAACGCTCCTCACTATGGACTCGGCGGAACGATCGGTCAATCACAGGGGAGTTGCGCCATATCTCTGAGACCTTGATCCGGGGCTCGGGTAGACTCCAGGGGAGTCTATGTCCGACTATGGAAGGGAAGGCCGTTCTGGACGAAACACCAGGGACATCGAGCCGGGTGGGATCTACGAGTAAGTCATAGACCTGTGGGCTAAGGGCATCACCTTCCTCCCGGGGCATAGGATGCGGGTGGAGATAACATCCAGCTCCCATCCCCGCTGGGAGCGCAACCTCAACACGGGCGAGAGCACACTGGAGTCCTCCCAAACCGAAGTGGCCCACCAGATCATCTTCCACGACGCTGGGCGGTGGAGCAGGGCAACCCTAACCGTAGTAGAAAGGTAGAGGGATGAACGTCTCGAAAGCGGTTCTGATCACCGGCTGTTCCTCGGGCATCGGATGGGCCACTGCCGAGCGCCTGGTGGACGTGGGCTGGAGGGTCTACGCCACGGCCCGCAATGTCGAGAAGATGGCTCCGCTCGAACGGCGTGGTTGTTACCTTCTACCCCTCGACGTGACCGATGAGGACTCCATGCGCTCGGCGGTCGCCGAGATCGAAAGTCGCGAGGGGCCGTCGGGGTGCTCGTCAACAACGCCGGGTACAGCTAGTCAGGGGCCGTGGAGGCTGTGCCCATGGAGAAGGTCAGGCGGCAGTTCGAGACGAACGTCTTCGGGCTGGCGCGGATGTGCCAGCTCGTGTTGCCGGGGATGCGGCGGCAGGGGTACGGCAGGATCGTCAACGTCTCCTCCATGGGCGGAAGGCTGACGTTCCCCGGCGCCGGCTACTACCACGCGACGAAGCACGCCGTCGAGGCGCTGAGCGACGCCCTGCGCTTCGAAGTCCAGGGCTTCGGCGTTGACGTCTCCGTCATAGAGCCGGGACTCATCATGACCGGCTTCGCAGAGACCGCCGTCGGCTCGATGGACGGCTCAGACGGCGAGGACCCTTACACTGGCTTCGATGAAGCCGTCGCCAGAGTAACGGCGGAGAACTACGAGCGGGGTCTCATCTCCAGGCTGGGCGGCGGACCAGAGGCTGTCGCCGAGGCTATAGAGCATGCGCTCTCCGCCCGCAGCCCCAGGAGCCGCTACGCCGTCACGCCTTCGGCGCACCTGTTTATGCGGCTCAGGCGTCTCCTGCCCGACCGTGTTTGGGATGCCCTCTTGAGAGCAGGCCCTTATTACCAACCAGGCCGAAAGCCCCGGAGATGATCGGGCTTCCGCGCCTGTCGCCGCTAACGCGAACCTGGGCCATAGCCCAGTTCTTGGGTTGGTGTACCCGCCGGGGCTTTCTCTTCATGCACGTACCCTACCGTATATGAGCTGAGTACGTATAGAACTAGATAGGTATATGGTTAGTTTCTACTCAATACTTATCAGAATCAGATCTGAAGCCTACAATGAAGGGTGACCGAGACACCGCACCAGGGAGATGCGCATGGAACAATCGATGGACGCGCTTTCGCAGGTCATAAAGAGCGAGCGCGCCATACGCGGCTGGTCGCAAGGCGAGCTTGCCGAGAGATCCGGCGTGAGCCGCAAGACGATCTCCGACATCGAGAACGGTTCTCTGAAGCGCGCACCGCAGCTACGCACCGTTCACAAGCTGCTCTGGGTATTGCCAACGGAAGCGCCGCCGTCCGGCGCGAAGCCGCCCCAAGAAGCGTGGGAAGAGATCAAGGGATTCGTGGACCTGCTGAACAAGACGTTCGAAGGCGGCACGACTGATCTGGTAGCGACTTGCAGCGTCCTGGGCTTGCGCATCGTTCGCGTGCTGGAAGAGAACTCACCCACCGCACTGTTTCTCCATCAGGAGCAGACAGAGTACGCAATCCGCAGGGCAATCTCTCGCGACTATCTCGAGCCGAATGACGAACTCATTGAGTAGGAGCACTATATCTGCAAGCGATCTCAACCGGGGAGGTAGAAAGTGCGCATAGAGGAGAACACGTTTCTCGTAGCCGGCGGTGGCTCCGGTCTGGGAGAAGCCACAGCCCGAATGCTCGTCGCCTCGGGAGCCCGCGTCGTGGTCGCCGATCTCAAGGGCGAGGCTCCTGAAGGCGGACGCTTTGTCGAGACCGACGTCACTGACGAGAGCAGCGTGCGGGCGGCCGTGAACGCTGCTCTGGAGGTGGGAGGGCTACGCGGCGCCGTAAACTGCGCCGGGGTCGCCAGCGCGGAGAAGGTCCTCGGAAGAGAAGGGCCGCACTCTCTGGACTCGTTCACGAATGTCGTGCAGATCAACCTCATCGGCACCTTCAACGTCATCAGGTTCGCGGCCGAAGCCATGGTCAGCAGTGGACCGACCGAGAGCGGAGAGCGCGGCGTCATCGTCAACACGGCCAGCGTGGCCGCTTTCGACGGCCAGATTGGGCAGGTGGCGTACGCCGCATCCAAAGGCGGCGTCGTCGCTCTGACCCTCCCCGTCGCGCGCGAGCTCGCCGGCAGTGGCATCCGCGTCATGACCATCGCCCCCGGCATCTTCGACACCCCGATGATGGCCGGTCTGCCGGAAGCAGCCCGCGACTCGCTGGGCGAACAGGTCCCTTTCCCTTCTCGCCTCGGGAAACCCAAGGAGTACGCCGATCTCGTCAAGCACATCATTGAGAACGAGATGCTCAACGGCGAGGTCATCAGACTCGACGGGTCGATCAGGATGGCGCCTAAGTAGTCGCTCGGGAGAGTGGGGGCAGGAGATTGGTTCTCGCTCGTTCCCTACTCTTCGCGGACCTTTCGAACCACATCGAGGGCCGTCGAGTAGGCGTTCAGCGGACGGTTGTCGTCCATGGGTACGACCGTTACGTCGGCGCCCCGCCCGGCGACCACGGCGAAGGCCGGATCGTTGGTGTCCATCACCACGATGGTGGGGACGCCGGCGGCGATCGCCGCCCCCGCGAAACCGTGGTCGGCGACCACCAGGTCGACCGGTCCTGCCTGCCGCAGAACATCCCTCATAGGTTGCGGGTCATGGGTGTGGAACAGGCTGGCCCCGTCGCCGAGTGCGGCGACCGACTCCGCCCAGTCGAGGGATACTCCCCGCTCGTAGCGTCCTCGCGTCTCGACGGTTAGAACGTCTCCGCCTAGCTCCTTCGCCCACCCGGAAAGCCCGAGGTAGTAGAGGATCATTGCTCCAGGATGCCCGGTGGCGAAGATCAAGCGTCCCCCCGAGCCAGCAACGTCCTCTATCCGCTCTCCCGTTTCGACGAGCCCAGTGGCCGTGCGTGCCGGATCTATACACCCCCGGCCCGGATTCTCTTCCCTGTCTGGCGGGTTACCGATCTGGAAGGCAACGGCATCATAGGCCTCCTCGAACCCCACGTCCCACAGCAAGTCCTCCATCCCGAAAGTGTTTGACTCGTCGTGCTCGACGAGCAGCTCTATCTTGTAGAGGTTGTTCTCGGCACCGTGCGAGGTATAGTTGCCGGCTACACCGGCTTCGGAGAGCCGGTAAGCGTGCTGTTCGAGAAGCGGGTTCACGGAGCCTGAGTTTAGCAGAGCAAGCCCACCGCAAGTGAGCGCCGTGCTTGCTCTGCTGACCCTAGCAGCAACTGCTTCCGGGACGAGATGCCGACCTGCCTCGCCCTCTATTTTCGTTTCGACCAAGGTTGGTCGAGATGTATGCCGTTTGTGGGCGCAGATTGAGAACCGTTCGGTCGTAAGGGATCGGGAAGAAGGAACTCTAGTGCGACCGGGCCTCCAGGAGCTCCAGCGCGACGGAACGCGCCACTTCGAGGGGTTCGTCGCTGCGGCGTATCGCCGCCGTCGCGGCTGCGCCTTCCAGCAACAATAGTAACCGCTCCGCCAGGGACTCGGGCTCATCGAATCCAGCCTCTTTCGCCAGAGCGGCCAGATGTTCTCTAACTCCCTCCTTATGCAGCCGCGCTACGATGCGAGCCGGGTGGTCCGGGTCGGGTATCTCCGCCACGGCGTTGGCGAACGCACAGCCCCGAAAATCTTCTCCCACCAGCCATTCCTCGTAAGCTCCGAAGACCGCCAGGAGCTTCTCCCTGGGATCCGCCACCCCTTCGGTCTGCTCTTGCAGATGCACTCTCCACCCCTCATCCCGGCGACGGAGGTACTCGCCCACGAGTTCGTCTTTGCCCCCGAAGCGGTTGTAGAGGGTCCTCTTGGAGACTCCCGCCTTCGCCGAGATGGTATCCACGCCAACAGCCCTTATGCCTTCCCGATAAAAGAGATCCGAAGCCGCCTCCAGAAGCCGCTCCGCCCCAGGCCTCCTCCTGGTAGCACGCTTCGCTTCGCTCGTACTCTGTTCCATCGTCCAATCCTCGACCTTTCTCTCGTCTGACCCCTTGATTATACAGGTCTGTGTACTATACTCCATTCATAAACTACACAGGTCTGTGTAGTTTTGTATAGTGGACGCGGTAGCGTCGGCAGTATGAGGAGGTGTCCGAGTTGTCTGGGAGATTGGTCGGGATTACGAAGTGGTTCCTTGGGTTTGTGCGTGAGGTGGATCGTGGCATCGCCGTAGGACGCGGGTACGCGCCGGTCGGAAAGAAGACTAAGGGGAAACGGCGTGCTTCCCGCGTTCGTCGGGGTGCTGGTTGCGGACAGCGGACGTTGGGTGGCCGGATCCGGAACCACCGTGTTGGAAGACGGGGTGCTGGTGGGTGATCCTGAGCGCCCTGCGGACGTGGGGGGACGGGGCAAGGAGACGATCGCCTGGCTGGTGGCGCCGGGGCTGGCCTTGATCGCGGTCACCTACGGGCTCGCCCGTTTCGCTTACGGTCTCTTTCTGCCGGACATGCGCGAGGCGTTCGACCTTTCCCCCTCTTTGCTGGGGCTGATAGGCGCTGGTTCCTACCTCGGTTACTGCGTCGCGGTGATCATCTCGCTGGTCTACACGTCGAGGACGGGGCCTCGCCTAATGGCGGTTGGTGCGGGCGCGGTGGCGGTCGCGGGCATGGCTGTGGTGGCTGGCTCGCCGGTGGCGTGGGTATTGGCTCTGGGGATACTGGTTGCCGGCAGCAGTACTGGGCTCGCCTCCCCGCCGATGGGGGAGGCCGTCGCGCGTTCGATCCGGCCCAGTCTTCAGGACAGGGCCAACGCCTTCATCAACAGCGGCACCAGCGTGGGGGTCGCACTCTCTGGACCGGCGGCGCTGCTCTTGACCGGGCAGTGGAGGGTGGCGTGGACGATGTTCGCGCTCGTGGGACTCGCCGTCCTCGCGTGGAACGCCGCAGTGATGCCGCGCAAGGCCGTGCAGGAGGAAGGCGAAAGCGGCGAACCGGACGGAGATCATGCCGAGGCAGGCGAAGGTTTGGGGAGAACGCGCCTGTCCCTCTCTTACCTGATCGGTTCTCGCTTGCGCTCGCGTACTTTGCCGCTCTTCGGCGCCGCCTTCGGCGTGGGCTTCGCCAGCGCCGTTTATTGGACTTTTTCGCGCGATATCGTGGTGCAAGCGGGTGGTCTGGGCCAGACGGGATCCACCCTTCTCTGGACGGTTATCGGGATCTCCGGGCTAGCCGGTGGCGCAGCGGGCGATCTGGTGCGGCGCTTCGGGCTAACGTCCGTCCTGCGCGGCGGGCTCGTTTCGATGGCCGCCTCGATGGTGTTGCTCGCGCTCGCCTCGAGCGTGCTCCCATTGGCTTACACCAGCGCAGCACTCTTCGGTTCGACCTACATCATGCTCACCGGCGTGATCCTGATATGGTCGGTCGGTGTCTTTCGAGAGAGACCGGCCGCCGGGCTCGGAGCCGGGTTTCTCCTGATCGCCGTAGGACAGATGATCGGCTCTCCCGTAGCCGGAGCCTTGGCAGGAGCGACTAGCCCGGCGATCGCCTTCTTCTCGTTTTCTGTTGCGGCAGTGCTCACCGCTTGCGTGAACCCGCATCCCGAAGACACCGGAGCATCTGCTTCCGTCTCCGACACGCAGACATAGTCTATCCCGACAAGGATTTTGCCCACTCCAGACAGCGCACCCGTCTCGGTGAGCTTCGCCTACATATTTCGGGCCATTCTCGTCCTGCACGGCGGGGCGGTCCGTTTTTTCGGCCTTTATTCGGGTAAACGTATGACTCACGTACTGGTAAGGATGAGAGTATCACCCGACATCAGGAAGGATCAGATAACGTGGCGAATGGGCTAGACGGCAAGGTGGCAATAGTAACGGGCGCTTCTAGCAGCATAGGCGCGATGCGCCGCCGCGGTGGCGGGCATGTCGTCAACATCTCCAGCGTCGCCGGCCGCCAGACACGCCCGGGGAGCGGCGTCTACTCGGTGACGAAGTTCGCAGTCAACGCTATCTCCGAGGCCCTGCGGCAGGAGTTGATCGAGGACAAGATCCGGGTGACGATGGTGGAGCCTAGGGCCGAAGAGACGGAGCTTGCCACCCATATCACCGACGAGGAAGCCCAGCAGGGGGTTCGGGCCCTTCATCAACTCGACATCCTCCAGGCCGAGGACATAGCCTCCGCCGTGGCCTACTGCGTCACCCGGCCCGAACGGGTGAGCATCAACGAGATCCTGATCCGGCCGACCGAGCAGGTCTACTAGCGGCGGGAGACCGCCATGATGCTGGCGACGGGAGCCCTCCTCGCCCTCTTGGGGTTGGTCGGCGCGGCCTACGGCATCTACGCGCTCGTGCGAGGCGGACGGGACCAGGAAGGAGGACTGGGGCCTATCCCCGAGCGCGCCATCCACGCGGTGGCGGGCATCAGAATGCTGATCGGCGGGGCGGTGGCCATCTTCCTGGGCGTCCTGGCGATACTGGCCGCCCTCTCCGGCTGAACCCGAGCAGCAGAGGGCTCGTGGGATCGTCGGCTCAGCTCTTCTTACGGTTCCTTGCAACCCCACCTAACCAGACGACCGTCATGTCACCCTCGGGCAGACTCAGAAGCTACTGACTTATTGCCGCAAGCTTTCAGCCGGCGTTTTTTCCGGAGGCCTTGGGGCGAGCGTTAGCCTAGCGGCGGAGATCAGGGCGAGGATCAGGAGGGCGGCGACCATGGCGACGAGACCTGGCCAGCCCGCATATGAGTAGGCGAGGCCGCCGGCGGAGCCGCCGATGCTGGAGCCGAGGTAGTAGCAGAGCAGGTAGAGCGCGGAGGCCTGGGCCCTGGCGGCGAACGCCCTCTGCCCCACCCAGCCGCTGGCGATGGAATGGGCGCCGAAGAAGCCGAACGTCAGGACCGCCATTCCGGCGATGAGCGCCCCAAGGCTACTGGCCAGCGTCATGCCGACGCCGAACAGCATGATCGAGATCCCGATCCACAGCACCCTGGCGCGACCCAGGCTGTCCGCGAGACGGCCCATCCAGGCGGAACTGAAGGTGCCGACGAGATAAAGGACGAAGATCCAACCTACCACCGCCTGGCTCAACTCGTATGGCGCCCCGAGAAGGTGGTAGCCGATGTAGTTGTACAGCGCTACGAAACCGCCCATAAGCAAGGCGCCTATGGCGTAGAGTCTTAGGAGGTCCCGGTCCGTGAGGTGGCCGCCGAGCGAGGCGAGGAGGTGCCTGGCGATGAGCGGACGCGGCCTGAAGCGCGTGGAAGGGGGGAGTATGCGCCAGAAGGCGAAGCTCGCGAGCACGCACGCCAGACCCAGCGAGCCGAGCGCCACGCGCCAGGAGAAAGCGTCGGTGAGGACTCCGGACAGGATGCGTCCCGCCAGGCCGCCGATGCTGTTGCCGGCGATGTACAGGCCTACGGCAAAGCCGGCGTGCTCCGGGTGCACCTCCTCGGCCAGATAGGCCATCGCTACCGCCGGGAGGCCGGCCAGCGCCACGCCCTGCACCGCCCGCAGCACCAGTAGGGACGGGAAGCCAGGACTCAGGGCCACGAGGACCATAAGGAACGCGGACAACACCAGGGAGACGGTCATCATGGGGACGCGTCCCCATGCCTCCGAGAACGAGCCGGCCAGAATGAGGGCCACCGCGAGCGTGCCGGTCGCCAACGAGAGCGGGAGGCTCGCCACCGCCGGCGACACGCCGAACTCGGCCGAGAAAACCGGCAACAGCGGCTGCGTGCAGTACAGCATGGCGAACGTGGCCAGGCCGGCCACGAAGAGCGCGAGGTTTGCCCGCCGGAATACCGGCGTCCCCCGGCGCAGATAACCCTTACCCTCTTCCACCCCGCTCGCGTCGGGATCCACGTTCCAAAGCCTCCTCCACCGTCCGAGAATTCAACTGCCCTTTCCGAGCTCGAGCAATTCTTCTGGCATCCTGATGGGTTTGCCGGTGGCCAGGTCGATGCAGGCGTGGCGTGTGTGGCCAGTGACGAGGACTTCTGCGTCACGGAGTACTTTGTAATCAAAGAGGAGGGAGACCTTGCCGAGTTCGGCGAGGTTGGTGATCAAAGCGAGCTCGTCGTCGAAAAAAGCCGGTCTGCGGTAGTGGAGGAGCGCCTTGACGACGACGAGGCCGCGGCCCTGGCGCTCCATCTCCCTGTAAGAGTGGCCTGTGGCGCGCAACCACTCCACGCGCCCGACCTCGAAGTAGGAGAGGTAGGTGGCGTTGTTGACGTGCCCCTGCGCGTCGATCTCTGCGTAGCGGACCCGGATTTTGGTCTCGTGGACTATCTTCCCTCGAAATCCGGTTTGCGCTTCTCGCCGAAGGCGTTCATGCCTTCGCGGGCGTCTTCGGTGGCGAATAGCAAGGCGAACTGGTCGGCCTCGAACTCGAGGCCGCTTACCAGGTCGACGTCGAGGGTGCGGTTGGCGGCCGCCTTGGCGTGCCTCACGGCAAGGGGTCCGTTGGCGGAGATCTCCGCGGCCAGGTCTCTGGCCGCGTTCAACGCTTCGCCCTCGGCGACCACGCGGTTGACGAGGCCCATCTCCCTGGCCTCCCCGGCGCTTATGCGGCGTCCGGTGAAGATCAACTCTTTGGCCAGGGCGGGCCCGATCAGACGCGGCAGGCGCTGGGTACCGCCCATGCCGGGGAGTATCCCGAGGCCGACCTCGGGGAAGCCGAAGGTTGAGTTCTCGGCGGCGATCCTGATGTCGCAGGCGAGCGCGACCTCGCAGCCTCCGCCGAGCGCGTAGCCGTTCACGGCGGCTATGGTGGGGACGGGGCTCCTGTCGAGCAGGGCCATCGCTGCGTGCCCGATCTCGGAGAAGCGCTTGGCCTCCAGGGGCTCCATGATGCTCATGGCCCTTATGTCGGCCCCGGCGATAAAAGCCCGTTCCCCCGCCCCTGTGACTATAATCGCGCGCGGCCCTTCTGACTCCAGATCCAGCAACGCCTGCCCGATCTCCTCGACCACCTGTATGTCAAGGGCGTTCAGCTTCTCCTGGCGGTCGACGGTAAGAACCGCGATATCGTCTTCACGTTTTACACTGACGTAATCCATGTACCTCCCTCCGGTCGGTAGCATTTCAGCACGCTCCGGCTGACGCCTCCGCTTGTCAGCACTTCAGCATGTCAGGTTTAGCGGATGGAGACGATCCTCAAAGAGTACGTGCTCCTCTGGGATTCACTCAAGCGCATAGGAGTCTCTCCACCCACCAAATAGCTGACATGCTGACAAGCCGCCGCAGGCGGCGTGCTGACTTGCTTATGTCAAGCAGGCAGTGCCTGCTTGACATACTCTACAGCTTTCTTCGTCGGTGTTCCCGGGGTGAATACTTCGCCGACGCCGAGCTCCTTAAGTTTCGTGATGTCTTCTTTGGGGATGGTGCCGCCGACGAAGACGAGGATGTCTTCGGCCTCGTTCTCTGCGAGAAGCTCGATTATCCGGGGCACGAGCGTCATGTGGGCGCCGGAGAGGATGGAGATGCCTATGGCGTCTACGTCTTCCTGTATGGCCGCCTCGACGACCTGCTCCGGGGTCTGGTGGAGGCCCGTGTAGATAACCTCCATCCCGGCATCGCGCAGGGCGCGGGCGATGATCTTGGCCCCCCTGTCGTGCCCGTCGAGGCCAACCTTCGCTACAACCACCCTTATCGTGCGCGCCACAGTAAGACCATTCTAACCGGAGCCCGAACCTCGTGCGGCGGTGCTCATCTTCTTAGCTCGCGCAGGTTGTCCCATAGGACGTAGAGGCCGATCACGAGCACGGCGGCGACCACGAGCTGCCAGAAGAACTCGTAGAAGATGATGAGCGTGGCGACGACGGCGAGTCCTATGTTGGCGCTGCTGACCAGGTTGACGAGGCGGCCCCTGAAGCCGGCTTCCACGAACGCGAAGAAGGCGATGCTGAAGACGAGCATGGAGATGATGTGTTCCCGCTCGAACATGGCTATCCCCACGAAGCTTATGAGCATCAGGCTCACGCTTATGGCCGCCCAGGCCTCGGCCACGCGGCTCACCCTGAGCTCATCCTCTGAGGCCGGCTTGTGAGCGCGGGAGATGTGGGCGCGGGCCTGGTCGCGCTCACCGGCCCTCAGTCGGTCGGCGTACTCGGCGAGGGACTCGGATATGGCCTCGTCTGTGGCGAGTTTTCCACGCAGTCTGTCCAGCTCCCTGGAGAGTTCGGCGACGCGCCTGGTCCCTGCCCGGTAGGGCGCGTCGAGGTGGGACCTGTCGCGCATCGCTGCGAGCTCGGCGCCGAGCTTCTTCAGCTGCCGGCTCTTGTCTTCGATCTCTGTCCTTAAGGTGCTGCACCGGGAGATGATGTCGGCCCGTTGTTCGAGGATGGCCTCCAGCGTCTCGGTCGGGGGAGCCACTTTGTCCAGCCCGGCCCATCCCACGGGGTCGTACCAGGCGCGGCTGACGCTCTTGTCGCGGTTGTACATGGGTCCTGCGGGGGCATCCTCGCCTTCGAAGGGGTCCCTCGCGTAGAGTCCCCACAGCCCGCGGTAGTCAGAGACCCAGTCTGGGGTTGGGTCCGCGATGAGCCTGGGCTCGTCCCACGCCCTGTCTCCCCCCTCTCCCACGCTCAGGCCGTCTCCGCGCGCGTAGTCTACAAAGGGGATGCTGAAGTAGCCCGACCCGCCGTCTTCTTCGCCATCCCCCACGTACTGGCCGAGCCTCGTCTTCCAGAAAGTGCGGATGGCTCCGGCCACCCTCGCGAGGGGTGAAGGCAGGGGGAGGGTCAGTTCCGTCAGGTACTCGCCCGGCGCGAAGTAGCTGGCGTGGGAGCCGGCGCCGACGTAGATCACGGGGTGCTCCCCCACTTTCTCGAGCTCCGGATCGTCCCAGCGGCGCCTGAGGTTGTCCCCCGTGTAGTTGTGGGCCGCGTAGGCCACCCACTCCGGGCGTACCTCACCGGCCTCCGTCTCCGAGAGGTACACGAACACCTTCTCCCAGTCGGCCTCGTGGTCGTTCGCGCCGAAGAACCCGCTCCTCCAGTCGTTGAACGGGTAGAACAGCCAGTACTGGAGTACGATCCAGCCGTCCTGGCGCAGCACGCGACCGTGGTAACGGTAGTGTTCTTGCCCGGCCATTATGCGCTCGTAGGCCACCGAAGCCGCCGCGGCCGATTCCCCAGGAACCCTTCCGCGGGCGAGGAGCGCTATCGAGTAAAGGGCGTCGACGAAGCGGGAGAAGTACCCGACGCGGGCCAGCCGGCCCCGCCCGGCCCTGAAGGCCCTGGTCGACTCCTTGCGGTCCTTCGCGCGACTGCGGAACACGCGCAGGCGTCCGCCGGGCGAGTCGGACCTCAGATCCTCGGTATCCGTGAACTTGAGGAAATGTACGGCGCCGGCCTCGTCCATGGGCTGCTGCGCGAGCCGGTCGAGGCTCAGCTTCCCACCGGGCACGACGCATACGGCCTCCTCACCAGGCCTCTGCACCCAGAGGCTGCAGGCCCGCACGTAGGGTTCGACGTCCATCGGGTAGAACTTGTCCCCTGTGGTCGAGCGGATCACGGGCTCGAAACGCCGGAGCAGGGCCGTGGCTGCCTCCACGCCGGGGCTCTCAGTTTTCATGCGACGCCTGCTGTCCGGTTCGGAACACCATCCGCACGTCCTGAGAGTTCAGGTAGAGGATCATCAGTACGCAGTAGGCCATGATCGGGTAGACGTAGCCTGGCTGGAACCAGGAGTAGAGCCACAGGCACACGGCCAGGCTCAACCCCTGCGCGATCGCGGCCAGAAGCCACCCCCTTCGGTACAAGAACAGGAAGCTCAGCGCCGAGAGAAGCGTCAGTATGGCCGAAGGGATGAAGAGGGCGAAGACCGCCAACTCGACGGCCTGAGGCTGCAGCGTCCTCAGGTCGATATCCCTCCAATCGACCTGTAAGAACTCGTATCCGCCGAGCAAGACGAGCCCGATCACCTCGAGGATAAGGAGCACCCCGATCACCCTCACAGGCCGGTATGATGTCTTCTCTGGTTCTACCAGGGTCTAGCTTTCCCTCGCCTACCCGCCAATTCTACAGCCCGCCGTGACTGTAGCCCAACGACGAGGAAAGCAAGCCGATCATCCTCCGCTGAAGATCTTGCCCGGGTTCATGATGCCGTTCGGGTCGGCGATACTCTTGATCTCGCGCATAAACGGCAAAGAGTCGCCGTGCTCTTTCTGCAAGTGTCCGGTCTTTCCCATCCCGATACCATGCTCTCCGGTACAGGTGCCGCCGCGCTCCAGGGCGTAGTCCACGATCTCGGCGTTGACCGACTCGGCGCGCTCCTGGTCTGCCTCGTCGCCCGTGCCTACTGGAAAGACAGCGTGGTAGTTCCCGTCACCGACGTGGCCCAGAATGGCCCCGTGGAGGCCACGGGACCCGATGGTGTCGCGGGCGTGTCGCAAGGCGCCGGGAAGGTCGGAGATCGGGACGCACACGTCCGTGCCCATCATTCCCATACCTGGGTAGAGATCGCGAATGGCAAGGGCCGCGTCGTGACGGGCCTCCCAGAGCTTCTCCCGGGCCTCCTCGTCCACCTCCACCTCGAACGAAGAGCAACCTTCCGCCGCCGAGGTTTCGCGGGCCACCTCCGCGTCGCTCTCGACGCCCGCCTTCGAGCCGCTGAACTCCAGGAAGAGGGTCGGGGCGGCAGCATAATCTGTGCCCTTGTAGGCGTTTACAGCCTCGATCGTGCGGGCGTCGACCAGCTCGACGCGACCGATCCTCATCCCGGTCCGGATCATCGCCACAGCGGCGCGTCCCGCCGACTCGATGTCAGCGAAGACCGCCCTTGCAGCCACGACATGCTCCGGGAGCGGGTAGAGGCGCAGGATCAATTCCGTCAGAACACCCAGGGTTCCTTCGGAACCTACGAAGAGTGAGGTCAGGTCGTATCCGGCCGAGGACTTCATGGCCATGCCGCCGGTACGTATCACCGTCGCATCTCCCAGCACCACTTCGAGGCCGAGGACCTGGTCCCGCATAACCCCGTATTTGACCGCGTTCGTCCCGCTCGCGTTCGTGCCCGCCATCCCGCCCAGCGAAGCGTCCCAGCCGGGATCCACCGGGAATAGAAGCCCGTGTCCGGCTAACGCCGCGTTCAGCGCCCCGTGGGTAAGGCCGGGCTGAACGCGCGCGATAAAATCGTCGGGCCTGATCTCCAGAATGCGATCCATCCTTCCCAGGTCCAGGCTGATGCCGCCGTGGACGGGAAGGGTGTGCGCCTCCAGGCTGCTTCCCTGCCCAAAAGGCACGATGGGTACGCGATGCTCGTTGGAGAAGCGCAGGATCTCTACCACCTCATCGCGGCTCTGCGGGTAGACTACGGCGTCAGGCCGGACCGGGGTGTGGTAGGTGAAGACGCCGCCCCCGTGATGCTCCAGCTCGTCTCCACTCGAGACGACGCGATCCTCTGGAAGGATGGTGCCGAGCTGGGCGAGCAGGTCCATTCTCTAGTCCGTCTCGACGGGGTTGGTCAGGGTTCCGAGGCCCTCGATCTCGATACTGACTTCATCCCCAGCCTTCAGCCAGACTTGCGGGTCGCGGGCGGCGCCGACGCCTGGTGGCGTGCCTGTGATTATGACGTC
>Ga0196962_10000325_pt1 | contig 21829 bp, 31 predicted proteins | sample S3v_20metaG_FD_183186 | JGI IMG/M metagenome (GOLD analysis project Ga0196962, IMG submission 183186) | Soil microbial communities from Anza Borrego desert, Southern California, United States - S3+v_20 | ecosystem: Environmental > Terrestrial > Soil > Desert | place: USA: California | collected...
AGTTTACGACCCGAGAGCGAAAGTCAAAGTGATGCCGTGACACCAATCGCCAGAAAGGAGGTGAAGGATGTCCGTTAAGGATCGATTGGTTCACGCCTGGAATGCGTTCGTCAACATGGAGCGGAACGATGTGGTTCCCAGCGATCTGGGACCGAGTTATGCAGTTCGCCCTGATCGAGTCAATTATCTGGTTACTAACGAACGCTCCATCGTCACCTCGGTATACGTCCGAATGGCGGCAGACATCGCATCTGTCGATATTAGGCACGTCCGACTGGATGACGCCGGGCGTTTCCTGGAAGAGATAACCAGTGGTCTGAATGAATGCCTAACTGTTGAAGCCAATCTGGATCAAGGACCACAAGCGCTTAAGCTGGACATCGCTTCGACTCTCTTCGATAAGGGCGTTGCTGCTATTGTTCCGGTAGATACAACGCTTAATCCTAATCTTACCGGCGGTTTCGACATTCAGACGATGCGTGTTGGTGAAATTAAGCAGTGGTTTCCGCAACACGTCATGGTTTCCGTGTACAATGAGAAGACCGGACGTCGAGAAGACCTCTATCTCGAGAAGCGTTACGTTGCTATCGTAGAAAATCCATTCTACGGCATCATGAATGCGCCAAACTCAACGCTTCAGCGCCTTATTCGAAAGCTCGGTTTGCTGGATTCCGTCGATGAAGCGGCCGGTTCAGGAAAGCTGGACTTGATCATCCAGTTGCCTTACACCATTAAGTCTGAAGCACGTAGGCAGCAGGCCGAGCAGCGTCGAACTGACATCGAATTTCAGCTACGGGACAGCAAGTACGGCATTGCCTACACCGATTCAACTGAGAAGATCACTCAGTTGAATCGAGCTGTCGATAACAATCTTCTCGCGCAGATCAAGTTCTTGACCGAAACACTTTATGGTCAGCTCGGTCTTACGCCGGAGATCCTCAATGGAACTGCCGACGAAGCCACTATGATCAACTATCATAACCGAACCATTGAACCCATTCATAAAGCCATTGTGGAGGCGATGCGTCGGAGTTTCCTCACCAAGACTGCCCGTACGCAGAAGCAGTCGATCGTGTACTTCCGCGATCCGTTCAAGCTGGTCCCGATTAGTCAGCTCGCTGAGATCGCCGACAAGTTCACCCGAAACGAGATCCTCTCGTCCAACGAGATTCGTCAATTCATCGGCGTGAAGCCGGCAAATGACCCGAAGGCAGACAAGCTTCGGAACAGTAACATGCCGCAATCGGAGCTGGGAGAGGCCGAATTCGATGATGAAGTTCCAGAACCAGTTCGAGTGGAACTTCCTGAACCACTCCGAGTGCCTTCGACAAGAGAGCGACTAACCGCTCCAGCAATCGAATAGGAAGGATACCGTCAAAATGGGAGCTACTGCTACCCTGACTGAAGCTGACTTCAGCGGATGGGCGTCTAAGGCGGGCATCAAGTGCACTGATGGTCGTACTCTTAGCCCTGATGCGTTCAAGCATCAGGACAAGGTCACCGTTCCGCTGGTTTGGCAGCACGGTCACACTGATGTCGGCAACGTGCTGGGTCACGCCATTCTCGAGGCTCGCGACCAGGGCGTCTACTGTTACGGTTTCTTCAACGAGACCGACAACGGCAAGCGGGCCAAGGAGATCGTCAAGCACGGCGACATCAAGTCGCTGTCGATCTACGCCAACCAGCTGGTCGAGCGAGCCAAGCAGGTCTTCCACGGCGTGATCCACGAGGTCTCATTGGTTCTCTCGGGAGCCAACCGTGGCGCGGTCATCGAGAATGTTGCTATTCGACACTCCGATGGCGAGACGGAGACGCTCGAGGACGAGGTCGTCATCGAGATGGGCATTCCGCCCGAGGTTCCCGAGCCCGAGAAGTCCAATGAGACCATCGAGCACGCTGCTGGCGACACGCCCGACAACGACGACCGTACGGTCCAGGACATCTTCAACACCCTCAACGAGGAACAGAAGAATGTCGTCTATTTCATGATCGGTGAGGCACTTGCCGAGGCCGAAGGTAATAGCTCCAATCTCAAGCAGTCGGCCATCGACTCCGACGACCAGAACGACGACTCGTCGGGCAACGACAATGGCTCCGGCAACACCGGGGACTCGAGCAACGACGGCAACTCCGACACCATCGAGCACAAGAACGAAGAGGAAGGTAGCATCACCATGGCGAATGTCTTCGAGCAGGCCGGCAAGGGTGGAGAGAAGGCGACCCTCACCCACGCGCAGTTGACCGCGATCGTCGATGACGCGAAGAAGATGGGGTCCTTCAAGGACTCGTTCCTCAAGCACGCCGTCGAGTACGGTATCGAGAACATCGACATCCTCTTCCCCGAGGCTCGGGCGATCACCAACTCGCCGGAGCTTATTGCTCGCCGGCAGGAGTGGGTCAACAAGGTCCTCGGTGGCACTCGTAAGACGCCGTTCTCGCGTATCAAGACGGTCTCGGCCGACATCACCCACGAGCAGGCTCGGGCCAAGGGCTATGTCAAGGGCAGCCTGAAGAAGGAGGAGTGGTTCGCGCTCGCCAAGCTAATCACGACTCCCACCACGATCTACAAGAAGCAGAAGCTCGACCGTGATGACATCATCGACATCACCGATCTCGACGTGGTCGCCTTCCTCAAGGGCGAGATGCGGCTGATGCTGGACGAGGAGATCGCTCGCGCGATTCTCGTCGGCGACGGTCGCGAGGTCGATGACGATGACAAGATCAGCCAGGCCAACATCCGGCCGATCGCGCACGACGATGACTTCTTCGCGCACAAGGTCGTCGTCCCGGCCAACACCAACAGCGAGACGCTCATCGAAACGATGCTGCGGTCCCGCACTCGGTACCGTGGCTCCGGCACGCCCACGCTGTACTGCACCGAGGACCTCCTCACCGACATGCTGCTCGGTAAGGACAAGATGGGTCGCCGTTACTACGAGAACCAGGACACGCTGAAGACGGCGCTCCGGGTTGCCGACATCGTCACCGTCGATGTCATGGAGGATCAGACCACTGACGGTGGCGATCTGCTCGCCGTGCTGGTCAACATGACTGACTACTCCGTTGGTGCAGATCGTGGTGGCGCGGTCTCGATGTTCGATGACTTCGACATCGATTACAACCAGTACAAGTACCTGATCGAAACCCGTATGTCGGGTGCGCTCACCAAGTTCAAGTCGGCTCTCGTCTTCATCCGTTCCGCTGGTGCGCTGGTCGTGCCAGATGCGCCGACCTTCAACACCACCACTGGTGTGCTGACGGTTCCGAACACCGCTGGCGTCGTGTACTACAACGATGACACCGACGCTGCGCTGACTGCTGGCGACCAGCCGGCAGTTGCTGCTGGTCAGACGATCCGGGTGCGGGCTGAGGCGGCCGATGGTTCTTACTTCGCGCCGAACACCTCTAGCACCTGGACGTTCACTCGCGCTGTCTGATCCGTAGAATAGCGCTATGGCAAAGTTCTACGGAAAAGTCGGCTACGCAGTTCGTGCCGTAGAAGGCAACGAGGGAATCTGGGAAGACGAGATGGTCGAGCGGCATCTGTACGGAGATGTCACGCGAAATACTCGTCGTCTGGTCACCGGCGAAGACGTTAATTCTGATATTACTACCTCGAACTCTATTAGTGTTGTAGCTGATGCATATGCCCTTAATAACACCTTTGCCATTCGCTATGTGGAGTGGATGGGGAGCCTGTGGCAAGTCACGGACGTGGAAGTCCAGGCTCCCCGTCTAATCCTGCGCTTGGGAGGTGTTTACAACGGACCGACGCCTCCGCCTCCAGACAATTCTGGAGGGGGTTCTGGGAATTCCCAATAACGTCTACTTTCAACCGCCGTCCAATATCTCGATGCGGTATCCAGCAATCGTTTATAATCGAGATGACGCGGATACTAAATTTGCTAATAATTCACCTTATTCTTACGTCAAGCGTTACGAAGTCACGGTCATGGACCAGAAGAAAGACAGCGCAATTCCCGATAAGGTAGCGCAGTTGCCCATGTGTACTTTCAGCCGACACTTCACGGCAAACGGAATCCACCATGACGTCTTCTCGATTTACTTCTAAGGAAGGAACAACATGACTGCACCTACTGCGCCGGTCGGTCCCCTGACGTGGGATCAGGTCGGTGAGCGTTTCTACGAGACGGGCGTCGACAAGGGCGTTCTCTACCTCAATGATGGTGGAGTCTACGCTCGAGGTTATGCCTGGAACGGTCTGACGACCGTCACGGAGTCTCCGTCGGGTGCGGAGGCCAACGCGCAGTACGCGGACAACATCAAGTACCTGAACCTCGTTTCGGCCGAGGAGTTCGGCGGCACGATCGAAGCTTTCACGTACCCGGAAGAGTTCTCAGTCTGCGATGGTACCGCTGTTCCGGAGGCCGGTGTTTACCTCGGCATGCAGAGCCGAAAGACCTTCGGCCTGTCTTACCGGACCCGGCGGGGCAACGACGTTGACGGTAACGACCACGGCTACAAGCTGCACCTGGTCTACGGCTGCCTGGCTGCTCCGTCGGAGAAGGCTTATGCGACGATCAACGACTCGCCTGAGCCGATCTCCTTCAGCTGGGAGTTCACCACCACGGCGGTTGCGGTCGGTACGGTGGGTGGCACGCTCTACAAGCCCACTTCCATCATTACCATCGACTCCACCAAGGTGCTTGCGGCTAACCTGACCGCTCTGGAGGCCGAGCTGTACGGTACTGCGGATACGGCGCCCAGCCTTCCGCTGCCGGCAGAGGTTATCGGTATCTTCGCCGGCGCCTGACAAATTTCGAAAGGGAGGCTAGAGAATGCTTAAACTTGCGGTAACTATGAAGGAAGCCTTCGATGAAAAGCTTCGAGAATTCGTTCCGTTCGAAGTTTTCGTCTTAGAACTCGAGCATTCTCTGGCTTCCCTTTCGAGGTGGGAAGCCAAGTTCGAGAAACCATTTCTCGACACCAAAGACAAGACTAATGAAGAGGTGCTGGCGTATATCAAGATGATGACGATTACGCCGGAAGTGTCTCCCGAGGTCTATGCGCGTCTTAATAATGACAATTATTCCGAGATCAATGAGTACATCAACGCCAAGATGACTGCGACTACGATTCATGATCGTGGTCCGCAGCGTCCAACGAAAGAAATCATCACTGCTGAGATCATCTATCATTGGATGATTCAGTACAATATTCCGTTCGAATGTGAGCATTGGCATCTGAACAAACTCATCACGCTGGTTCGCGTTTGTAATGTGAAGAATACGCCACCGAAGAAGATGAGTCGAGGAGAAGCTGCTCGTAAGCAGCGAGAGCTTAACGCACAGCGCCGAGCAAGTTACGGTACTCGAGGCTGAGAGGAGGAAACGTGGCGCGATTGAACTGGGATGTTCTCGGTGAACGCTTTTTTGAAACGGGCATTGATCGAGGCGTTCTTTATATCGATGGACAAGGCGTTGCTTGGCCGGGATTGATCTCGGTTGCCGAATCTCCTACCGGAGGTGAGGCAAAGCCGCGCTACATCGATGGTTATAAGTACCTTAACCTCGCGGCAGCCGAAGAGTTCGAGGCAACTATTACCGCCTTTTTCAGTCCTCCAGAATTCGCTCGATGTGATGGGCGGGCGGAAATTCATCCAGGCTTATTCGCTACACATCAGCCACGACGTACGTTCGACTTTTCGTATCGAAGCAAGATCGGTAATGACCAGAATGGTACCGACCATGCGTACAAGATTCATCTTATTTACAATGCGCTAGCCGCTCCAGCGGATCGAACTTATGAAACGTTGGATGACGAGACCGAGCCCATGACGCATGAGTGGAGCATTACCACTCGTCCGCCACAGATCTTCGGCTATCGTCCCACATCGCACTTCGTCATCGATTCTCGGACTACTCCAGAAGCAACACTAACTACTCTTGAAGACATTCTCTATGGAAGCGCTGAGGGACTACCTCAGATTCCGACGGCAACTTCGTTGATCGACATCTTCGCGAGTGGGTCGGTCGATCTCGAAACGATTGTCTACGAAGGCGGCGACCCCAGTTCGGTTCCGACGAGATTCTTCGATGGTGGTGGGGTTTAATGGCCGATGTCTTTCAGCACCGACGAGGAACTGCGGCGCAGTGGTCTACGGTAAATCCGATACTTAATAGTGGCGAAATCGGTTATGCGTTCGACGTCTTCGTGATCAAGCTTGGTGACGGTACAACGGCGTGGAATGAACTGCCAATCGCACTGAGTGGAACGTTTGTCGATCAGACAACGTTCGACAATCTCGCCTCACTGGTTGCCAACATCCAAGATCGAGTCGATGATCTTCCGGTTTCTCTCGATGATGCGTTCGCCACTAAGGCAGAATTGAATGCTCTTCCGACAACGTTGAGTACGGTGTTTGTCGAGAAGAATGCGAACGCCTTTCAAACCGCCACTTATGCTACGCCGGACCGTCCCTTGGCGACTGCCGTGGGCGTCGGAGCCATGATCTTCGATAGCACGTTGAACATGCCTATCTGGTCGAATGGAACCGTATGGGTTAACGCCGTAGGTGCCGCCGTTTAACTGGAAAAGGAGTCACTTTGATCACGTTCAGCCATAGTGGCTCCTTCGGTAACACGGAGCGCTTCCTCAAAAAGGCACAAAAGCTTGATGTTCGTCGGTATCTCGAACGCGAAGCCGAGAAAGGCCGTCAGGCTTTGATCAAAGCGACACCTCGAGACTCTGGTCTGGCAGCGGAATCTTGGGGTTACGAGATCCGTCAAAATAGGGCCGGTATCAGAATTATCTGGACCAATAACGATGTCGAGAACGGCTTTCAGGTTGCGATTGCTCTGCAATACGGCTATGGAACCGGCACCGGAGGTTATGTCCAAGGGCGTGATTACATCAATCCCGCAATGAAACCCGTGTTTGACGCAATCGCCGAGAAGGTGTGGAGGGTGGTGAAGTCCGCATGAGCGATATTGACACTCGCGTAGTTGAGATGGCGTTCAAGAACGAAAAGTTCAAGACCGGTGTTACGAGCACCATCTCAGCTCTTGACAAGCTGAAGGCTAGTCTTCAGTTGGACGGAGCCTCCAAGGGTCTCGACAACGTAAACAAGGCTGCGGGTCAGTTCAATGATAAGCCGGTAACCGACGGCGTCAATCGAATCACGGCCTCCTTCTCGGCGATGCAGGCAATGGCCTTCGGCGCCTTTGCGTCGATCGGTCAGCGGGCTGTCGGTATGGCGGAACGGCTGGTTTCGTCGTTCACCATCGATCCGGTGAAGGCTGGTTTCGAAGAGTACGAGCTCAAGATGGGCTCGATTCAGACGATTCTGGCGAATACTGCCAAGCATGGCACTACCCTCGAGACAGTTAATCACGAACTCGAGGTTCTGAACGAGTACGCCGACCAGACCATCTATAACTTCGGTGACATGACCAGGAACATCGGTCTGTTCACCAACGCGGGCATCAAGGTCGAAGATGCCACTAGTATGATCAAGGGTTTCTCGAATGCCGCTGCGGCTTCGGGAACCAACGCGGAACAAGCCGCTCACGCCGCACAGCAGCTTTCTCAGGGTCTTAGCGCTGGTAAGATCACGGCGCAGGACTGGATCTCGCTGACCAACGCTGGCATGGGCAACAAGAACATGCAGGAAGGCCTCATCGGCATCGCCGAGGCCATGGGGACTTTCACGGGCAGTGGATATACGGCTGCCGAAGCTAATCAGAACTTCAAGAGTACTCTTGAAGGCGGATGGGTCACATCCGATGTTATGTCGACTTATCTGCGCATCATGTCTGGCGACATGGACGATGCGGCTATATCTGCGCTCGGTCTCAGCGATGACATGGTCAAGATGCTTCGCCAGCAGGCGACCATGGGTATGGAATCGGCGACGAAGGTTCGAACCTTTACGCAGCTGATGGGAACCCTGCGGGAATCGGTTGGTTCCGGTTGGTCGGAGTCCTTCGCGATTCTGTTTGGTGACTTTAATGAAGCTACCGATTTGTTTACCACGCTGAGCAACAGCATCGGTGGCTGGCTCGGCAAGATGTCCGAGCATCGCAATACCATGTTGCAAGAGTTCAAGGACATGGGTGGTCGAACCAAGCTTATTGAAGGTTTGACCGATGCTTTTTGGGTTCTTGGTGCACCGCTTGACCGGGTGGGCAAGGCGTTTCGACAAGTCTTCCCGGCCACGACGGCGGATCAACTTTATAAAATTACTGAAGCTTTCGCTAATTTCATGAGGGATCTGCTTCCCTCTGCCGAAACCCTCGATCGACTCCAGCGGACTTTCGCTGGAGTCTTTGCGATCTTGGGTATCGGTTGGGAAGTTGTCAAGGGTATTGCTCGGTTCTTCTTCGGTCTCTTTGCCGGCATCGAAGAGGGCGATAAGGGAATTCTGAAGTTCACCGCCACGATCGGCGATTTCCTGGTCGGTTTGCACCAGGCGATCAAGGCTGGTGGAGGCATTCAGAACTTCTTTGACACACTGCTCAATCTCGTCATGAAGCTGATCAACCCGATCAAGGACTTTGGTCAGGTTATCGGCAATGTCTTCGCTGGACTTGATCTCGGTGACGCGGGCAAGGGTCTGGGCGAGTTTATTTCTGCAATTCTTTCCTTCGGTAGTGCTTCGGAAGAGGTCGCCGAAGACGCAACCTCCATGAAGGACAAGATCCAGGCGGTCTTCGACTTCCTTCTCAACATCGGTCGCAAGGTTGCCAACTTCGTGCAGCCGGTTTCCGATGCCATTATCAATCTGTTCTCCGGAATGGACTACGACCAGGTCATGCAGGGCCTGCAAACAGGTCTTCTTGGTGGTCTGGTCCTGGTTATCAAGCAGCTTGGCGGCGTGCTTGGTAATTTCTCGCTATTCGCTGGAGGTGACGACGGCCCAAGCTTCCTTGACAAGATGAAGGAGGCGATGGACGGTCTTACCGACACGCTTAGTGCGATGCAGGCCAACCTTAAGGCCAGCGCGCTTATCAAGATTGCCGCGGCTATTGGTATTCTGGCTATCGGTGTTGTGCTTCTGGCAAACATTGATGCTCAGGGGCTTATTCGGGCCACCTCTGCGCTGACGGTCATGTTTATTCAGCTCGGCATTGCCATGGCGGTACTTCAGACCATGGGAACGATCAAGAGTGCCATTCGGCTGACCATCATGGCCGGTGCGATGATTCTCATGGCTACGGCCCTGCTTATTCTAGCGGCTGCAGTCAAGGTTCTTTCCAGTATGTCTTGGGAAGAGCTGCGTAAGGGCATGCTCGGTACTACGCTGCTTCTGGGCGTGATCATCGGCATGTCCAAGGGCCTGGATAAGTCTAAGGGCGCAATTATTCGGTCCGCCTTTGCTCTGATCATCATGGCCGCCGCACTTCGGCTTCTGGTGAACGTGCTTCGAGTCGTCGGTGAGATGGACTTCGAGGTCATGCGGCAGGGCCTTATCGGGGTGGGCGCCATGCTCACCGGCTTGGCTATATTTACCCGGCTGGCGAAGATGGGTCCGAAGGCGGTCGGCCAAGCTGCGGCTATCGTTCTGCTTTCGCTGGCTCTTCGACTGCTTGCTTCGGTGGTTGAACGCTTCGGCGAGATGTCGCTGAATGAACTGGCCAAGGGCTTCACTGGCATTGCCTTAGGTTTGGTCATTATGGCGGCGTCGCTTCGGTTGATGCCCAAGGGCGCGAAGATGCTGTTTGCCGCGCTGGCAGTAGGCAAGGTTGCATCTGCTCTGGGACTTATTGCTTTGGCATTCAAGGCATTCAAGGATATTTCCTGGGATCAGATTGCCCGAGGCTTGGTGGCCATCACCGGTTCACTCGCGGTGGTGACCGGTGCACTCAAGGTCATGCCTAAGATTAGCATTGGGCAGGTTATTGCGCTGCTTGGTTTGGCGTTTGCGATTAAGGAAATCGTCAATGCCATGTTGTTGCTTGGCAATCTGGATGTTGGTCAGATCGCCAAGTCTATGGGTACGTTTAGCGGTGTAATGGCAGTTATCGTTGCTTCATTGAAGATTCTGGGTAACAAGGATGCCACGCAGGGCGCAGCTTCGATTGCTATCGTCGCTGGTTCTATTCAGATGTTGGGTGGCATCCTTGCCGAGTGGGGCGCAATGGATTACGAATCGCTTGGTAAGGGGCTTGGCACTCTTGCTGCGGTTCTGATCATCATGGCGCTTTCACTCAATCTGCTGAAGACCGAGGTTGCTGGTGCGGCGGCATTGGCGATCGTGGCTGGCGCACTTTCGCTGTTGGTGCCAGTGCTGGTTACGCTGGGTGCTATGCCAATCCTTGCGATTGGTGGCGCACTAGTGGCGCTCGCTGGCATGTTCCTTATCTTGACTCTCGGGTTGAGACTGCTTCAGCCGATGATTCCCACGCTTATGCTGTTGGCTATTGCCATCGGTTTGTTGGGTGTCGCGGTAGCACTTGCTGGTCTGGGCGTGTTGGCATTTGCCACGGGTCTTACGATTCTTGCTGCAGCCGGTGCTGCGGGTGCGGCATCGATCGTGGCGATCGTTTCTGCTCTGATCGGTCTTATTCCGATGGTTATGGAGCAGATCGGACTCGGTTTGGTTGCCTTTGCTCAGGTTATTGGTAACTCCGGAGCAGCAATTACCGGAGCAATCACTACGATTCTGATGGCGATTCTTGATGCCATCATTCGAGTGACGCCAAAGATCGGGCAGACGCTTCTGGTTCTGCTGCAGACTCTTCTTCGGGTGCTGGTTAGCGGCATTCCGATGATGGTCGATGCAGGTATGAAGCTGATCATCGGTATTCTCGATGGCATTGCTCGAAACATCGGTCAGATAGTTGACAAGGCAGCAGACGTTATCGTCAACTTTGTCAATGGCGTTTCGCGCAACCTGGGTCGAATCATTCAGGCTGGTGTCGATCTGATTATTTCCTTTATGCAGGGTATCGGTGATGCCGCTCGCAACAACGGTGACAAACTCGCCGATGCTGCTTGGGACATGGCTACCGGCATTATCGAGGGTTTGGCTAACGGTCTGCTCAGTATGGCGGGTAACGTGCTTGACGCACTGATGGGCGTTATTGAGGGTGCTTGGGATTCCGCGCTGTCATTTCTCGGCATTTCTTCACCCTCGAAGAAGTTCATCCAGTTGGGTAAGTATGTCACTCAGGGTTTCGTTATTGGTCTTACGGGTGGCCGAAAGGACGTTCGCGAAGCTGTTGACACCATGTTCAGCAGCATGAATGCATCACTAGAAGACGCCAAGCAACGAGCTTCTGACACTCGACGGCAGCTCAAGGATCTCCAGCGGACCAAGCAGGATCTGGACCGCAAGTATATTCAGGCACACGAAGATCTGAACAAGGCTCGAGCCAAGGGCGAAGACACCACCTCTGAAGAGCGTCGAGTTCAGGCGGCATATTCTGCGCTCAACAAGAACTGGGAAGCGCAGCAGAAGCTGAAGGCTTCGCTTGCCGAAACCGTAGCCGAGTACAACAAGGTCTACAAGGCTCGAGATGCTCTTGCCAATGGTATGAAGAAGGAGCGTCAAGCGCTCTGGAATCTGGGATATGAGTACGACAAGGTTACGGCTAAGCTCGATGCAGCAAACAAGAAGCTTGCCGATGCCAAGAAGGTTCGTGACGATTACAACAAGTCGATTCGGGAGCAGTACGGTAAGCAGGAAGATATTACCGGCGAAACCCGATTTGGCGATTACATCAAGAACCTTGAGAAGCAGATCATCGACACGCAGAACTACACGATTGCTCTCACTGAGCTTCGTAAGCGTGGTCTGAACGACGAAATTTACAAGGAGCTGCTTGCCAGCGGCACCGAGGCAATGCCATTCGTTCAGGAAGTTCTTGCCGGCGGTAAGGGTGCGGTTAATCAGCTCAACACCCTCGGTAAGGCGCTCGATCGAGATGCAGCTCGACTTGGTGATCGGGCTTCTTCTGCTCTCTACCAGGCTGGCGTCGATGCCGCCGAGGGTCTGGTGAAGGGTTTGGAGAAGCAGCAGGCTGCCATTGAGAAGCGCATGGACAAGATCGCCGATTACATGGTCAACACTATCAAGAAGAAGCTCGGCATCAAGTCTCCTTCTCAGGTGTTTGCTGAGATCGGTAAGTTCACCGTTGAGGGCATGGCTCGAGGTCTGGACGACTCGGCTCCTTTGGTGAGTAGGTCTGCTGAGGGCGTTGGTCAGACGGCCATCGATACGATGAAGAAGACGATTTCAGGGCTGGGAACCCTGATCGAGGGCGATGTCGACATGAATCCGACTATTGCTCCGGTGTTGGATCTCAGCAATGTCCGCAAGGATGCTGCTGGAATCGGGGACATGCTGGCAACCAAGCCAATCTCGTTGGCTGCTGCATATTCCGGTGCTGCAGATGCATCTGCGGGTTACACCCGTAACCAGGCGGCTTATGCCGAGGCAGACGCAGTTCGAGGTGGCGACGTCTTGAACTTCACGCAGAACAACACCTCGCCCAAGGCTCTGTCCCGAGCCGAACTTTACCGTCAGACCAACAACCAACTATCCGTAGCGAAGGGAGCTCTGAAGAGAAATGCTCGTTAGGGTCGAAGTAAGAACTCGTCAGGGCGCCTTGCTTGATCTTCCGTTTGAGGATCCATCTAGCGGTCTCGCCATCACGGAAATTGAAGGGTTGAGTCCGACAAAGGCGACGATGGTTTCGACCAGCTACGCTCAAGGGGATGGCGAACAATACCATTCCAGTCGGCGAGAACCTCGGGACATCAAGATTAAGATGGACTTGAATCCCGATTACGTTTCGAATTCCGTGGAGGATCTTCGAAACCGGCTATATTCGTTCCTCATGCCGAAGTCAGAGGTCATGTTGCGTTTCCACAAGCATACAGGCCTTTATGTGGATATTTGGGGAAGAGTGGAAACGTTTGATGCGCCAATCTTCACCGCTGAGCCCACCGCCGACGTCTCGCTCAGGTGTTTCAACCCGGATTTCTTCGACCCGAATCCGGTACCCTTGAGCGGGACGTCGACGGAGCTCGAGACCGAAACGCTGTTCACCTATGTCGGAAGTGTCGACACCGGCGTCACCTTCGAACTGCGACCGAACCGCGATATTTCGACGTTTACCATCTATCATCGACCTCCTGATGGAACACTTCGTACCGTAGATTTTGCGTATCCTATGGTAGCCGACGATAGGTTGCGCATCAGCTCGGTTTTCGGAGCCAAGAGTGTCACTCTTATTCGAGGCGGGGTAGAAACCTCGGTTCTACATGGCCTTTCTCCGCAGAGTGACTGGCTCAAGCTTCAGCCCGGAAACAACAACCTTCGGGTTTATGCTACCGGCCTACCTGTTCCATATACGCTGTCATTCCTTAAGCGCTACGGAGGTTTGTGATGGAGATTTATACGCTCGATGATCTCTTCCGTAGACAGAATCCAGTTATCGACCAGTTCGAATCGATGATCTGGACGGAGAGATTCGCTGAGTACGGCGATTTCGAGCTGAAGATTGACTCGACTCGGGAAAGCCGGGCGTTGTTCAAGCTCGGAACTCGACTGGCCATCAACGAATCCCATCGAGTGATGACGGTCGACAGCATCGAGGACGACACCGACGAGGAGGGGCAATCGTCTCTCCTGGTCAAGGGCAAGTCGCTCGAGTATATTCTCGAGGATCGAGTGGTTAAGAAGACGCTGTCTAATCTGACCACCGAACCACAGTGGGTGCTGGAGGGCACACCGCTTCAGGTGGTGCGATGGATGTTCGACACGGTAGTTCGTCAGGGAGATCTCAGCCCCTATGACAAGATCCCGCTACTCATGCCGGGAACGATGATGCCGGTCGACACCATTCCGCCTTCGGATCAGCTCATTCGATGGGAGCAGCCGGTTGCGTCGTTGTACAGCGCAATCAAGGCTGTTTGCGATCTCTACGACATGGGTTTCCGGTTGTACCGCCATTACGATACGTCGCAGCTATATTTCGACATCTACACCGGAAGCGATCGAACAACTCAGCAGGACATTCTGCCATCGGTGATCTTCTCACCAAATCTGGACAATTTGAAGAACACCAAAGAGTACACGACTGCCGAAGAAGCCAAGAACTGCGCTTATGTCATCTCCGAGCAGGGTTTCGAGATCGTATATCCGCTTAATGTCGATCCGGAGATCGACGGTTTCGAGCGTCGGGTGTTGCTCGTAGAGGCGAACAACCTCGAGGGCGATCCGACTCCGGAGGAAATTTCTGCATATCTTACTCAGGCCGGATTGGACGAGCTTACCAAGCATCGAGTCTGGTTCGGTTTCGATGGTGAGCACAGTCAGCACAGCGAATACAAGTACGGCACGCATTATAACCTCGGCGATCTCGTCGAGATGCACAGTGCTGATGGTGTAGCCAATACCATGCGGGTTACTGAGCAGATCTTCGTTTGTGACGGCGAGGGTGAGCGTTCTTACCCGACTCTGGCGGTCAACCAGTACATCAACCCGGGTTCTTGGCTGGCTTGGGACTACAACCAGGTTTGGGCCGATCTCGGCAACGAGACTTGGGCCGATCAACCGTAAGGAGGAGCGAAAATGGCTGTTGGCGATCTTGCCGCTGCCGCTGGATTCCCACTCGTTCCGGATACCGGAGAAGAGGGGCGAGTTCGTTGGGGTGGTCGAGAGATCAACCGAGGTCGCGATTTCGTTGCGCAGGTTTTGGCGCTTATTCCGACAGGTAAGTCCGGCTACCGTGATGCAGCCGGCATTACTTCCGGAACAGCCAATCCTTCCGGCGGTAATGACGGCGATATTTACTTCAAGATTCTCATCTAGGAGTTGTCATGGCGTTGCCTAGTGCACCGGGCGTACCTACCTTTTCCAGCCTGAGAGACACGTCCGTCACGGTTACCTGGGCGCCGCCGGCGAACGATGGCGGAAAGCCAATTCTCGAGTACACCGTATTCTGGAGTACCGATCCACCAAGACCTTCGGGTTCGGCTACTTCTGCTGACAATGTTCGAAACATCAGCGGACTCGCACCGAGTACTACGTATTACGTCTGGGTCGATGCGCGGAATGCTGATGGCTGGAGTCCGAACAGCCCGCTAGGTACGGTTCGGACATATTCCAACTGGACATTGCCCCGACCGCCAGCTCGGCCGGTACTGACGGTTCGTTCAAGTACGGAGATTGAGCTCGATTGGGGTGGCGACGGCGAGAGCTATGATCATCCCGTTGACGATCGAGAGTACTGGGGAAGCAGCAATCAAACCCCCACCAATCGTCGAGATTATGCAGCCAACTATGTGTGGAGCGGTCTCACTCCTGGTAGGACGTACTACTTCTGGGCTCGAAAGCACACTCGAGTCGGCTGGTCGGACTACAGCTCGATGGCGAGCGCAACAACGTTCGACGTGCCGCCTGCACCAGATCCGCCGAGCATCTATGGTATTGCACAAACCTTGGTCAAGGCGGGCTTTACCGATAACGGCAACGGTGGCACGGCGATCACCGATCGGCAAGTCGGCTACAGCAAGAGTACATCCGGCCCGATCACCTGGGTGGATTATCCGAATGCAAACATCACCATCTACGATCTCGATCCCGGAACACGATATTACTTCTGGTCTCGAGTGCGTAATTCCGTTGGCTGGAGTCCGAACTCCGGTCGAGTGCAGGCAGATACGATTGCTGGCGCCTACGTGCTGGTCGGTACTTCCTGGAAGAAAGCCGTGCCGTACGTAAAGGTCAACGGCGTCTGGCGAGTAGCTCGTCCCTGGACCAAGATTGCAGGGGTGTGGAAGGAGAACTCGTCGTGACGCCGGCGCGGAAGATCTTTGTCCGCGAGCATTTCTGGGGTATGCGTCCGTTCAAGCGGCACAGCTTGATTCTTATGGTGGCCGGAGTGTTCTACACGCTTACTGGCCTCACTTATATTTGGGCCAATCCGACACTGAATCGTAAGATCGCGCTGCAGGTCGCGCTGAGCGTATATCCGATCGAGTTCTGGGGATCCATCTTCATTCTCGTTGGTCTGCTGGCGATCTTCTCTTCTCGCTGGCCGCCGGTTGCTGAAACGTGGGGCTATTCCGTTCTTGCCGGGCTTTCTGCTGGTTGGTCGGCTACGTACGCAGCGGGGGTGATATTTGGTAATTCGCCAATCAGCAATCTCACAGCAACGCTGCAATGGGGACTTCTGGCGTTTCTGTGGTTGACTATTCCGGGCTTGGTTAACCCGGACAAGACCGTAGTGGTGGTGATCAAAGACGATGACAAAAGAACAAATCTTTAGTGCGATCATCGTTTCGATCATCGCGGGAAGTTTCTCTTGGTTGGCAGCAAGACAGGCGGCAAAAGCTCAGATGACCAATGTCTCCACCTCGTCGCGAGTCGAGATGGAGAAGCAGGCGTACGAACGAGCAAGAATGTACGACACTCAAACTATCGAACGTCAAAACAAACGAATCGAAGAACTCGAAGGCGAAGTCGAAGAACTCGAAGCAAAGATCGATAACCAGGACCAAGACATTCGTCAATTGCATTATGCCAACAATCAGTTGCATCAAGACAATCAATTGGCTTTGGCTGACAATCGACGGCTTCGAGAAGAGATTGCGCAATTGAGAGTTCGGTTCACTCGTCTCGAACGAGGTTTGGAACCAGATTCGACTGAACCTATCCGTGTGCGGGAGACCGACACCAATCCTATGGGAGATTATCGCAATGGCAGAGAGCTCTCGTCCTAAGACGCTTTTCACACATTCGATGTACGACAAGCTGAAGACCACTGCGTTGGTCGTGCTACCAACGATTGCTTCGGCCTACTTCGTATTCGGTACTATCTGGGGGCTTCCCAAGATCGAGGAAGTTCTCGGCAGTATCGCTGCGATCGAAGCGTTGCTGGGCGGTACGCTGAAAGCCAGCTCCAATAGGTACTATCGAACCGGTGCCAACTTCGACGGTGACGTGAACGTCTTCTCAGATGAAGATGGCGGTAAGCACGTCAAGATGGTTTTCAACGAGCCACCGGATGAGGTTGTCGATCAGCCGGGCAAGCACTCGATGGAGTTCAAGATCAATCATATGGAGAATTCGGAGTCATAGCTTCAAAATGGGGGAGATCGCAAGCTATACATGGGTCATAATGGAATCCCCCTATCGAAAGGAACCGATATGACTCCCCAGAAGCCACTCGAGAAGACCGGCCTGGAGAAGATCATCGAAGACCTGCAGTCCGAAATGGCCAGCGTCAGTGGGGACTCCGACGAGTACGCCAAGATGGCGGACCAACTCATCAAGCTCATGCAGCTCAAGGCCGACCTCGGCCCGAAGCGCATCAGTGCAGACGTGAAGGCCACCATCCTCGCCAACCTCGCCGGAATCCTCATCATCGTCGGCCACGAAAGAACGCACATCGTGACTTCGAAAGCTGTCGGCTTTGTCCGAAAGCTCTTCTGAGAGACCATCGACCTGATGTAGCAGATCCCAAAAGCCAGAGGGCTTGTGAACCTAACCAGTTTACAAGCCCTCTGGCTTTCTGCATGGGCTATAAAAAATTGCCTTCGCGGAGTTTACACGGCCCATAATGAGAACCCCTCCCCTATGAAAGGAAAGACAATGACCCAGTCTACTTACGCATGGATGGGCTCCCAGCTGCACCTCGTTCTCGAGGACGAGCTCGCTGCGGCTTACAACCGCGCACAAGACGCCTGGCTTCAGGCTCAGAAGAACCACCTGGAAAGGACCGGATCCCGTTGGGAGCCGTCCGAGCCCATTTGGATCGACTGGACCGAAACCGAGTCAAGTGCGTGGGACAAGATCGCCAAGCTCGTCAACCTCTTGATCGAGATCAACGGCGGGAGCCTTGCCATCATGCAAGAAGACTGCACCTCTGACTACCTCGTCAAGGTGGAGTGATCCCAAAGCTAGAATCCCACAAGGATTCTAGTTTTTGCTCGCAAGATCAACAAGGCGTATAGTGAAGACCCCACTACGAAAGGAAACACCATGTTCTACCGATTCATCGGCAAGATGTTCTTCCTCTTCTGGATCTGCCCCGCCCTTCGTCACTACGCTGGAATCGCTGTCACCAGCGCCTGCAAGCACCTGATCGAGGAGTGTGACAAGATGCAGAAGAAGATGGACATGGAGGCCCAGTTCGAGAAGAACAACACTCCCGAGTACTACCGGAACCTTCGCCGATCGCAGCACTAAGCTGCGATACCAGAATCCCTAACAGGGATTCTGGTTTTTGCTTTCAAGATCGCAAGCTTTACAAGGCTCCTAATGAAAGGACCATACCCCTCTACAAAGGAGTCACCATGGACACCACCACCGACCTCGTCATCGTTGACGACTCGATCGACACCACCACGGACAACACCGAGGAAGGTTCGAACCCCGCCAAGGCCCTCGCCGGCGTCGCTGTACTCGCAGCTGTCGCCGCCGCTGGCTACTTCGGGTTCGGACGCTTCCTCGCCAAGCGCCAGCTGGAGAAGGAGATCGAGACCCGCAACGCCCTCAACGAGCAGATCGAGGTGATGAACGCCTGCGACATCCCCGCTGAGAAGTAAGTCCCAAAAGCTAGAATCCCCAACAAGGATTCTAGTTTTTTGCTTCAAGATCGCAAGATTTACAGGGCTAATAATGAAGACCCTCACCCCTCTATTGAAGGACATATCATGCAGTTCGCTGGTATCGAGAACCCCTTCGGCACCGCCGCTACCATCCCGGCCGCCATCCCGACTCAGTCGCGCACCCTCTACTACAAGGGCCTACGACTGAACCGGATGCCGGTTCAGATCAAGGCGCCGCGTGCACCGAAGCCGATCTCGCACACCGTCAAGAACTTCCTGCTGAACTACAACGGCTGAGAAGTCCCAAAGCTAGAATCCCACAAGGATTCTAGTTTTTGCTCGCAGAATCAACATGGCTTCTAATGAGAACCCTCTATGAAAGGACCCGCCATGTGCAACCCGACCATCGCTATCACCATCAACTCCGAGACTCTCCCCCTGATCCACAACAGCGGCTACGACTGGCCGACGACTGAAGACTTCAACAAGATTTTCATCATCGTCAACGCCCAGTCGAAGTTCGAAGTTTCAAAGATCATGACGCGGGAGGACGCTGAGAAGTTGTACGACCGCAAGCTGTCGGACCTGCTCAACTGGCAGTTCATCACGGACTGACCTCAAAAAGCTAGAATCCCACAAGGATTCTAGTTTTTGCTCGCAGGATTTACAGGGCATGTAATGAAGACCCACACCCCCGAAAGGAAACATCATGTTCAACTACATCATCGCTGTCGTTGCCTCCATGCTCACCTTCGGCATCTCCAAGTACTTCGAAAACCGGAAGACCCGTAACCTCACCAAGGCCCACCAGGCCGAGATGAGGGAGCAGTTCGACCGCGTCTTCGTCGGCACCTGGAAGGCCGGACTTGACGCTGGACGCACCCAGGCGTACCAGAACACCACCTCCTACCAGGAGTGGCTCGCCGAGCGCAATCTCGTCTAACTTGCAAACTAGAATCCCCAACAAGGATTCTAGTTTTTTGCCTTTCGCGAGGATTACATGGGTCATAATGAAACGCCCCTCTATCGAAAGGACCATCATGTCCAAGCACCGCCAGAAGCGCGAGAACCCCATCATCGACGCGATCACCTTGATCGTCTCGTTGCCGTTCTTCGCCATCATGTCGATCTTCGACTGACATCCTCGCTAGACCGTTCCAAGCCTAGAGCCCCACAAGGGCTTTAGGTTTTTCCCGTCAAAATGGGGGCTTTCGCAAGTAAAACACGGCCTTTAATGAGACCCACTATGAAAGGACTACCGTCATGCAGTTCCTCCGCGTCGTTGCTCTGGACATCATCACCGAAATCCGATTCCGTTGGATCCTCTTCCTCAACCGCAAGCTCATCCGAGAGCTGAAGCGCTTGAGCAAGCAGGACCCGAAGCTTCTGATCACGTTGAAGATGTCAGCCAGCAATCCGCGCAAGATCGACTACGACATGAACTACCTCGACTAGGTTTCAAGCCTAGAGCCCCCACAAGGGCTTTAGGTTTTCGCACGTTATACACGGCCTTTAATGAGACCCACTATGAAAGGACTACCGCTATGCTCGGTAATCGTGCCATCTCCGTCCAGCTGACCAAACAGCCGAAGAAGGACGGCTCCACCGACGCTGTCGAGTGCACTCACAGAACTCCTGAAGAGATCAACAAGATCATTCAGGACAATGCGACGCACTTCGCCAAGCTCGCTGGGACCGTCTACCTGACGCACCGCATCGTGTCGACTGTCTGCGAGATCGCGATCATCGCCGCCAAGAAGAAGCTCTGAGTAGTGTCCCAAGCCAGAATCCCACAAGGATTCTGGTTTTTCTATTCCAAAAATTCCCCGGGGGAGTACTCATGAAAACCTCGCAAGATCAACATGGGTTCTAATGAAGACCCAACCCCTATTCAAGGAGATATCATGAACAACGTCATCGAGAAGGCTACTGCCTCCACCAAGAAGTTCGTCGTCAAGCACAAGACCAAGCTCGCTGTAGCCGCCACCGCAACCGTTGCGCTGGTGCTGCACACGCAGGTCGTGAGCCAGCACAACGACTTCCTGGAGAAGCACGGCCTCATGGACGAGTTCTACCACCTCGACGAAGAAGACTGAGTCCAACGCCAGAATCCACACGGATTCTGGTTTTTTCTATGAAAAGGATGCACATGCCTAACGACGCAGTGATTTACAAGCAGGTCTATCTTCTTGACCCGGAGAAGATTGATCAAACCTTCGAAGTTCCTCTTGATGCTCGACTTATTGCTATCGATTGGGATACTCGCGTTTATCTGGGTATCGCATTCTGGTACACCTTCCGAGTGCCAGAAGATACGAAGAAGCCGACTAAGCCGTACGGCGAGATGGTGGCAGTGCCGATGTCTCTTACCTGGCGGATTACTATCCGAGGAACTGGCGCATCATATCCATACGGGATGACACATCTTGGCACTGTAGTTCGTGACCATTATGCCTGGCATCTGCTTGACATGGATGGAAACAATATTCGCTGGGCGAATCGATAATTCGCAAAAATTACAGGGCACATAATGAAGATCCCCCTCTATTAAGGAGCCCACTATGGACACCACCACTGACATCCCCGCCACCGACCTCGTTGTCGTCGAAGCGGAGATCGTGGAGGACGACCCCAGCGGCTTCGGGAGCGAGATCGCCAAGAACGCTGGAGTCAGCGCCGCCACTGCTGGCGTCGTTGTCCTCGGCATCGTGGCGTTCAAGTACCTGAAGCCTCGCGTCGTCTCCCTGATCGCCCGCAAGAAGACCGAGACCCCGGTCGCGGAGCCCGTGGAGGTCACCCCCGAGGAGACCCCCAAGCAGGACTGATCCGAAAGCCTAAATACCCTAACACGGTATTTAGGTTTTTCTTTTTCGATTCATATAGGAGGAGTTATGGGAAAGAAGGGCCAACCAGGCAAGCAGTACGAGGTCAGCATGGAGCTTGCACAGACGCTCAAGCATGAGTACAACGCTGGAGGCACTCTTACCACGTTGTCGACCAAGCACAAGCTGGCCAAAGCTACCGTCGCTCGAAACATCCGGCGAGCCGGTGGCACCATTCGACCTGTCGGTCAGCGCAAGGTGCAGACTGGACTTCTAGGCTGGCTGAACACGACGCCTAGTTACATCGGAGAGGATGAATGAACCCCACCGGCATACTAGCACTTCTTGCCACCGGCATCACGGGTGGCGGAATTGCGCTGACTCTTATTTGGCATGAGATCAAAATCCATCGTGCTCGGAAGAAGGGTAAGGACGAATGAACGAAGTGGCAACGAACTGGGCGGCAGCACCTCGGAAGACGG
>Ga0196962_10000326_pt1 | contig 21820 bp, 30 predicted proteins | sample S3v_20metaG_FD_183186 | JGI IMG/M metagenome (GOLD analysis project Ga0196962, IMG submission 183186) | Soil microbial communities from Anza Borrego desert, Southern California, United States - S3+v_20 | ecosystem: Environmental > Terrestrial > Soil > Desert | place: USA: California | collected...
GCCGCGGTTGCCGTGCAACGAACCTGCAACTGGCAAGGGGTCTGCGAAGTTGCACGCGGCTTCGTCACATGCTTATAGAACCTCCTTGCAGCAGGTCATCGTTTATCGCCGCACAAGGACGCCCCCCCTCCATCCCGCGCCGCATCTAACAACGGCATGCATCCGACCCGCGACACGACCGCTCTCATGTAAATCAATCTCGCGGGCGGGCGGGTGATGCCGGGCGTTAGATTGCTCCCGAGGGAGGTGAGGGTGAACAAAGAGAAGTTAAGCTACTGCTGAGCGACTACGTCTGATGTACCTCCTCCAAACCAGCGAACTCATACCCCGGTGGGTCATCGTGGCCCTCAGCACACTGCCGGTGCTGATCTTCGTCATTGCGCTGATTGTCGGCAGGCGGAGCGACTCGCGGCGGCAGGCGGCGTTGGCTCGGGTCGCGGCGGAACTGGGCATGGGGTTCACGCCGGGGGATAACGCACTTCTGAACCAATTCGGCGGCTTCGCCTTCTACCCGCACCGCAATTGGTCGCAAGTGACCTCAGTCATGCGCGGCATGATCCGGGGCTCGCCCGTGGTGCTGTTCGATTACCACGTCAACTGGGGCGGCGGCGGTTCTGACTTAAAAACGGTGAGGCTGACGGTCGCAGCATTTGACTTGGCCTCCAAGCCGTTGCCGGCGTTTGAGGCGCGGGGGGGGCAAAACAACTGGGTCACGAGTCTGTTCGGCAAGGCCTCCGGCGACAAGGTCATCGACTTCCCCGACGACCCCGATTTCATGCGGTATTTCAACGTCACCGGCGACGACGCCCGGGCGGTGCGCCGGCTCCTGGTCCCGGAGGTGCGTTCGTTCCTGACGCAACGCACCGAATGGCTCTTCCGCTCGAACGGCCGCTGGTTGCTGATGGGCCGGGGCGGTGACAAGCGCCCCAAGCCCGAGCACTACCGGGCATTCGTGGAGGAGGCGTCGGAGGCGATGCTGGTGCTGACAGGCGCGCGGGTGTGAAGGAAAGGGCCTCCGCGAGCAGTCAGAAGCGCCCCGGCGTGGCGCCGATTACGGCAGTCCGGTCGCGGCATAACCCGCCAGCAGAAGGTAGTGAGGTGCCAGTCACAGGCGCAATCTAACAACGGCATGCACCCGACGCCCCATCACGCGGCCTCTCATGAACCTTGAATAGGGACGCGGGTGATGCCGGGCGTTATGCGGCGTGGGGACCCTAACTCATGAAGCGGTGGCTGTTCAACCTCGTTGCCGCGGTCTCGCTGCTGCTGTCGCTCACGGCCGCCGCGGCGTGGGCGATGAGCTACGCGCGGCCGCTCGACTGGCATCTGCTCGGGATCGCGCACTCGGCGGACTTGACGCGGGTTAACCTCGACCAGCGTACGGTCGTCTCCATGACGCCCGTCAACGAGTCCGACGCCCCGCGCTACGGGTACTGGGACGCGTTGTGGGCGCGGAGCCAGTCCGGGAGACTGATGCTGGTCGCTCAAGCCATCGACTACGACGGCGGCGACCTGCGCGGAGTATACGCGTCGCCGCCGTCGCTAACCGTCGAGCTGCCGGGCCCGGCGCGTACGCGGGTCGTGGCATTCGGTCGAGTGCCGGACTCCCGCCCGTGGGCGCGGCGGCTGGGGTTCGCGTGGGACGCCGACGCGCAGCAGGCGGCCGACGACCGCGACGGGGTCGGCGGGCCCGTCAGCGTGCGGGCGCGGATGATCATGTTGCCCTACTGGTCCGTCGTCCTGCTCGGCCTGCCGCTGCCGCTGCTGTGGCTGCGCGTCCATGGCTGGTCGCGCCGCCGGCGCGAGTCGCCCGAGCGGTGCCCGGAGGGGCACCCTCCCCAAACACCTACTGCCTGATCCAGACGGTCGGCCCACCGCCCACATCCCACCCAACCTGACAAGCTCTAAGCTGGACAAACTTGAACCGTCCGACCTTGAGCTTGCAACTGTCGAAGCCCACGAACATCTAAATGTAGACGTCCGGGGTAGTAGTCGGGACTTGGCGGCGGGGCGGAAGGTTAATAAGGGATGATACGCAGAGAAGTGGCGGAGAGGGCGGCGCGGGCCGGCGGGTGGAAGCTGGCGCAGCGCCTGCTGCGGCCGATCCCGTTCGTCGGGACGGCGGTCGTGCTTGGTACCGCCGGCTACACGCTGCGGCGAAAGGGTGCGGTGCGCGGCGCCGCCGACATCGGCCTCGACATCATCCCCGTCGTCGGCACGGCCAAGGCCGTCGTCGAGCTGTTCACGGGAGACCTCATTCCGGACAAAAAAGCCGTGAACCGTTTATCATAAATCGACCGGATCTCACCCCTCGTCCGAGCGCAGTGAAATCGGCTCTTTTCATTCGCCCGTCATCACCAGTTCCAGTTCAACCGTCCAAGTCGCGCGGATTAACCTCTTACCGACCGCCCCTCACCGTTTTCCTTCGCACCCCGCTCGCCTCATAAAACGCGCGGGCGTCCTGGATGTTCAGGATGTCGTGGACCGCCCGGCGCTTGTCCTTCGCGTTTTCGTAGTAAGCCCGCGTGATCAGGTAACCGACATAATACCCGAGGTCGGCCGGCCGGTCCTTGGCTGTCCCCGCGTTGTAAACCCAGTTCGAGTAGTCGGGCTCGTACATGTCCGCTTCGAAGTCGCGCCAGATCTCGGCGTCGTGCGCCCGGCCGTAGACCTTGAGGTGCTCGTTGATGTTGCGGCCGGAGATGAGCTCGCCGATGGTGTCGCAGGCGCCCTCCTGCAACGCCTTGCCGAGCAGGTGCCGCTGGTCCGGGCCCGTGTTGTAGCGCTGGTTGTAGTGACACGACTCGTGCGCCACGATCGCCGGCACATTCTCCACGGGCGACAGCACCGCGCGCAGCCACCCGCTAAGTTCGTCCGCCGGGCTCTTCGCCGTCCTGCCGTACATCTCGGTCCCGATCAGTAGGCCGCTCGGCCCCGTCATCCCGCCCGAACTCGTCACGCCGACCAAAAAGTACACGTCGGGAAAGACCGCCTCCGGGTAGATCGCCTTGAACTTCCTGAACGCCGCCCGCATGCGCTTCTCCATGCTCTGGACCCGCAAGGTCTGCGGCCGAATGGACGCGTAATATTTCGGCATCCGGTCTATCGCGCCCGCCATGTTCTCGGCCGACTTGATCCTGAGCCGCAGGAAATCTTTCAACCCATGGCTGCCCTTGTCGAGATACTCGGCCTGAAAGATTGGGGCGCGCTTCGCCTTGTCGGTCTCCTTCGCCGCGAGGTCGTACGCCCGCCAGAAATTCTCGATGTCGGAGGTGACGAACTTAACCGCCTCGGGGTCGCGGTTGAGCGGCGTGGTGGATTGCGCGATAGCCGTTGCCGGGATGAGCAGGAAGCAGATCGTGAGAGCGACGGTTCTTGTCATATTCGTGGAAGAAAATGGCACGGACCGGAAGGTGTCGAATAGGCGCTTGGGGCCGAGCCCTCCTGGCGGTTCTGTCACAGGGATGCAGGGCTGAGCGTTAACCATCTTTTCTGACTTTCAATCAAGCCCCTGGCTAAGTTGTTACCCCAACTGCCGGGCGCGTCGGTTCTATTTTATCTTCTTCGCGCTCGTCTCGTTGCCGCCGCCACGCAGCAGAAGGTGCGTGACCTCGCCCGCCTCCGACCTGACGAAGACGACCAGCGTGTTCTGCCCCGTCGCGAAGAACTGCGTCTCCGACTCGGGCAGCAGTTCCGCCCTGGGGGTGCCGGCGACCTGGCCGAAAAGGCGCGCGCCCTCGCGCCACACCCTGAGCACGCCAAATGGGGCCTCGTACTCGCCTTCGTAAGCAGCCAGCACGTCCTCGCCCACTTTCGTTTCGAGCCGCTTCAGCATGGCGTCCGCGTTCGCGTTCTTCGGGTCGAGCTCGGAAGCCTTCCTGTAGTTGGCCGCGGCGAGTTCCTTCTCGCCCGCCTTCAGGTAGGCCTCGCCGAGGCTGTCGTAAGCGTTCGCCGACGCGGGGAACCGCGCGACGTTCGTCTTGAATACTTCGACCGCCTCCTCGAACTTCTTACGCGCGAGGAGGCGGTAGCCGAGACGGTTGACCTCCGACTCGGTGAGCGGGCCGCCCTTCGGGTCGCGGTAGTCGCCCAGCGCCGCCGGGCCCTTCGCCAGGACCTCCCTGAGCAGCAGGCGTGAGGGCGAGTCGTAACGTTCGTAGTCGAGCAGGGCGAGCGCGGGCTGATCAGTGCCGAAGACCTCGGCGACGATCTCGTGGACGACAGACAACCCGTTCGCGCCGTCGGCGAAGAAGACGAGCCCGGTGCGCCTCTTCTTCGAGGCGACGACGTAAGCCTTCGTGTTGCCGTTGTCACCCCAGTGCCAGAAGGTCTCGCCGTCGGCCGTCCGTTGCAGCCCCCAGCCGAGCCCCCACGCGACGGTTTTCGACGGCTTCGGCTCGCCCTCCCGGTTAATGCAGATGGCGCGGCAGCCCTCGTCCACCCACACCTGCGGGCGCAGCATCTCGCGCGCGGTCGCCCCCTTCAAGCCCTCGCCGCGGATGACCGCCGCGACGAACCGCGCGTAGTCTTCGGCCGTCGTGTGCAGGCTCGCGGCGGCGTTCGCCTGCTGCGGTTTGTTCCTGCCCGCCACCTCGCCCGCCTCGTCGTGCGCGTACGCCTTCGCCGACTCGTACTCGTCGCGCCACACGTAGCTGCTGCGATGCATGCCGAGCGGCGCGAAGACCGTCCGCCGCACGAAGGCGTCCAGGGGCTCGCCCGTCACCCGCTCGACCACCTTCTGGAGGTAGACGAAGCCCTCGCCCGAGTAGCTGAAGCGTTCGCCCGGCGTGAAGTGAATCTTCAGCGGCTGCCCCCCCGGCCGCCAGTTCGGGAACCCCGTCCGGTGGCTTAGGACCATCCGCGCCGTGACAAGGTTGAGGCGCTCGTCACCCTCGACGTAAGGCGACGGCAGGTGGTTGGAGAGCGGCGCGTCGAGGGCTAACTTCCCCTGCTCGACCAGCTTCAGCACGGCGTAGGCGAAGACGGGCTTGCTCAGGGAGGCCGCCTCGAAGACGGTCGAGTCGTCGACCGTCTCCTTCGTCTCGGCGTTCTTCACGCCGAACCCCTTGTGCCACTCCACGCGCCCGCCCCTCACCACCGCAACGGCCGCCCCCGGCACCTCGCCCTCCCGCAGCAGACGCGCCACCGTCTCTTCGAGCCGCGACCAACGGCCCCCCGGCCCGGCGGCCCCCTTCGCCCTCTCCTGCGCAAGACACAAACCGCCGCCCGCGGCCACGCAGGCCAGCGCGGCCGACAGCGCCGCCCTCAAGAGAAACCTCGTCGTGAGATTCATCCCGACGCTCCTTTTCCGGATTTCTGGCGCGGTGTTGCGCCCCGACCGACCGTCAACCCATACGTCCCGAAAAGGCGGGCGGTTCTAGACGACGAAAGCCGGGGTCGCCTGCGTGGGATGTGGCGAAAGGTTGGGCCGAAGATCGGGCCGGCGGCAGCATTGAAGCCGGTCAGCTTGATGCCGGTTCGACGTGCTGGTAGGCAGACGGGCCGGCGCTTAAAGGAATCCTCCTTGCCGCCTGGATGGGGGAATGGTTTCCGTGACACGCCCGTCCGCGAGGATGTTCGCGGCAAGGAACGCCGACCACGCGCACCCGCTCCGGACCGAGGGAGAGGGCGCGGAGGTCTTCGACTACCTGCGCCGACTCGAAGAGCAAGAGGCCGCCGCGAAGTAGCGGCGGCCTCAGGTTGACTCGGCACCCGAGACTGCCGCTCAGGCGACCAGCTCCTGGTACTCCGGGTGGCGGCGCAGGTAGACCGAGACGAACTGGCACACGGGCATGATCTTCAGGCCCTCGCCCCGCACGATCTCCAACGCCCCTTTGACGAGTGCTCCGCCTATCCCCTTCCCCTCGAACTCCTCGGGGACCTCCGTGTGCGTTAGCGCCAGCACGCCTTCACCCGCCTCCTCGTACTCGACGTAGGCCGCCTGCCCGCCTTCGAGGGCCAGCTCGAAGCGCCTCTCCTGTTTGTTGTCCCTGACCTTATTCTCCATTTTGTTCCCCCCTTGCCCGCACCCGTAGCCTTGAGAGTCGACCGTGGACTTATCAGCCCCGGTAAATTACCGGGCCTGCCCGTCCGCGGATGACGAGCAATACCGTAGCAGAAGACGCAATCCGTCACCACGGGAGTGACGGATTGCGTCATGGGGACACGAATCCGCCCCCGCCGCTTGATCGATCAGGGCGGCGGGTGGGGCTGCCTGACGCGGCCTAACAATCTCGTCTTTTTCGTCTGGGCAAAAGGCGAGAAGCCCGATTTTAGCCGGGCTCCGTCAGATATGATGATTGTAGGGACGCTCGGCGGGGGGCTGGCGTAGCGGCAGGCCACGCTCAGAGAAGTGATGGCGGCGGGGTCACGGTTCGACTGCCTCCGTGCTTGCCGCTTTTATCTATTGCAGCACGCGTGCCACCGAGAATTATTTTTCTTGCGGCGGCCGCCGCCCGGTGTATACTGCCGGCTCACACGGACAGGAGGGTGGCGTAGCGGCGGGCCTGGCGGAAGAGTCAGGAGGGCCGCTTTTTCATTTCCCGATGCGAAGTCGGAGACAGACTGCCTGCCGACTTTCGGCCCGTCATCCCGGCCTGAATGAACGCCTATAAATGAAAGCCGCCGCGGCGTCCTCACCCCTCGGGTGACCGCGGCGGCTCCCGGCAGCCAGGTGGCGGTCCAGCCTGCCAAGCTCGTGTTATTGGGCTTATATCACGCCCTCACGCCCCTTTAAACCAACATCTTTCCGGCGCACGGGACGAAACAGTAGGGTGAGGATCCGCTGCCGCAAAAGCGGCGCTCCCCTCGTGATCTCAGGTGATTCGGCCCTTGAAATCTCATAGCTCGTGGTGATGTTTTAGTAGACCGAAACCTCACCTGACGGGGCGCGGTCTTCTGCTCCGCCTGATCGGCTGGGCAATGCGGTCGAACCCGATGACGGGGTGCAGCTCCCAGAGACCTTGCACATGGTTCTCCCCGCTCTCGCGCGAGCCCCTCCCGCCGGGGTCGCGGCAGATCTCATCCGCCGGCATGTCCCTCTTCGGAAGTAGTAAAGCCAATAGAAAAACTGCTCCGGTGACGGTGGTTTTCATGAATTTCTGCTTCGTTATGGCGACCTTGAACCTGATTGGACGCTAACCCAAATCGAGAATATTTTGCGACGGCCAGATGTGAAAGAAAAAGGATTTCAACGACTGGGAGAAGAAGAACTTTCGCGTTGCGTGCTACGGCTCTATAACCTTACTTCCGGTAACACACAAAAAGGTCAAGAATTCAGAGCACGGGCAATGGACGTATTCGGGGAATTAATGGAAAAATCGCCTTTTGATTCAAACTGCATCCTCAAAGAGTGGGATGAAGGCCATGACGGCCGCTTTTTGTAGAACCATGATTCATTGTTGGATAGGCATAGGGAAGGACAATTTCTCTTCGTCGTCATTTCTCCTTCCGTCCGGAGAATGGAAGGGGATGCCGCCCCCAAGGCTGGCATCCCCTTCCCCTATTACGGCCGAAGAAATCGGGAACGGGCCCTGTTATTCCGGCGCCTGTTAAAAGCTCCCGAGGTTTCTGACCCTCAAAAGTCGCTCATAAATGTCGGCGGAATCCTCGGCGCGGGTGTAAAATATAGGCGCAACGAAGAGTGAGGTGACTATGGTTAAGATAGACCGCGACAAGATAGTGAGGGCCGCCGTCGGCTCTGCCCGCCTCGAAGGCTACAAGGGGCCGCTCAAGGCCACGAAGGAGGAGAAGGGGGCGGACGCGCGGCGTACAGAGGCGAAGACCAAAACCACGGCTAAGCGTTAGCTGTGGCCGACCGCTACGACACCGCCGGCAATCCGGAGGACGAGTACTACCCCGGCACCTCCGTCCTCATCAACCTCGAAGGCATCAGCGACCCCGACGAACTGCTGGAGCGCGAGACCGAGCTTCAGCTCGCCGCCTACGAAACGATCTTCACCTCGTTCGACGAAAATCTCACGCCCGACCTCCCCTTCTTCTACTACCTGCACTACCTGACCTTCAGCCCGCTGTTCGTCTGGGCCGGCCGCCCCCGCACGGTCGGCATCTCCAAGGGCGGCACCCCGTTCTGCCCGCCGCAGAACATCGACGCGATGATGCAGGCCCTCTTCGCCGAGTTGGAAGGTGAGGGCTGGCTGTCGGGACTCGGCGCGCAATCCTTCTTAGAGCGCGCAGCCTATTACGTCTGTGAGATCAACGCCGTCCATCCCTTCCGCGAGGGGAACGGTCGCGCCATCAGGTTCTACCTCGACGTGCTGTCGGCCCGAGCACGCGGCGACATATTCGACTGGACGCTGGCCGGCGAGGACGAGTACCTGCGGGCCTGCATCGCCGGGTTCGCCCAAGACTACGGCCCGATGATCGCCGTGCTCAAGCACTGCGCGGCATGAACTGTTTCCCAGAGACAGTTAGAGGACTTCAGATGGGTTCAAGTACTTCTCCTTCGCGTACCCTTCGCCTCTATGGCTAAAGAGCGCGAGACCGGTCAATCAAAGCCTTTCTCTTTAAGAAATTTGGACATGAGATCTGCGATTTCGAGGTTGTTCAGGTCCGACATCGGGAAGTGGGTGTTGCCGCGCACTCCTACCTCGGGCAGGTGCACGAGGGTGACGTTGCCGCCCGCTTGTTCACCGCGTCCCGCCACCTCCTCGCCGTCTCAAGGAAGACGCGCCACTGCTCCTGTCCCGGGTTCGCGCTCGGCTTCTCCGGGATGTTGTCGCCGTAGTAGATGACGACGGGTATCTTCGTGAGCAGCATGAACTCCGCGAGGGGCACGGCCGGGGGCCTCACCTCCCTGCCGCCGAGGGTAATCAGTGGGGGCGCTTCCCCCTCGGGGAAAGGAAAGTCGAAGGCCGGCTCGAAGGAGACGATGGCGCGGACGTTCCTGTTCCTGATAGCCGCGCGCCAGCCCAGCCCGCCGCTCTGCGAGTGGGTGATGAGGATGCCCGGCCCTATCTCGTCGAAGAGTGCTGAGACTGCCTCTATATTCACCCACGCGTCGTACGGGCCGGTGTTAGGCACCATCTGCCGGAAGAACTGGTTAAGCGCCTGCGGGTCGCGCGAGAACTGGCTGCCTTGCTCTTGGATCATCAGCAGCTCCGGCTGGCTCTTTTTGGTTTCTTGAACACTTGCCGAAGTAAAAAGGATGGCTGCGATAAGCCAACGCGCGATGACAAACTTCCGATACTTCCGGTGGAGAAACTTATTCGAGGCACGCTCGGTGATGCCCGACTCACGTCGGACAGATGGTGATGTGTGCCTTGCCGTGGAAGGACGCTCCGGCGAGTTCCCCCCCAAAAAAGGCACCGACCGATTGCACCGTGACGCCCCCACGTCACCAGTGCCGCCGGCCGGTTACCGTCTAAGATTACTTCGTCTTCCGCCCTTGGGCGAAGACGGATCACCCACCCCGAACCCGAATCGCGTCTCGGGCCGCGCTACGGCCGGCCGAGGATGCCGCCGAGGATGTCGCCGATGCCGACGCCCGAGTCGCGCCTGCGGTAGTCGCCGTCGCCGTAGCCGGCGTACTGACGGTACCCTTCGTCGTAGCCGCGCACGAAGCCGTCGCGGAACGCCTGCGATGAGGCTTCCTTGTAGAAGTGAGACCTCTGCGGGTTGTAGCTCTGCCCGCGCTGCGCGTCGCGCGAGCCGGTGTTCAGGCCGTTCTGGTAGCCTTGATTCAGGGCCGCCTGATTATAGCCGCCGTTGTTGCCGTAGCCGCCGTTACGCTGCTGCTGCTGGATGATGTACACGTCGCGCTGGTCGTAGTCGCCATCGCCGTCGCGGTCGCGCGGGTCACGGCCGTAGTAGCCGCCGTTGCGCTGCTGCTGCCGCTGGCGGCGGATTTCCCGGTCGCGGCGGTCGAAGTCACCGTCGCCGTCACGGTCGCGGCGGCGGTCGGCGCGGCGGTCGCGGCGATAACGGTCGTCACGGTCGCGGCGCTCCTGGCGGACGCGTCCGTCCGGATACTGCCGGTACTGCGCCTGTGCCGTGGTGCCCGCGGCCAGAAAAGTACCCGCTATCATCAGAAGCGCAATGATCACGCCTCCGATACGATTGTTAGATTTCTTCATATTTGTGCTCACCCTCCGTAGGCTGGGACAGAGCAATCCTTATACCATCCCTACCGAAGACAAAATGCCTGATAAAGCACGGATGAATGAGCCGGCAAGCTCCTCTCACATCACCATCTCGTGCAGCAGCCGCGCAGATGAGTGATGTTTCCGGTCACAGGTCAGATAAGCTCCTGCCGCGTCATCGACTTATCCGGCCCGGGTCGTTAGCTGGAACTCAGAGGGTTACGCTGCGTGGCGGGGCTCATGTGGTATCGAGGGAGGGATGGTCGGGAGACTCCGCGCCGGAATCAGCAATGTCCTTCGCCACCGCGTAGACGACGCTTTTGAGCGCGCGCAGTGCCCCGCCTCGGCTGTCGGCGCGCGCTTCCAGGGACGGGAACTCTTTGACCCGTGCGATGAAAGTCCGCTCCTCCTCGGACCACGCCGCCTCGTACGTGTACTGGGCGGCGCTCAATAGTTGCCGCCTTCCCTCTCACCGCCGCCGCGCTGCTCCTTCTTGGCCTGCCGGCATTCCTTGCACCGCTTGGGAGGGTTGGCGAAGCCCTTCTCGTGGAAGAACTCCTGCTCACCGGCCGTCCATGTAAAGGCCCGGCTACAGTCGGCGCACGTCAGTTGCTGGTCGTTATACTCGCTCATTGAGTTACCGCCTTTCCCCTGTGAGGGGTAGTCTCTTCCGCGGGCGGTTCGCCCGCGCCCGGCTGTTGTTCTTATCCTACTCCGCGCCGGAAGGAATCGTGAACCGGAAAGTCGAGCCCCGGCCGGGCTCGCTTTCGACGGAGACCCGGCCGCCGTGCGCCTCGACGAATTGCTTGACGATGGCGAGGCCGAGCCCCATGCCGCTCCTCCTGCCCGGGTCGCTCTCCAGTTTGTCGAACACCTTCTCCAAACGACCCGCCGGAATCCCCGCCCCGTTGTCGCCGACCCAGCATTCGACGGCCGCCGGCCCGCCGCCCGCCCGCGCCCCGACAATAACCTTACCGTTCGGGGTGTAGTCGATGGCGTTGGAAATCAGGTTCTGGAATATAAGAGACAACATGCCGGCGTCGGCGCGCGCCGTCAGCCCTTCTGGTATTTCGTTAATCAACTTCAGGTTCGAGGCGTCGGCCAGCGGGCGCAGGTCCTCGACGAGAGCCTCGACCAGCGCCCGCAGGTTTACCTCACGCCGCTCCACCCTCTCGGCCACCTTCGCCTTCAGGTTCGCCTCTTCTTGGACTACTTTGACGACGAGTGAATTTAAGCGGCCGACGTTGCGGTGCATTGTTTCCAGTAGGGCCGCGGCGCGCTCGTCCTTCGCCACGTCGGGTATCGTGGCTTCGAGCAGTTGGGCCGCCATCGCGATGGCCGACAGCGGCGACCTGAGGTCGTGGGCGACGAAGGCCAAGTGCTCCTCACGCCGCTGTTGTATCTCCAGAGCTTTTTGCGCGGCGTAGGTCTTCACCGCGAGGCCGATGGACATGTCGATGACGCGGTTGATGGTGCGGTTCACCGGGCCGCGCAGGCTCAGGCCGTGCCTTTCGATGAGGTCCTGGACGGCGCCGCGCAGGGCGTTGTATTCCGCCACGACCTCCTCGACGTCGAACCCGAGCCGGAGCCGGTCCAGGCCGTGGACGACGGAGTTCTTCTTCAACTCCCCGGCCATCGACTCTTCCGTGTGCGCCTCCAGTTCGTCGGCGAGTTCTTCGAGCAAGTCTGGGATGTGATCGTTTAAGGTCGGCACGTCGAGTTCGCGCGCCACGGAAAGTTGCCGCACCTCCTCCCGCCACCGGGCGAGTAAGGTGTCGCGTTCCCGCCTGATTAGCGCCGCCAGCGCGTGGAGGCTTTCGTTGGACAATTTTCCACCTAGGTATGCCGTCGGGCACGGCCGCCGCCCAAATATCGTGCGAGCAGGGCGGACAGTTCGTTCATGCCGAGATGCTTTCGGACGAAGTCGTCACACCCCGCGGCGAGTGCGCCCGCGCGGCTCGCGCCGCTGCCGAGCGCGGTGAAGGCTAGGATGACGACGCCGCGGGCCCCCTCCATCCGGCGGATGAGCCGCGTCGCCTCGAACCCGTCGAGCACGGGCATCGTCAAGTCCATCAGGATTAGTGCGGGGCGCTCTTTCCTCACAGCCTCCACGGCCTCGCGGCCGTCGGCGGCCTCGACCACCCTGTAGCCGAGTCGGGTCAGTTGAATCCTCAGCAGCTCGCGGATGTCCTCCGAGTCGTCTACCACCATGATAGTCGGTTCTGCTTCTGTTGTTTTAATGCATCCCCCCGGACTGTTGCTCGTTACGGTCGGCCGGCGCTCAGGCCGCCTGCGCGCGCATGAAGAATAGAATCGCCCTTTTCTTCGGCTTGCTCAGGGCTTCATCTGTCGCGGCATTGTCGTCCGTATACCTCTTCCGGAGCAGCTTCAGCCGCCCACCGCCTTGCGGTATGCCACGTACAAATCGGCCAGCCGATCCGCGGAGGCGGGGTCGTTCCGTGCGAGCAGCGTGATAATCTCATCACGTCCGGCTAACAACGGCTGCGCTCCCGCCCTCTGCGCCTCCGTAAAATCCGAAGTGTCCCCCCCGTCAATTTCCGCACGTAAGGACGTGAAGAACTGGCTAACGGCCTGGCGGGCCGGCTCGTAATCGCCCCGCCGCGCGTCAATCGCCGCCGAGGCAAGGTTAGCCTGCATCCCGACGAGTGTGAGCCGGCGTTCCGCATCGGCAAGCCGGCCGGCGGACGCGCGGGCCTGAAGCCACATCGGGATGAAGCCGAGGAGGAAGACGACGAGCAGCACGCCCGCATAAATGATGAAGCGACGCATCAGCGGGGTTGACTTGACCGGCTCGGGCCGTACGTTCTCACTCATAAAGACCTCCTCAAAGACGCCCGGGGACTAGTTAAATCAACATTTCGTCGGGCATGAGCTTTCCGCTTCCCACGCCCTTAACGGTCGTTGACCGCCGCGGCGGGAGTCCTGTCGTAGAAGCTGCGGACGACGAAGGGCTGGGTGTATTGGTCGGCGTAGATGCGGCGGGTGACGTCGAGTCCGCGCCCGCCGTCCCGCGACTCGAACGTCACCTCGTAATCGCTGCCCCGGTCGCCCTTCGAGCTGACCACCAGCCGGCCGCCGCTGAGCGTGGCGCGTGCGCGCACCGTGCGCCCGTTGGCGACCGTCCGGGAGCGCTCGCGGCCGTCGGCGGTGAACGAAACGCCCGCCACGTTTGGGGATGAGACGGTCACGGCGGAGCCGCGCTGTTCGATGATGAGCACGTCCGGAGATTCGAAACGGGACATCAACCCGTCGAGGATGAGCAGTTGGTCTAACTCCGGCAGGCTGTTCGTGGCCCCGTAGACGGCGGCGCTCGCGTTGTCGCTGCGCTCCGCGTTGAGGCGGTAGGCGCCGGCCAACCGGGAGTTACCAACGTCGGGGCGGGAGGTGCGCGCGCCCGGTCGTCGCGGCGACCCCTTGCGCTGCGCCTGCGCGCTCAAGCCTACGATTAAGAGCGTGAGCAACAGAAACACGGAGGCGACACGTCTGATCGTGATGAGCACTGACAGGATACGTTTTAAGCTCTTCATCTTCTGTCCCTTCAGGGGTTAGACTGGGCGGTTGCCGATTTAAGAGTCGTACAGAGCCGAAGGAAGGCATAAGATACGCGTCAGCCACCGCGTCGGAGCCGACACCGGCCCGGATGAATCGAGGCGAAATGCGTGTTGACCAAGTCGTACCTGGATAGCCTGCATCAACGCTTCCCCTTCCCCCTCCCCGCGTATCGTTATTACATGCCCATTCCGCCGCCCATCCCCCCGGACATGGTGCCGGGCTTATCACCTCCCGGCAGTTCAGAAATGAGTGCTTCGGTCGTGAGCATCAGGCCCGCGATGGAGGCGGCGTTTTGCAGCGCGCAGCGCGTGACTTTCGCCGGGTCGATGATGCCCGCGGCGACGAGGTCTTCAAACTTGCCCGTGGCTGCGTTGTAGCCGAAGTTGGCGTTTCGTTCGGAGCGCACCTTCTCAACTATCACCGCGCCTTCCTTGCCGGCGTTCTGGACGATCTGGCGCAGAGGCTCTTCGAGCGCCCGCCTGACGATGGTGACGCCGATCTGTTCGTCCAAATCGCCGTTAACTTTCCCGTCTTCGGCCGGCTCGAAGATTTTGAATTTGTCGAGCGCCTTCGCGGCGCGAAGCAGCGCCACGCCGCCGCCGGGGACGATGCCCTCCTCGACCGCCGCGCGGGTCGCGTGCATCGCGTCTTCGACGCGCGCCTTCTTCTCTTTAAGTTCCGTCTCGGTCGCGGCGCCGACGCGGATGACGGCGACGCCGCCGACGAGCTTCGCCAGACGCTCCTGCAACTTCTCACGGTCGTAATCTGATGTGGAGTCTTCGAGCTGAGCTTTGAGCGTTTTCACGCGGGCTTGCACGTCCTCGGAGTCGCCCGCCCCGTCAATGATCGTCGTGGTCTCCTTGTTAAGCACCACCTTCTTGGCGCTTCCCAAATCTTCGAGCTTGACGTTCTCCAGTTTGATGCCGAGGTCTTCGCTGATGACTTTCCCGCCCGTCAGGACGGCGATGTCTTCGAGCATGGCCTTGCGGCGGTCGCCGAAGCCGGGGGCCTTCACCGCCGCGACGTGGATGGTGCCCCGCAGCTTATTGACCACGAGGGTCGCCAGCGCTTCGCCTTCCACGTCTTCCGCGATGATGAGCATCGGCCGGGACTGCCTGGCGGTCTGCTCCAGCACGGGCAGGATGTCTCTCATCGAAGAGACCTTCCTCTCGCTGATGAGGATGACCGGCTCTTCGAGCACGGCCTCCATGCTTTCCGGGTCGGTCACGAAGTACGGAGAAAGGTAGCCGCGGTCGAACTGCATCCCTTCGACGAACTCCAAATCCGTCTCCATCGTTTTAGACTCTTCGACCGTGATGACGCCGTCCTTGCCGACCTTGTCCATCGCCTCGGCGATCAACTCGCCGATGGCCGCGTCGCCGTTCGCCGAAATCGTGCCCACCTGCGCGATCATCTCGCCCCTGACCGGCTTCGCCATCCGCTCGATCTCCTGAACGGCGCGCTCGACGGCCTTGTCGATGCCGCGCTTGAGGGCCATCGGGTTGGCGCCGGCCGCGACGGTCTTCACGCCCTCGCGGAAGATGGCCTGCGCGAGGACGGTGGCGGTGGTGGTGCCGTCGCCGGCCACGTCCGAGGTCTTCGAGGCGACTTCCTTCACCATCTGCGCGCCCATGTTCTCCATCGAATCTTTGAGTTCAATCTCTTTCGCCACCGTCACGCCGTCTTTCGTGATGGTCGGGCTGCCGTATTTCTTATCGAGGACGACGTTGCGCCCCTTCGGGCCGAGCGTGATCTTGACCGCGTCGGCGAGCTGGTTGACGCCGCGCAAAATCGCCGCCCGCGACTCGCCGCCATGAACTATTTGCTTTGCCATATTCTTGCTCTCTTCTCCTGACCGAATTAAAGAATGTGTCGGAATAATTCAGCTTCTCAGGGCTTTGTTCGTGGCCGGGAGGGGTGGAGCCGGCTCCACCCCTCCCGACACCGGAAGCCCCGCCTGCTTTACGCGGCCCGGGCGGCGATCTGGTGGAGCGTCGAGTTGGAGACCACGGCAGTCCCCACGCGCGGAGTCCCCTCCACCACGTCCGAGAGCGCCTTCAACACATGGGGGTAGCCGACCCGATCGTAGGCTTCCGCGTCCTCTTTCGTCTCCCAGAAGCTGTTGGCGATGGCTTCCGAGTCGTCAACGGAGATAAAGGTGATCTCGTCGCGGAACCCCTTCTGCTGGCGCATCATCGGGAGAACCGTCTTCTCCACGGTGCGGGTGAACTCGGCGGCGGAATTCGCCTTGAGTTGCATGATGACGTGACGGGTAAACATCGGTTAGCTCCTTTTGGGGTTGGCTGTGGACTTCAGATGATCCGGAGGATTCCGGAGGAGCTGAGAAGAGAGTAAGCGGACTCGGTTCTGTACAACCTTACGCTAGACAATGATATATGTCAAGTACGGAATATATTCTGTACTTGACATATCCCGTATATGCTAGATAATGGCTGTCGAAAGGGAGGTGCACTTTGATCGAGATTAGGATTGACGAATTACTGGAAGCGCGCGGGCGGACTTTCTACTGGCTGGCGAAAGAGACGGGCATCAGCCACACGACCCTCTGGCGGCTGAAGAAAGGCAAAGCGGTGGGCATCAATTTCCCCACCCTGGAGCAGATCTGCCGGACTCTTAGTTGTCAGCCGGGTGACGTGCTAAAGCTGGCGGACGAGAAGAAGGCTGGAAAGAAGCGGACGGCGAAGGGTAGACAGCCATTAAGCTCAAAGGGGGCGGCCGGCTCATGATGGTCTACGGTCTCGGCGAGTTGGGGGCGCTTGCAGACTTGGCGAATGTCTCGGGGCTTCCGACAACCCCGCCGGAGTTGACGAAACTCATTTGAGTGAAGTTTTGAAGTGAAGAAAAAAGCGGCGGGGAACTTGGGATTCCCCGCCGCCCGGCCCGCTTCCCGTTGCCGGGTGGGGCGGGCAATTCCTGTGAGTCTAACACCGACGCGCGCCGCCTTCCGTGCGATAGCACACATAGGGTTTTACGTCACGCTGTAGTTATTAAAGTTACTCGGCCGCGGCCCCGTCTCCTTACACACCGGACGCGGGTCGGTCGTCCCCTATCACCCGCATGAGACTGCCATGACTTTGATCAACGGCGCGACAAACCCGTGAAAGATAGCGCACCCTTTCCCTGTATCTGTCTCCTGCCATGAATTTCGACCTCCTGTTTGTCGTCGTCGGCGTGCTGCTGGTTGTGATGGCGCTGTCCGCCGCGTTACTCAAGCGCCTGCCGCTGACGACTTCAATCCTGTACCTTGCCGTCGGGCTTTTGCTCGGGCCTTTCGTGTCGGGGATGATCCGGCTTGACCCCGTCGAGCGGTCTTCGCTGCTGGAGAGGTTCACCGAGGTGGCGGTCATCGTATCGCTCTTCACGGCGGGGCTGAAGCTCCGGCTCCCCTTCTCCGACCCGGGGTGGCGGATGCCCCTCCGGCTCGCCCTCCTCTCCATGACGATCACCGTCGGGCTGGTGACGCTGGCCGGGGTCTACGGGCTGGGACTCCCCGTGGGGGCGGCGGTGCTGCTCGGCGCGGTGCTCGCCCCGACCGACCCCGTGCTCGCCTCGGACGTGCAGACGGAGAACCCGTGGGACGTGGACCGCCTGCGCTTCAGCCTGACGGGCGAGGCCGGCCTGAACGACGGCACGGCCTTCCCCTTCGTCATGCTCGGGCTGGGGCTGCTCGGCCTGCACGAAGTCGGGGAGTTCGGGTGGCGCTGGCTGGCGGTGGACGTGGTGTGGGCCGTCGCCGGCGGCATCTTCATCGGAGGTTTACTCGGGACGCTCGTGGGGCGCATCGTCCTCTACCTCCGCCGTGAACACAAAGAGGCGGTCGGCACGGACGACTTCCTCGCGCTCGGGCTGATCGCCCTCTCCTACGGCGGGGCGCTTTTGATTCACACCTACGGCTTCCTCGCGGTCTTCGCGGCGGGCGCCGCGCTACGGAGCATCGAGCGCCGGCACACGGAGGGGGCGCCCGAGAGGGAGGTGAAAAGGATGCTGAAGGAGGGGGAGGACGAGGAGGTCGCGTCCCACCGCGAGAAGGCTCCCGCGTACATGGCTCAGGCGGTGCTGGGGTTCAATGAGCAGTTGGAGCGCATCGGCGAGGTCGCGGTCGTGGTGCTGGTTGGGAGCATGCTCTCCGCCCGCTACCTGACGGCGGAGGCCCTCTGGTTCGTGCCCGTGCTGCTCGTCGTCATCCGCCCCGCCTCGGTCTGGCTGGGGCTGCTCGGCTCGCAGACCTCCGCGGCCCAAAGGCACCTCATCGGCTGGTTCGGCATCCGGGGCATCGGCTCGGTCTATTATTTGACGTACGCCATCAACCATGGTCTCCCGCCGGAGTTGGCCCACACGCTGACGGCGCTCACGCTGACGGTGGTGGCGGTATCCGTCGCCGCCCACGGGATTTCGGTTACGCCTCTGATGCGCCTTTACAAAAAGACGCGGCCCGAACATCCTTCGGCAAGCCCTTTGAACTAGTCGCGTCGGGAGCCCGGCTCCCGAGGCATGCAGAGTATCCGAGCTGTCTCACGGTGGCGACTGTTAAAGCATTAGAATCTTTTGGAAGCGCCGGCCGGCCCTCCGTGGCTTGGTCGTCTGTTTCGCGCTCGTCGGTTGCCGCCCCTCCCTCCGGCCCGGCTTCCGGCTCCCTCCGGGTCTTCGATGTTGTATCCCGCCTTGTCGAACTCGCTCACCTCCCGCCTCCCACGCCGCGGTCGTCGCGGCCGCGCTGGGCCTTCTTCGCCTGCCGGCACTCCTTGCACCGCTTCGGAGGGTCGTAGCCCCTCTCGCGGAAGAACGTCTGCTCCTCGGCACCGAAGGCAAACTCGCGCCCGCAGTCGGCGCACGTCAAACGCTGCTCGCCCATCCCTTGCCGCCTTTCTAGGCCTGCCCTGACTTCCTTTTGATGGCCCTAATGTGTTCACGCACGGTGTCGATGAACTCTTCTCTGGCTTCCTCCGGCTCGGGCCGCGGCGCCGTGAACTCTTCCCGGATGTTGGTCGAGTCGGTGGAATATAGAGTTACCATCAGAGTGTCCGCGGCCGACGTCCGGACCAACACCTCCAGCCCGACGCCCTCGTTTCTCGCGATGCCCTCGATCAATTCGCCTAACTGCGCGTCGGTCACTTCCTCCCGCCTTTCTTAGCCTGCGGGGTCGAGCCGCCCTCACCCTCCCACCGCCCGACGGCTTTACCCTCGCCAGCCATCCGGCCGTCGGCGTCACGCTTGACGGATTGGTCGAGCCTGCGCGTGGTCTTCGTCTGTGAAGCTACCGTGCCGCGCTTCTCGCCCGGGTCGGCTTTGACGGCCGAGCCAAAACCCCGCGCGCGCTCCTCCGCCCCCCTGCCTTTCGTCACCATATCTTCTCCTGGTTTGGACCTCCGCGCGAAATAAAGCAATCCGCCACTGTATGTGATTTACTTTCAGCCTTCGGCCGGGCTATCGGATGAGTTTCTCGCGTCGGAGGGGCTGGGTGACCGGGCTGTGACCGAAAGTTTTCTTCCTGTTCGGCCATGATCCCGACCTTCTTAAGCTCCCGCCCTTTGATTCCAAAGAAGGTGGCCATCTGGATAATCTGACCCGGGCTGACGAAATCTCTCGGGTCGGAGCAGAAACTGTTCATCGCCGGGTCGAACACACGGCACCCCATCCCCTTCGGTATCCTCAGGCCCAGCCGACACGTCCCACCCTGCTCGTACTGCGTACAGAACTCACAAACTACCATCATGGGCCTCCTGCAAGGACTGAGAATTATTCAGGACCGGTGATGACAATGGTCTGTCGCCGACTCACCGCCGGTCGATGCCGGTAAGGACGCTTGGTCTCCCGCGGGGGTCATGTGCTCCCGCGATGCGTCTTCACCTCAAACCCAAGGTGCCGGCACGTTCATGCGGCCGCTTCGAGGAGCTGTCTATAAACCGTGAGAGCTGCGCGTGCTCTAAAACCCGGCCCCGTCGCAGGTCTGCGGACGGGCTCTCTACCAGCCAAAAGCGTGCGGCACTTCCGCCGTCAGCCGTTGCGAGATCCTTCAGTGCGCTCTCACCGAGCAACACCGGCTTGAAGAGTTGCATACCCCAGTTGCGGACGCGCGCCAGCATCGCTTCCCAGCTACTGTGAAAGACCGGTACGTGTAAGCGCCCGTCCTTATCCATCGCGAACCAGTCACCATTGGCGCGTTGCATGGCGTACATACTACTCATCGCACCTCCCCTCGACTCGCGGCCTTCCGCAGACCTCTTTAAGAACTTCGGCGCATCCCGGTGCGGCGAGGTTCGACCCGCCTTTCGCCCCCGACGGGCGTGTTAAGAAGTGATGTGAAACTCCTCCGTCTGATTGATGCGACGGAAGGCGCCAAATAACACGCACATGCAGGCCACGCCGGCCGCGCCGATGGCCAGCCATAAATTCAGGCCCCCGCCCTGCGCGTCAAGAATGCCCCGCGAATCTCTGAACACCACGAACAGGTAGAATTGCCAGGCCGCGACGGCGGCCGCAAGTAGACCTACCATCCATATCAGCGCACTCGTTTGATTCTTTCCGCTATTCTTCATGTGTTACCTCCGGCTGTCGTTTATCGAGAATTAGTCGCGCGTAAGTGGCTGCCGCAAATCACCACGCGCTCATTTAATCGGCGGCGTGACCCGAGCGGCGACCGATCCTGTCGCCCTCCTCGGCCGCGTCCCTGGCACCTCATTAGTCCGGCGAAAGCTCTTCATGCGGCGGCCTGTGCCCGTTCGTGTTTTCGCGTGATCTGTCGGGCGATTGCACCAGCCCGTGCCGGGCGTGTGTCCGCCAGAGGTGTTTTGAAAAGTTCGAGTAGATCGGGCTCTCCGGCAGGCCCGTATCGTCCCCGTCCGTCCGGCCCGTCTTGGTATTGTCCTGGTCGTAGCTGCTGACTTGCATCTTCATGTTTCTCCCGGACTCGGCCCTGTTCGATGTGACATCCCGCCGGCCTCAGCCTCTGCCCAATTGAGCCGCCCTGTACGCGCGGCGGCGATTCCCAGTGACCATATGGAACGTCGAGCTTGAAATATGAAACGTCTCCACCCGCGGCACGCCTTCCGCCACATCGGCCAAGTCCCTCAGCCCGTCTATGTCCGCCGCGGCGGCGTAAGCCTCGGCGTACTCTTCCGTATCCCAGTAGCTGTTGACGACGGACTCCGAGAGAATCGGGTTGGTGAAGCTGTCGGCGTGGCGACACCCCTTCTGGCCGCGCAGTCCCGGGAGGACATGGCCCTCGACGATGCGGGTAAACTCGGCGGCGGAATCAGCCTTGATTCCCATGATAACGCGGCGTGTGAACATTTTTAGCCCCGGCGGTGGTGCTGTCGGCTTCAGGCGGTCCGGGTGATTCCGGAGGGGCTGAGAAGGGAGTTTAGCTGGACTCGATTCGAGGCTATTATATCCTATATATAGGTTATATGTCAATGTTAGGATATATTACATTAGGTAAAATATCTCGGGTGTGATAAATACAGTGCCGGAGGGGAGACGTGTATGGCGATTGAGTTTAGCGTCGACGAGTTACTGGGGGAGCGCGGGCACTCTTTCTACTGGCTGGCGAAGGAGACGGGCCTCAGCCACACGACGCTGTGGCGGCTGAAGAAGGGCAAGGCGCTGGGGATCTGTCACCGCCCTCATCTACTCGCCGTACGCCGCAGTCAATTTGCGGAAGTGGTAGCCCATCGCGGCCAGCGTCAGGGCGTGGGCGAAGTTGCGGCGGTGCGAGGTGGCCGCGCGCCGGAAGTAGCGCCAAAACTCTGCGCGCTCCCGGTCGCGCACTCCGAGCGCTAGGACGACACGCGCGAACGCCGCCGCGTCTCCTGAAAGACTGCTCCGGCGCGGCTCCGGCCCCTCGGTAAAGCGCGACAGACAATCGAGCGCCCGCCGGTAGTATTCCGCCGGGCTGTAGATGGTGCGCAGAATCTTCTTGTAGCCCTCGACGAGCCGCGCCGGGTCCATGCGCGGGACGAAGTTCAGGGAGCCCTCGGTGTTGTTCCCCGAGCTTTCCCGCAGCAGTCGGCCCTCGCGCTTCAGGCGGCGCCAGAGCTGCGTGTCCGGGAGCGCCGTCAGCAGGCCGACCATCGCCAGCGGGATGGCGCTCTCGCGGATGAACTCGATCTGGCGGTCGAAGATGTCCT
>Ga0196962_10000327_pt1 | contig 21721 bp, 23 predicted proteins | sample S3v_20metaG_FD_183186 | JGI IMG/M metagenome (GOLD analysis project Ga0196962, IMG submission 183186) | Soil microbial communities from Anza Borrego desert, Southern California, United States - S3+v_20 | ecosystem: Environmental > Terrestrial > Soil > Desert | place: USA: California | collected...
CACGTGCAATCCGGTTCTGGAAGATCACCTGGGTGAACCTGGCGCCGGGTGATGCGAGTTCGCCCTACCCGGGCGTACGATGTTTGCGCAACACGAGACGTCTCGGGAGAAAGGAAGAAGCTCATGGCAGATGTCGCACAACCGCAACCGATGCTCTCCGACGCAGCCGGCCGCGTCTGGTGGACGCTGGTCTTGAGGGGCGTGGTCGCCGTCCTCTTCGGGCTGGCGGCGCTGTTCTGGCCGGGCAAGACCCTCTTCGTGCTGATTCTCTTCTTCGGGGCTTACACCCTGGTCGATGGAATCTTCGCGATCGTCGGCGGGATAATGGACTCATCCCGCAGGTGGTTGCTGCTCATCGAGGGCGTCCTCGGCGTGGTGGCGGGTCTGATCCTGCTCGCCTGGCCCGGCCTCGGCGCGCTCGTGTTGCTCTACGTTATCGCGATCTGGGCCGTCGTAACCGGGGTGATGGAGTTAATAGCTGCCATCTCGCTCAGGCGGGAGATCGACAACGAGTGGCTCATGATACTCGGGGGCGCGATCTCGGTGCTCTTCGGGGTGATCCTGGCGGTCTTGCCCGGGGCGGGGCTCCTCTCCCTGACCTGGCTGATCGGCGCCTTCGCGCTCGTTTTCGGCATCGCCTTCATCGTTCTCGGCTTCAAGGTCAGGAGGCTAGACTCGAGCAGGGTCAGCTAGGGAAGAACTGCCGAAAGGCGTATCGAAGCCTCGCTGTGCCCTTCGTCCTCATCTCGGTTCCCGCGCAGGTAGCAAACTCTGCCCTGGCGTAGAATTCCCGGCAAGAACACCTGGCGTAGATTGGGCGAGATGACCGTGAACATACCTACCCCACTTGCCCTTATGGAGGCGCTTGTGGGAGAGAAGGTAACGACATGAGGCGCGTGGCGATAGCGTGCCAGGGGGGCGGCAGCCACACGGCCTTTACTGCCGGGGTGCTGGGCAGACTTCTGCGTGCGCAGAACCTGGCAGGGTACGAAGTGGTCGGCCTGAGCGGCACCTCGGGCGGGGCGGTGTGCGCCCTGCTGGCCTGGCACAAACTTTTGAGGGGCGACGCCGCTGGCGCGGTTGAGGATCTCGATGCATTCTGGCGCGACAACTCTGCAACGACGCCCCTGGAGCAGGTCCTCAACAACTGGACCGTCTGGGCAGGCAAAGTGCAGAACTTCGTCGGGATACCGGCCATCAGTCCCTACGATAACTATTTCTCCGACTTGGGACTCGAGGAATTCAGGAGGCTGTTAGAGCGGAGGATCGACTTCCGAAACGTACGTGTGCAGCCGGAAGGGTCTTACCCCGTGTTGCTGGTCGGGGCCGTGGACGTGCTCAGCGGTGAGTTTCGGACCTTCAACAGCAGGCGGGACGCGATCTCCGCAAAGACCATCCTCGCTTCGGCGGCCATCCCGACACTCTTTCGCTCCGTGTGCCTCGATGACGGGGGAACCTACTGGGACGGGCTCTTCTCGCAGAATCCCCCGGTAAGGGAGCTGACCGACGAGCGGCCGGATGAGATCTGGGTGATCCAGATAAACCCCAAGGAGCGCGAATCCGAGCCTAGGACGATCGCCGAGATAGCGGACCGGCGCAACGAGCTCTCGGGCAACCTCTCACTGCATCAGGAGCTCGGATTCATCGAGAGGATCGACCAGATGCTGGAGGAGGGTCATCTGGTCAGCGACGGCAAGTACAAGCAGATCGTGGTGCGCGTGATCGAGCTCTCCAGGTCCCGCTTCTCGCGCTTCCTCGGTACGGCCTCCAAGCTGAACCGCGACCCGCACTTTATCCGGGATTTGATGTCCCACGGCGAAGCGAGGGCGGAGGAGTTCCTCGCGGCGCTGGCCTTCGAGGACGCCTGGAAGAGCCGGGACACAGCCGCCATAGTGGGCTTCTTCGCCGATAACGCACAGATCTTCTCCTCGGCGCCGTTCGCAAACGATGGTATCCACAAAGGGACACGCGAGGTGCGTACCTTCGTAGCAGACATTCTGGCACGGGGCGTCCGCGTCGATCCGACCAGGAAGCAGGTCGCGCGCAACGGGGTCGCGTGGACGGTCAGGATGCCGGCGGACGCCGGTTCCCCCGGCCGCCTCAAGGGCGTAGTGGAGGCAGAGTTTCAGGGAGGCAGTATAATCGCCCTCCGCCTTGGCGGCGAAACGTGACCGAGATGGGGGACTATGCCTGAGGCGTGGTTCTTCATCAGCGAATCGCAGCTCCCCCTGTTTACGGTGCGGTCTCTCCGCGGTGTTCGTTCACGTCGCTCCAGGCCGTCAACGCCGAAGGGGCGACCTGGCGGGCGAGCTCCATCAACCCCCGGTTGGTGCCGACCACCCGCATCTCGTCGCCAGGAGAGACCGTGAGTTCCGGTACCGGGAATGCTATCGCCCCGACCGCCAGCACACGCGCCTGGCAGCGGTCCTCCAGGGTGCCTACGTCGGACGCTTTCTCTACCTTCAGGTCGACGATCTGCAGGACCTCGGTGCCGATGGGGAGCACGGCCTCGGGCTTTCGGCCGAAGATGGCGGCTACGAAGGCGGGGGCCGCGAGCGCGGACACGCTGCGGGAGAGATAGATGCCCGTGGTGCGCTCCACTCTCGCGGCGAGGTCGGGGTCGAAGAGGCGCAGCACTACCCGCAGACCTGGGGCCCGCGCCTGGGCCGGCAGCGCGCACTGCAAATTGGCCATGTCGTCTTTGGTAACGGCCAGGAGCGCCCGCGCCGACTTCAAGCGAAGGCCGTCGAAAGTCCAATTCGAAGCGGCTGTGGCCGCACGGGGCAAGATTTTCGTTCCTTTTGTCCAGCGCGGTCTCCATCTCATGTTCCGGACCACCAGCTCCTCCTGGACCCCTCGACATCATACAATAACCGCCTTAGCAAGGATATCTCGCGTTCACAACGCTTCGAAGTCTGTAGCGCCAAAGACTAGCGTCGTGACCGAAGACGGAGTAGCTACTTTGGGCCAGATCTCACCGTGGGAATACCGTTGGGTGATCTCCTGTATCATTCTGGCGCCAGAAGTCGTATGATAGAGATCCATGCAGGTGTGCCGGAGTAGAGGTTTGCGGGAAGCGAAGATCCCGCGCCCCACCGGATTCTCTTCCCCTTTTCCGACTGGCAGTGAAGGTAGGGGTGTTGGGTTGGTTCTTTCTTCGGGGGTGTAGATGAGTGAGACCAAGTATGTTTTCGTGACGGGCGGCGTGGTTTCGTCCATAGGCAAGGGCACGAGCGCGGCGGCGCTGGGTATGCTCCTCAAGAGCCGGGGCTACAGGGTCGTTCTCCAGAAGTTCGACCCTTACATCAACGTGGACCCTGGGACGATGAACCCTTACCAGCACGGCGAGGTCTTCGTCACCGAAGACGGGGCGGAGACGGACCTGGACCTCGGTCACTACGAGCGCTTTCTCGACGAGAACCTGGGTCGCCTCTCCAACGTGACCACGGGTAGCGTCTACTGGGAGGTCATTACCCGCGAGCGCAGGGGCGACTACCTGGGGGCTACCGTACAGGTGATCCCGCACATAACCAATGAGATCAAGAACAGGATCGGGCGCCTCGGGCAGGACAAGGACATCGTCATAACCGAGATCGGGGGCACCGTAGGCGACATCGAGAGCCTGCCCTTCCTGGAAGCCATAAGGCAATTCCGAAACGACGTGGGACGCAAGAACGTGCTCTACGTCCACGTCTCCTACGTACCATACATCGAGGCCGCCGGCGAATTGAAGACCAAGCCGACCCAGCACTCCGCTCAGCGCCTGCGCGAGATCGGCATAAGCCCCGACGTGCTCATCTGCCGCGCGGACAGGCCCATAAGCGACGACATAAGGAGGAAGATCGCGCTGTTTGCGGACACGGAGCTCGACTCCGTTATCGCGGCCGAGGACGCCCCGAACCTGTACGCGATCCCCCTCAATTTGCACGAGGAAGGGCTCGACGACCTGGTGCTGGACAAGCTCGGGCTGAGCGCGCCCCACGCCGACCTCGGGGAGTGGCGGCACCTCGTCTCCCGCATGCTCGAGGCCTCTCAGACGGTGAGGGTCGCGATAATCGGCAAGTACATAAAGCTCCAGGATGCCTACCTCTCCGTGGTGGAGGCCCTGGCCCACGCCGGCGGCGCCCACGGCCTGAAGGTGGAGCTCGACTGGGTCGACTCGGAGCAGCTCCTGGACGGACCTTCCACGGAGGAGAGGCTCTCGGGGGTCGACGGCATCCTCGTGCTGCCGGGCTTCGGCCACAGGGGCGCCGAGGGCAAGATCGAGGCGGCGCGCTACGCCAGAGAGAGCGGGACTCCCTACCTCGGGCTCTGCCTCGGGATGCAGATAGAGGTCATCGAGTTCGCCCGAAACGTCGCAGGCCTGGAGATGGCGAACTCCACCGAGTTCGAACAGGATACGCCGCACCCGGTCATAGACATCATGCCCGACCAGGTCGGAGTCGATATGGGCGGTACCATGCGCCTCGGACGCTGGCCCTGCCAGATCATCCCTGGAACGCTGGCCGAGGAGGTCTACGGATCGGGCCTCGTCCACGAGCGCCACCGCCACCGCTACGAGGTGAACAACGCCTACAGGGACACGCTCGCCGATGCGGGTATGGTCTTCTCGGGCACCTCGCCCGACGGCCACTTGGTCGAGATTGCAGAGATAGGTGACCACCCCTTCTACATCGGGAGCCAGTTCCATCCGGAGTTCAGGAGCCGTCCCTTGAGGCCCCACCCGCTGTTCTACGGCTTCGTGGGCGCCTGCGGGGAGACCCTCAAAGAAACGGCCGGACTGAAAACGGAGCCCCTGAGGCCCGAACAGGGGGCGACCCGCTGAGGGAGGTCGGCCGGACGCGGGGCCTCATAAGCGCCGAAAGGCGGCCCACCACCGTGTTCCCGACCGGCGACCCCGCCGGCACCGTCGCCACCCGCACGGCGGGCCTGCTGGAGTTCTCGGCGACGCTCTCCTGGAACGGGCTAGAAGACCTGCCGAAGGCGCCGGCGCTCGCCGCCCCGCCCGGGACCGCGAGATGTTCCGTCTTCGAGTCGGTTGACCCCGAGACGGGCAAGCGTGAAATCCTGGGCGAGATGCTCGCCCTCTCCGAACGGGACCTCGGCTCGGCCCTGGAGAACGTCTTGCGTACGCTGGCGACCTCGGCTGCGCTCTCCGACGCCGTTTTGGAGATTAGGACAACCCGCGTCACGCCCCCTGCCTCGGCACCGGCGACCGCCTTGCAGGCCCTGGCCCTCGACCTTTGGGCCGCCGGTTTCGGGGTCGTCTTCGCCCCATCTTGGACCCCGGTGCCGGAAGGGGCGGTGGGCCTCGGAATACTCGGAGCCGAACAGGAACTGCGGAGCTTCATCGAGGCCCACCCGGCTTGGAAGGCCCCCTGAGGTCCCCGCGCGGCTGGATCGCAGGCAAGATCCAGGGTACCCTTCGGGAGCATGAGAACGCAGTCGTCGTACACGGTCTCCCCCGCGGATCTCCTTGGGGGCTACCCTTGAGGATCGGGGTTCCCACAGAGAGGACCCAGGGAGAGAGCAGGGTCGCGCTGGCCCCGCACGCCGTGTACGAGTTGACCCGCGCGGGACACAGGGTCTTCGTCGAGGCCGGGGCTGGGGAGGCGTCGAGCATCGGCGACGAGAGCTACGAGGAGGCCGGCGCACGCCTCGTAAAGGACGCGGCGAAGATCTATGCCGACTCCGAGATAGTGGTCAAGGTCTACGGGCCCGTAGAAGGAGAGTACGAGTACCTGAGGGAGGATCTCATCCTCATCTCCTTCCTCTCCCTGCCGGTCAACCTGGAGTTGATGCGGGCCCTCATCGACTCTCGTTGCATCGCCTTCGCCATGGAGACCATCAGGGACGCTCGTGGCCGCCTTCCCGTGCTCACGCCTATGAGCGAGATCGCCGGCCGCCTCACCCCGCAGATAGGCGCCCACTACCTGCAACGACCCTTCGGGGGGCGCGGAATACTCCTCGGCGGCTCGACGGGCGTGAGGCCAGGACGCGTGGTCATCCTGGGTGCCGGGATCGTCGGGGCCGGTGCGGCGAGTGTGGCCAGCGGACTCGGGGCCGAGGTGGTCATCATAGACAGAGACCTCGACCGACTCAGGCAGATCGAAGACACCCGCCTGCCCAACACCACGACCCTGGCGGCGAGCAGCCTGGGGATCAGGGACGCCGCGCTGCGCTCGGACCTCCTCATAGGGGCGGTCCACGTCGTGGGCACCCGCACTCCGGCCCTCGTGGACCGCGAGACCGTCTCGGAGATGAAGGAGCGGAGCGTGATCGTCGACGTGGACGTGGACTACGGCGGGTGTGTCGCGACCTCTCGTCCTACGACCCTCGCCGACCCCACCTTCGTCGAGTACGGGGTTACGCATTACTGCGTGAAGAACGTGCCGGCCTCGGTGCCCGTCACGGCCACGAGGGCCCTCAGCAACGCACTCTTGCCCTACCTCCGCAAGCTCGCCGGGGTCGGCCTCTCGGATGCGCTGGGGGCCGACGAGGGACTGGCAAGGGGCGTCGCCGTCGCCGAAGGGCGGGTCGTCGACCCCGTCCTCGCCCGCGATACGGGCGTGGAGTACAACCAGCTCTCCTCCGTCTTGCCGCTCCATTCGGAGGCAAGATGACCCCCGAACCCCTCGGGCGCTCACTCTCGGACTTTACCGTCGAGCTCGACGTATACTCGGGTCCGTACGAGTGGCTGCTGGCCCTCATCCTGAAGGACGAATTGGAGATCTTCGAGGTCCCACTGCGCGAGCTGGTCGCCTCCTACCTCCTCTCCCGCCGGCCAGGCGCGGCGAACGGCCTGGAGCGCGACACGGACTTCGCCGGCTCTGCCGCGGCCCTCGTCTTGCTGAAGAGCCGAACGCTAACACCGGCGGTCGACGCAGACCCGGAAGGCGTCGAGGACGAGACCCTCTCTCCGGAAGAGCTGGCCGAGCGTCTCACCGAGTACCTGAAGATCCGGCGCGCGGCCGAACACCTGAAAGACCGCTTCGCCTCCAACGCAGGCCATTACGCCTCGGGACACACGATGCCTCCCAGACCGGGAAGCTTGCACGTAGATCCCAACCGCCTCTCGCTCGCGGCGCGACGGGCGTTCTCCCGCATTCTCGAGCCGCCGGTCTCTCACCTCGGCCCCATCACGGTGACCCTCCAGCAACTGGCCGGGATCATCCGCACGGCCCTGGCCAAAGGAACCATCTCCTACGAGAGCCTCACGAGCGACATGGACCGCTTGAACAAAGCCGTAACGTTCGCCGCCGCGCTCTCGCTCGCCCAGGAGGGAAGCCTCAGGCTCGTCCAAACCGAACCCCTGGGACCCTTGACCCTGGAGCCGTCACGTTGATCGACCCCCAACGCAAGCTCCCCTCCCCGGCGCACCTGGTCGAAGCCGTCCTCCTGGTGAGCGCGAGCCCGCTCAGCGCCTCGGACCTCCGCTCGGCGACGGGTCTCTCTGATGGCGAGCTGAAAAGCGCCCTCGCCCGCTTGCGGGAGCGCTACGCCCCCGAAGCTTCGGGCATCGTGCTTAGAGATGTCGCCGGAGGACACCTGCTCTCGACGAATCCGGCCTGCTCCGCCGCCGTGGAGCGCTTTCGCAGGGAGGCCCGTCCCGCGCCGCTCTCCGGCGCGGCCCACGAAGTCCTGGCCTGCGCGCTCTACCTGGGACCGCTCTCCCGCGGCGCCGTCTCCCGCGTGCGCGGCGTAAACTCAGACGCCGTCGTACGCAGCCTGATCGAACGCGGACTGCTGGCCGAAGTCGGCACGGACCGCGAAGCGCCGGGCTGGCCCGCACTCCTCGGCGTGACAGAGGAGTTTCTCTCCGCCACGGGCGCCTCCTCCCCGGATGATTTCCCTCCCGCAGGTTCGCTGGTGACGCAAGAAGAGCTCTCGCGCGTGCGCGAACGGCTGGCTTCGTCCGGCACGGGTCAGCCGGATGCAGGGGAACCCTGATGCGCCTGCAGGCGTTCCTCGCCCGCGCCGGCGCGGCACCCTCCCGCCGCAAGGCCGAGGCGCCTATACTGGCCGGCCGCGTGACGCTGAACGGCGAGACGGCGACCCTCGGCGCGAGGGTAACGCCCGGGGACGAGATCGAACTCGACGGCCACCCCGTCCGCCTCCCTGAAGCCTGCGTCTACCTCGCCCTCAACAAACCGACGGGATATCTGACCACCATGAACGACGATCGCGGCCGACCTACCGTCGCCCACCTCATGCCCGAAGTGCCCGGACTGGTCCCCGTCGGCCGCCTCGACGCAACCACGACGGGACTGCTCATCCTCACAAATGACGGCGGCCTGGCCCACCGCATCACCCACCCTTCCTCGGAGATCGAAAAACGCTACCGCCTCACCCTCGAAAACCCCGCGCCTACAGAAGCCATAGAACAACTGGCCGCCGGCCCCACCCTCGATGACGGCAAGATGCACCCGCCCGAGATCACGAACCTCAGCCGCTCCAGGGAGACCACCACGCTCGACCTTACCATCCACGAGGGACGTAACCGCATAATACGTAGAGCCTGTATGGCCGTGGGTCTGGCCTTGATCTCCCTGCACAGGACGCGGGTAGGTCCCGTCGCCCTCGGAGACCTCCCGGAGGGCGAATACCGAGCCCTCAGCCCCTCTGAACTCGAGGCCTTACGGTGAAGAACCTCGCGGGGGTGCCCGGGGTGGATTTCACCGTCGAAGACGTACGTCCGACCCTCCCCGCGCAACTCGAAATAATTCCGCTAAAAGACCCGCCGGACGCGACGATACGGGTCCCTGGTTCGAAGAGCGTCACCAACCGCGCCCTCATCATCGCCGCCCTCGCAGCGGGAGGCTCGAGGATCCTCAATCCCCTCTTCTCGGACGATTCCTTCTGGCTCATGAACGCCCTCGTCCGACTCGGCATCGGCGTCAGCGCCGAAAGAGAGAAGGGGGAAGTCTACGTAAGCGGCCAGGGCGGTGGGTTCGACGCGTCCGGCGTAGACCTCTTCGTCGGCAACGCCGGCACGGTGGCCCGTTTCCTGCCGCCCGTGCTCGCCCTCGGCAGGGGACCCTACACCGTGGACGGGGTACCCAGGATGCGCGAGCGTCCGGTCGCGGGTCTCGTAGATGCGATGAGGCAGCTCGGCGCCGCGGTGGCCTACGCCGGGGAGGACGGAAAGTTCCCCCTCACCATCAAGGGAGGCGGCCTCCGGGGTGGGGAGGCGCGCTTCTCGGCGAGCAAGAGCAGCCAATTTATCAGCGGGCTGCTCATGGCGGCTCCCTACGCGGAGGCTCCCGTCAAGCTGTACCCCGAGGGCAGGAAAGAATGGCCCTACGTCGGTATCACGGCGGCCCTTATGCGGGCCTTCGGCGTGGAGGTCGTAGAAACAAACGGCCGCTTCGCCGTCGACCCCGCCACGTACCGCTCGCGGGAGTACGAAGTGGAGCCCGACGCCTCGGGGGCGTCCTACTTCATGGCGGCGGCGGCCGCAACGGGCGGGCGCGTGAGGATCCCAGGCCTGGGATCCTCCTCCCCGCAAGGAGACCTGCGCTTCGCCGAAGTCCTGCGCGACATGGGCTGTAGGGTCGAGATCACAGCCAGCGCCACCCAGGTGACCGGGCCAGACCGTCTACGGGGCGTCGAAGTCGACATGAACGCGTTCTCCGACACCATGATCACCCTCTCCGCCATCGCACCCTTCGCCCAGGACCCTACCACCATAAAGAACGTAGCCCATACCCGCCTGCAGGAGACCGACCGCCTCCGCGCCGTCCAAACCGAACTGAACCGCCTCGGCATAAAAACTCGAACAACCCCATCATCTATCCGCATAATACCTGGGAAGATACGGCCCGGGGTCGTACGGACCTACGGCGACCACAGGATGGCGATGGCTTTTGCGGTAACGGGGCTGGTTGCGCCGGGCATCGCTATCGGGGACCCTGGGTGCGTCAGCAAGACGTTTCCGGGCTACTTTGGGGCTTTGCGATCGTTGGGGTGAACCGGCTGGGCTTTCGGCTATACTTCCTGGGTCCATGGGAGGCATTCTCGTAGCCATTGACGGGCCCGCGGGGAGCGGGAAGAGCTCGGTCGCGCGGGCAGTTGCGGGGCGCCTCGGGGTGGTGAACCTCAACACGGGCGCGGCATACAGGGCCGCGGCGCTTCTGGCCCTGCGAGAGGGCGTCGACCTCACCGACGCGGAGGGGCTCGCTGCGCTCGCGCGCAGGGTGGCCCTGGATCCGGAAGGTGCGAGTATCGACGGGGGGCGGGTCAGGGAGCGCGATCTCCGCTCTCCCGAAGTCTCCGCCGCGGCTTCGAAGGTCTCCGCCCATGCCCCCCTGAGAGAGGTCTTGCTCCCCGTGCAAAGGGCCGCCGCCGGGAAGGCTAAGGCCAGGGGCGGGGCCGTCGTCGAAGGAAGAGACATCGGCACCGTCGTCCTTCCTAACGCTGAGCTTAAGGTTTACCTATCCGCTGCTCCAGAAGAGCGGGCGCGCCGGCGGGCTTCGCAGACGGGCAGGGAGGGGGAGCTGGATCGGATAAGGGCCGCCATAGCCAGGCGCGACCGCCAGGACTCTGAGCGGGAGATCTCACCCCTCAAGCCCGCCGCGGACGCCGTGGTCTTGGACACCACCTCCTTGAGCCTCGAAGAGGTCATAGCGAAGGTCCTCGACCTCGCCACGGACCTTCGCGGGAGAACGTGAGGAGAGCGATGCTCTTCGAGGGGAGGCGCAAACCGGGCGAGATGACGCGAAGGTACCGTCTGTTCCGGCGGGCGGTGACCCTGCTGTGCCGCCTCTTGTTCGCCTGCAGGGTGCACGGGGGCGAGAGGGTGCCCTCCGAAGGACCCCTGATAGTGGCCTCCAACCACAGCCAGTATGCCGACCCGGTCCTAGTGTGTGTGGCCGTCCCCCGTCGGTTGCAGTGGATGGCCAAGAAGCAGCTCTTCGTCTTCCCTTTCAGGAGGTTCTTCGAGTTTATCGGGTCGTTCCCCGTGGACCGCGAGGGCGGAGGAAGGGCTGCGATACGCGCCGCCCTGGCCTTCCTGGCCGAGGGTTGGGCGTTGGGGATCTTCCCCGAAGGAACCCACAGGGGCGCCGGAGCCACAAGGGAGGCCAAAACCGGGGTAGTCGTACTCGCACTCCGCAGCGGCGCTCGTGTACTGCCCGTTCACGTGGGCAGGCTACCAGGACCCCTCACCCGGCTGCGCGGAGGGCGGCTCGAGATCTTCGTGGGCGAACCCGTGCACCTGGACCCGGCCATTAGGGGTGGGGCGGCATACCGCGCGGCGGCGGATGAGATCATGCACACCATCTACGCCCTGCCCCAAAGACGCGCGCAGGGGTCGCTGTGAGCCGCCTCCCGGTAGTCGCCGTCGTCGGGGCCCCCAACGTGGGGAAGAGCTCGCTGGTAAACAGGATCACGCGCCGCCGCGGTGCCGTGGTCTCGGAGAGACCGGGTACCACGCGCGACAGGGCGTACAACCGGGCCGAGTGGGCGGGCAGGGAGTTCACGCTGGTTGACACCGGCGGGATGGAGCCGCGCGCGAGGGTAGGCCTCGAGGCCCTCGTGACGCTCCAGGCAAGGGTGGCGCTCGAGGAGGCCGATGTGGTTGTGCACCTCACCGACGCCAGGCTGGGGCCGACCGAGGCCGACGCCGTTATCGCCAGGGAGCTCAGGCGAGCGCGGGGCAAGGCCGTCCTCGCCGTCAACAAGCTGGATAACCCCGCCGACGACACCGAGCGTCACCGCTTCTACTCCCTCGGTGAGGGAGAGCCGCATGCGATCTCCGCGGTGCACGGACTCGGTGTCGGGGACCTCCTCGACGTAGTCGTCTCCCTGCTTCCCGAGTCACAACCGGAGGGCGGAGTGGAGCCGCCGGCGCTCGCCATCGTCGGGAGGCCGAACGTGGGCAAGAGCACGCTCCTCAATCGTCTGCTCGGCACGGACCGTGCCGTCGTCTCGGAGGAGGCCGGCACGACGACCGACGCCGTCGCGGCCGAGATCGCGCTCGATGTAGAGGGAGAGCCCGAACGCTATCTCTTGCTCGATACGGCGGGCGTGAGCAAGGGCGCCAGGCGGGCTCGCGGGGTGCCTTACTACTCGTCCTTGCGAACCTCAGAGGCCATTAGGCGCTCCGACGTCTCTCTGCTCTTGGTGGACGCCACGGACGGCATCGTGGCGGGTGACCTCAGGATCGCCCGCGAGATAGAAGAAGCCGGCTCTTCGTGCGGGGTCGTGGTCAACAAGCGGGACCTCGTACCCCCCCAGAGGCTCAGGGAGATAGAAGGCCTCATCTCCGCCCGCCTCACCGACCTCGAGCCGCCCTTCGTCCACATCTCTGCCCTCACCGGCGCGGGGGTGGACGAGGTTCTGCCACTGGCGGCCGGAGTAGCGCGGGCATACAGGCTGCGGGTGCCGACCCACGAGGTTGCAGAGTTCGTGGGCGACGTCGTAGCGCGCACCGCGCCGCCGAAGGGCGTCAAGCTCCGCTACGCCACCCAGACGGGCGCGGCGCCACCCAGGTTCACGCTCTTCGCGACCAGGCCCAAAGACCTGCCAGAGAACTATCTGCGCTACGTAGAAAACGCCCTCCGGGAGAGGTACGGACTCTGGGGCGTCAGCGTCAGAATCAAGGTCAAGAGCAGCAGGTAGTTCGAAAAGAGGTGCACCTCTTTTCGAACGCCAGAGAGCTAGTCATCAGATCAGCTTCTTCCTCTTTTGCCTCGCTTGGCAGCATGAGAGAACCGCTACTTGGGGCGGCGTAGGTTTTGCGCTTGTAGGGTGGCTATGGGACGAGTAGCTGAAATGCTGAGAGCCGCAGAGCGCAGCGAGGCGGCGTGCTGACAAGCGACAGCCGTAGGCTGGAGCGTGCTGACTAGCTGCCGAAGGCAGCGTGCTGATAAACTCATGCGAGAAGGGAAGGATCGGGAGCTACAGAGGAGAGAACATGTTCGACGTTGCGGCCGGGTTGAGGCGTTGGCGGTATGTCTCGGCATGGAGTGACCTACGATGAAGGCGATCATCATGGCTGGGGGGCAGGGAACGCGTCTCAGGCCCCTGACCAGCGACCAGCCCAAGCCGATGATCCCCATCGTCAACGCCCCCTGCATGGAGCACATCGTGAAGCTCCTCGAGCGCCACGGCTTCACGGATATCGCCGTCACCTTGCAGTTCTTGCCGGACGAGATAAGGGACTACTTCGGCGACGGTTCCGATTGGAACGTGAACATGCGCTACTCCGTCGAGGATGCGCCGGCCGGGACCGCGGGCTCCGTGAAGATGGCCGAGCAGCAACTCGGCCTCGAGGGCGAGCGCCTGCTCATCATAAGCGGCGACGCGCTGACGGACGCCGACCTGAGCACTCTTGTCGAATTCCACGAAGAGAAAGGCTCCGAGGCCACGATGGTCCTCAAGAGCGTCGAGAACCCCCTGGATTTCGGCATCGTCATAACCGAGGAGGACGGGCGCATCTCCCGTTTCCTTGAGAAGCCGGCCTGGGGGCAGGTCTTCTCCGACACCGTAAACACCGGCATCTATCTGCTCGAGTCCTCGGCGATCGCCGAGATCCCCGACCCGGAAGAAGGAGAGTACGACTTCTCCAAGGAGCTGTTCCCCAAACTACTCGAGGCCGGACGCCCACTCTACGGCTATATCACCGAGGATTACTGGGAGGATATAGGCACCCTGGAGCAGTTTGCCAGCGCCCAGCGAGACGTGCTCGACGGACACGTAGAGGGCGTCAGGCCCCCGGGCACGCGCCTGAGGGAGAACATCTACGTGGGGCGCAGGGCGCAGGTCGACGACGACGAACTCGAAGGGCCCGTCGTGATCGGGGAGAACACCCGCATCCACGAAGGCGCGAGGATCGGGCCCTACTCGGTCCTCGCCGACAACGTCGTCGTCTCGGCGGGCGCCACAATAGAGCGCAGCGTCATCGCCGAGGGGACCTACATAGGTGAGGGCGCCGAGCTGGTAGACACCCTCGTCGGCCGCAACTCTTACGTCCAGGCGCGGGCCCGCATCCTGGAGCGCAGCGCGCTCGGTGACGACGTGATCGTCGGCGAGGGGGCGACCATAGCCCCCGAGGTCAAGGTCTACCCCCACAAGACCATAGAGTCAGGGGCCAACGTCACGCAGTCCTTGATCTACGAGACCATGGGCCTTCGCACCGTGTTCCGTCGCGGCGTCGTGAGCGGCAAGTTCAACGTGGATCTCACCCCCGAGTTCGTCACCCGCCTGGCATCATCGTTCGGCACCACGCTCGACCCGGGCGCCGTCGTAACCCTGGGGCGCGACTCCTCGCTCTCGGCCCAGGTCGCAAAGCGCGCGATGACGGCGGCGCTGCTCGGCACCGGGATCAACATAAGGGACCTCAGGGCCGCCCACGCCGGGGTCGTCCGCCACGACGTGCTCGCCGGCAAATCCTCGGCCGGGGCGCATGTCCGCGCCGGCAGCGACCCCGATGACGTCGAGATCCTGTTCTTCTCCGCCGACGCCACCCCCATAACGGAGGGGGATGAGAGGTCCGTGGAGAAGGCCTTCGTGCGCGAGGAGTATCGCAGGGCCTACGGCGGGGACATAGGGGAGTTGATCTACCCGGGCCGCGTTCTCGAGCAGTTCGTGGAGCGCCTGGAGCGCGTCGTGGACCGCAACAGGACCTCCGGCGCCACCATCGTCGTGGACTTCTTCGGGGGCGTCGCCGGCCTCGTGGCGAGCCGGGTCTTCTCCAGGCTCGGCGTGAGCGCCGTCGTCATGGAAGGCTTCGCCAACGCCAACGCGGTCGGCGAGGCGGGGGGGTTGAACCTGGAGGAGAGCATCGAGCGCGTCGCCCGCATCGTGCCCACGGTGGACGCCGCCTTCGGCGCCGTGGTCGGCCCCGAAGCCGAGTACGTGCAGTTCGTCGACGACGAGGGAGAGTGGGTGCCGCCCGACGTGATGCTCGCCTGCCTCATAGACCAGTTGCGCCCGAAGAGCGCCGTGCTCCCCATCAACCTCAGCCGCGCCTACGAGAGACTCGTAAAGGAGGGCGGCGGAGCGGTCGAGATGAGCCGCACTGGCCTCTCCAACGTCGCCATAAAGGCCGCAGACATCGGGGCCGACCTCGCCTCACTCGCCGACGGCCGCTACATCTTCCCGGCCTTCCTGCCGTCACCGGACTGCTTTATGACGCTGGCCAGCGCCCTCGAAGTATTCCGCGAGACGCCGCTCTCCGGCGTGCGCCGGAAGTTCGGAGACTCCTTCGACCACGTCCAGAGAGAGCACATCGAGTGCCCGTGGTCCGCAAAGGGACGCGTGATGCGCGGCCTCGCCGAGAAGTTCGGCGGCGACCCCGACGCCATCCTCGCCGAGGGCGTGCTGCTCAACGTCGAAGACGGCTGGGTGCTTATGCTCCCCGATCCCGACAGCCCCATGTTCTACGTCTACGCCGAGTCCGGGGAGGGCGACGGGAGCCCGGCACGGCTTATGGGAGAGTACGTCGACCTGGTCAAGTCCTTGATCGACGACCAGGCCTTGCTCTCAAGCTGAGATTGCACTTCAGGTTCAGGGTAGGTTATACTTGCGCTATGGACGATTCGGGGTTGCACGGGGGATTCGACTGGGAGAACGCCGAGGACGTCACGGCCCTCTCTGAGGAAGATCTCAGGGACACTCTTGCGGCGCTCTCGGAGGAGGAGCGACGTCTCGCTTACAGGCGTGCGATCCTGCGGGGGAGGATGGATCTGATCCGTGCCGAGCTCGTGCAGAGGGGCGCCGCTGCGCTCCCTCCCGGGCGCCTGGCGCGGGTGTTGCTCGGGGATTCGCCCGTTGAGGAGACCAGGTGAAAGAGTGTCCTGGGTGTGGGGCCGAGGTCTCGGCGGGGATGAAGTTCTGTGTCGAATGCGGCACCAGGCTCGACCTTGGCCAGAGCACCGTCTCCTACGCGCCGAGTTTCGGCGAGGACGTCGAGCCCGGCACATCGGGCGGCGCCGAAGGGGCCGCATTGATAGAGATGGATCAGGTAGAGGGCACGGCCGGACGCAGGATGCACGACCTCGGCGATGACGTCGTCAGCGTCGGCCGCGGACAGGAGAGCAGCATCTTCCTCGACGACGTCACCGTCTCGCGCAAACACGCGGAGATCGTGCACGGAGATGGCGGGTACAGGATTCGCGATGTGGGAAGCCTGAACGGGACGTACGTCAACCGCGTCAGGGTCGACGCCGTCGATCTGCGCAACGGAGACGAGATACAGGTAGGCAAGTACCGTTTCAGGTTCGTGTTCTCCTAGAGCATGGTGCACTGTAGTCGAGAGGATGGGAGTGAAAAGCGTGGAAAACGACGGTATGGATAGGGAGATCAACGGGGGCTACACCACCGAAGGTTACGCGCAGGAGAGGTACAGCGCCACCAAAGACAGCTTCACCATCGGCGAGGTTGTCGAGCGTCTGAGACCCGAGTTCCCGGCCCTCTCGGTCAGCAAGATCCGCTACCTGGAGCGCAGGCGTCTGATCAACCTCAGCCGCACGCGCGGCGGCTACAGGCTCTTCTCGTCCCAGGATATCGAGCTCCTCCGCTACATCCTTACGTTGCAAGACAAGGAGTATCTGCCGCTCAAGGTCATAAAGAAGCGCATTGAAGGCGGGGGCGGTTTTACCGCCGCCGACTCGGCGGGGGACCTCTCGAGGGTCCTCGAAGAGAGGACGTACACGCGCGAGGAGCTGGCGGATGCCTTAGAGACGGAGATGCGCTTCGTCGAAGAGCTCATCAGCGTGGGCGTGATCGGGCGCAGCGGCGAGCTCACGCAGCGCGACGCCGAGATCGCGCGCATGGCCCTGGAGATGGCGAAGTACTCCATCCAGCCCCGCCACCTGCGCGGCATTATGGCCGCCGTCGACCGCGAGGCCGCCCTCTTCAAGCAGGTGCTCAACCCTGACCTGCGCAGCGGTGATGACGGCCGCGTGGGCGAGGCCATGAACAAGGCCCGCCACCTCGCCGCCGTCGACTCGCGCATCAAGGAGCTGATGATGGCGAACGTGCTGGACACGTTCTCCCCGTGAGCGGCCCCGCGCAGGGGACTCAAGACGCCGCAAGGGCTCTACGCAAACACATCCACACCGTCCCCGATTTCCCGCGGCAGGGCGTCTCTTTCAAGGACATAACCCCCCTCATAGAAGACGGCCACGCCCTCCACACCGCCGTGGACGCCCTCGCCGAATCCACCGAAGGCATTGCTTACGACCGCATACTCTCGGCCGAAGCCCGCGGCTTCGTGTTCGGCACTGCCCTGGCCTACCGCGCCAAAAAGGGTCTCATTCTGGCGCGCAAACCGAAAAAGCTCCCCAGAGAGATCATCTCCGCCACCTACGACCTCGAATACGGTACCGACGCCCTGGAAGCCCACGCCGACTCGATCCCCGAAGGTACCCGCGTGCTCGTCGCGGATGACCTCCTCGCAACGGGAGGTACGGCCCGCGCCATGTGCCAGCTCGTCGAAAACGCCGGCGGCGTGGTCGCCGGCGTGGCCTTCCTCATAGAACTCGCCTACCTGGGCGGCCGCGAAAAGCTCGAGCCCTACCCCGTCGTCTCCCTGATCACCTACCATGACCCACAAGACTAACCTCCCCCAACCGCTCGACGAAACAACCCCATCCCTCCATCAGCTCATCCCCGAAGCCGACCGCCTCGTCGCCCTCTACCTCCGTACCCTTACCAGCCCCCAGACCATAAAAACTTATAATACAGAACTTTCCCTGTTCATCTCCTTTGTGGAGTGCGAGGTGGGGAAGGGGCTTGGGGAGTTGACGGCGGAGGACATCTCGCTCTACAGGGAGCATCTGCTAGAAACCTACGCGACGGCGACGGCGGCCAAGAAGCTTGCGGTGCTCAGGCGGTTTCTGATCTTCACGTACATGGCTGGCGCCACGACGGTGAACCCCGAGGCTCTGCGGTTTTTTGCCAAGAGCCCGCGCGTGCGCCAGGACCCGGCCTACAACGTGCTTACCGAGGACGAGCTCTCGCGCATGTTGAACGCAGCCAGGGCCTCCAACTACCGCGACTACGTCATGCTCGCCGTGATGGCGGGTTGCGGCCTGAGGGAGGCCGAGATCGTCGGACTCAGGATCGGGGACTTCCGCGAGGCGGTGGCGGATCAGGTCCTGCTGCGCGTCCTTGGCAAGGGCGACAAAGTCCGAAACGTCCCTATCTCACCGGACCTCTGGCGCCTGGTACAACGCTTCGTCCTGCTCACCGAGAGGAGCTTCACCTCTCACCCCGATTCCCGCAAACCACTGTTCACCTCCAGGGTCGGCAAAGACAAACCCCTTACCACCCGCTCGGTCCAGAACATAGTGAAGAAGTACGTGCGCGCGGCAGGCATAACGAAGGCCATCTCACCCCACTCCATCCGCCACACCGTGGGCACCAACATGGCCGTAAACGAGGCGCCCCTGCTCGTCATCCAACAGTTCCTCGGCCACTCGGACCCGAAGACGACCATGCGATACATCCGCCGCGCAGAAGAGATCGCCACCCGCGCTTATCAGTATAATACCTTGCCGCTGTAGAAGGACGGATCAGCGTCTGTAGGGATCGTGGGAGGCGTACTCCTCCATGACGTTTTGGAGCATCTGCTTCTCTGATTCTATGTACTCTCCGATAGCGCGTCCGAAGGCCGGGTCCCTGATCTTATGGGCGCTGTAGGTGAGAGAAGGGAGAAAGCCCCGCGCCAGCTTGTGCTCGCCCTGGGCGCCGGCCTCGAGTAGTTCGAAGCCCCGCTCGATGGCGAAGTCGATAGCCTGGTAGTAGCACAGTTCGAAATGCAGGTTGCGCCTATGCTCCGCAGCTCCCCAATAGCGGCCGAAGAGCGCGCTGTCCTTGAGGAAGAACAGCGCGCCCGCCACGGGACGGTCGGCCCTGCCGCGGGCCAGGATCAGCAGTGTCCGGTCTCTCATGGTCCCGAATACCTCGTCGAAGAAGGCCCTGTTGAGGTAAGGCACTCCCCACTTGCCGTCCAGCGTAGCCAGGTAGAACTCGTACATCGATGCGGCGTGTTCGGGGAGGAGCGCGTCTCCCGTAAGGTGAGAGATCTCCAGTTCCTCCAGTTGGCGTCGCTCGCGCAAGATCTGACGCCGCCGTTTCCCCGAGAGCGCCCCCAGGTAGTCCGAAAACGTCTCGTAGCCCCGGTTGCGCCAGTGAAACTGCAGCGAGTGTCTCACCGCGAAGCCTCTTCTCTTGAACTCCCCGAGCTCATGCTCGGGTAGATAGAGCGCGTGCGAGGAACTTACCCCGTACTCCGTCCCCAGATCCTCCGCCGCCTCGAGCAAGGCCCTCGCCACCCTGCTACGGGTCGCGACATCGATGTCGCGGCGCAATAGAAGCTTGGGCCCCGTCGCGGGCGTGAAAGGCACGGCGGCCACCAGCTTGGGGTAGTAAGAGAGCCCGTACTGCTGGTATGCCCGCGCCCACTCCCAGTCGAAAATGTACTCCCCGTAGGAGTCCGTCTTCAGATACAGACAGAGGGCGCCGAGGACACGCGCCCCTTCCTTGCACACCAAATAGACCGGAATCCATCCGCTGCGGCGGCCGATGCTACCCGAGCGCTCGAGCGCCCGCAAGAACTCGAAGTCGAAGAAAGGGAACTCAGGCGGCTCCAGCGTGCGCCACGTCTCCGCGTCTACGTCCTCGATGCCACGAAGCTGCTCCACTCGCATCACGCCTCGTCCATCCTCAACTAGAGTCGCCTTCAAGAAGCATTGTACCCGGCCACCTTTCCTCAGAGGAACGCATAATACAAAGCCACGATTGATTGGCGCAGCCTACGCTGCTAGCCGACCCTCCGCTAACGTCTGACTGGAGAACGTAGTAAAGGGTACACCGCCATGGCCTTTTCCTTGCTCTGACAGATATGGGGGTCATGTATATCCGTACATGCGAACCTACCAATAGCCAGAAAGTGTTAAGACCGACCGAATTCACTGTAGACCGAGGCGGGACCCCCACAGGAGGACGGTCAGACCGCGTACCTGTAGGGGGCGCCGACAAATTCGAGCGCGCGGAGGGCAGATGCGTCGAAGCCTCGAGGGTTCTTAGAAGTGCGTCTACAGCTGGGCTTCGCAAAGCGTGGGATACGATCGGTCTGTAGAGTGGGGTCGTGACAAAAGGGGTAAGACATCACAGCGGAGGAGCCCGTAGGATCAGCGTCCGACCGGGAGCTTGGCTCCCGTGGTTGCTCTGGATCGGAGACATAGCCTTCGGTGCGATCTTGCTCGACTCACTCGAACTTCGCTGGCTCTGTTCGTTCCTTCACCACTATCGGCAACTACTGTCAGGCGGGCAGCGACGTGGAGTACAACGGTGAGGTGTATAGGTGGAGCAAACACCACGAGTGGGAGAAATTCCTGGGCCTCCCACGATGCACTAAACAACCGTTTGAGCTGGCGATGAACGTGGACGATTGGGCTAGTCGTGAGCGCCTGGAGGCTCACGGCTGGGCGCTAGTGTCTCCCTTGCAGATGTCGCTGGACGTATTCGGCGATTACCCTGCCTACTTCCGCCGCTCCCGCGCCGAGTTTACGGTTGCCAAGGATCAGAACGTTCGCCTCCGGAGCGGGTGGTTCAGCGAACGGGGTGCCTGCTATCTGGCATGCGGCAAGCCCGTGGTCGCTCAAGACACGGGCTTCGGTAACGTCTTGCCTACGGGTGAGGGACTTTTCGCCTTCACCACGATGGGTGAGGCGCTGGGTGCTATCGAAGCAATCAACGGCGACTACCGACGGCACTGCGAAGCGACGCGTACGATAGCGGAGGAATACTTCGAGGCCCGCTCGGTCGCCGCGCGCCTGCTCTCAAACATTGGTCTCGCATAGCCGTAGCCTCTGTCGAGGGTGACTAATCACGCTTCGCGAGGCTCTAAGGGTGTTAGATGTCCGTCGGCGAGAAGATAGTAAGCGAGGAGGTAGAAGGTGGAGAAATGCCTCATTGTCAACGCGGACGACTTTGGCGCGTCCACCGGCGTGAACCGAGGCATCCTAGAATGCCACACCCGCGGCATCGTTACCAGTGCCAGCCTCATGGTCACTGGCCGCGCCGTGGGAGAGGCCGTGTCCATGAGCCTCGACCATCCAGAGCTGGCCGTCGGACTGCACTGGGATGTCTGGGGAGAAGATGAACGGGAGTTCGATATTGACAACCTCCAAGCGGTCCACGTCAATTTTCATGAGCAGCTGGACGAGTTCTATCGCTTGCTCGGAAGAATGCCCACCCACGTCGACTCCCACCGTCACGCGCACCGGGGGGGAGGCTGATGCCACTGTTTCGGGAGCTGGTGGAGCCACTCGGTGTGCCCCTGCGCGATGATGGCCAGGTGCGTTTCGTCGGTGGCTTCTACGCCCAGTGGCAGTGGATGGTGACGAACCTGAAGTACGTGAGCGTGCCTTTTCTCCAACGGATGCTTCGCGAGGAGGTGGGTGAGAAATGGACCGAGTTTTCGTGCCATCCGGGTTACCCCTCGCCGGACTTCGCGGCCGTTTACGACGCAGAGCGGGAGGCGGAAGTGCGCACCCTCACGGATCCTCGCATCCGGCAAACCGCCGATGGAACTGGGCATCCGCTTGGCGAGCTATGCCGACTATAAAGTCACATAATACTATATCCCACGCCAACTCCGTAGGTGGCCAGAGCTTCGGTCTCGGGCCATCTGAAGAACTCTCTAATCCCGAGATAGACTACCCGACCAGAGAGTTAAGAATTTCGCTCTGGTGCTGTTCGGCGAAGT